>Ga0116144_10001095_pt1 | contig 33816 bp, 27 predicted proteins | sample AD_UKC035_MetaG_FD_89746 | JGI IMG/M metagenome (GOLD analysis project Ga0116144, IMG submission 89746) | Active sludge microbial communities of municipal wastewater-treating anaerobic digesters from USA - AD_UKC035_MetaG | ecosystem: Engineered > Bioreactor > Anaerobic > Digestate | place: USA...
ACTGGATCAATTCCACCTATTCCCGCTTGCAAATATTTTATAAAGTCGGGACCCAGGCCAGGATTTACCGTTTCCCTTTTCAGGGCGGACCCAGGATCCCTTACTGGCAGCACGATTACAGCCCGATCATCCAGGAAGCCCTGAACACCCCGGAAACGGGAGACCAGATGATCTTTCTCCAGTCGCTTTCGGGTTTGAAAGCGAAAATTGAGTTTCCGACCCTGAAACTTCCGCCCGGGGTGATCATCAACAAGGCGGAATTGGAAGTAACGGCCTTAACTTTACCCGGCGATGATCCCGCGGTCTTTACCCCGCCTGGCCAGCTCGGCCTGCTCCGCTTTGATGATGCCGGCAACGAGGTGTTTATTTCAGACCAGGGCGCCCTGGATGATTTTACCCTCCTGGGCGGTACCCTCACTACAAAAACAGTAAATGGGGCCAGCCTCAGTACTTACACCATGAATGTTTCCAACCACATCCAGGAAATCATCCTTGGAAAACAAGCTCCCGAATGTTACCTGGCTATTTTTCCCAGATCGGAAAAACTGTCCAGGGTGGTCCTGGGGGGACCTCAGCATCCCCAATATCCCATGAAATTGCGCATCAGTTATACCACCCAATAATTATTAAAAGGCATGAATTACAATTCGACCCGCTCCCTGCTCCTTTACCCCGAATACGGACGCAACGTCCAGGAGATGATCCGTTCGATCCGGAATGAGGAAGATCCCCGCAAAAGACAAGCCATGGCCAATGCCATCGTCAGCCTGATGGGGCATCTCGCCCCAGGCCCGAAAAACGGCAGCGATATCCGGCCGAAACTGTGGAAACATTTTTTTGCCATAGCCGAATATCAAATCGATGTCGTATCCTTTGAGGGCATCCGCTACGAAGCGGAAGAGAGCAATATCAAACCGGTGCCGGTGGACTATCCACCCACCTGCGAAACCTACCGCCATTATGGCAATCATGTGCGCAGACTGATTGAAAAAGCCAGCCAGATGGAAGACGGGCCTAAAAAAAGCTACCTGATCTCCCTCATCGGATCCTATATGAAAATGGCTTACAAAACCTGGAACAAAGACCATTTTGTGAGCGATGAAGGCATTCTCAAAGACCTCAAAGCCCTGAGCAAGGGTAAAGTGCATGTGGAAGACGAGACTTCCCTGGATGTCCTCAGCCGCAGAACCAAAGGAGGTCCCCAAAACCTCCAGCCCGCCAGTTCAGAAAACCGCCCGGTCAAAACCGGCAAATTCAGGCATAACCGGAACCGCAGGTTCAATGACCGGCACAGCCGGAATAATCAACAGCAGAGGAGAAGGGGGTAGTAGCTGGAAGCTGGAAGCTGGAAGCTCGTAGCTCGAAGCTCGTAGCTGGAAGTTGGAAGCTCGTTGCTCGTAGCTCGTAGCTCGTATCTGAGAAATTTCATATTACAACTATTTTTAATACATTTGAGCCGAATCGAATCCAGGCCATGATCACAGATGCATTTGAAGTCCAGGGAAATTGTCAGTTGAAAGGAACCCTGGTGCCCCAGGGAGCCAAAAACGAAGCTTTGCAGATTTTGTGCGCCGTCCTGCTCACCCGCGAAAAGGTGACGGTGTCAAACATTCCGGGGATCCTGGATGTGACCCGGCTGATTGAATTGCTGGGAGGCCTGGGTGTGAAGGTGGAAAAACTGGCGGAAGGGACGTATGCCTTTACGGCGGCGGACCTGGACCGGGAATATATGGCCAGCGATGAATTTGACAAAAAAGCCAAAGCCATCCGCGGATCCGTCATGCTTATCGGGCCCCTGCTTGCCAGGCTGGGCAAGATGTACCTGCCAAAACCGGGGGGCGATAAAATCGGCAGGCGCAGGCTGGATACCCATTTTGAAGGATTAACCCAGCTCGGGGCGAAAGTGGAATACGATCCGGCCAAAGCCCAGTATTTTATCGAAGCGAAAAACCTGAACGGGGCCTATATCCACATGGAAGAAATTTCAGTGACCGGTACGGCCAACGTGGTTATGGCCGCCGTACTGGCCCAGGGCACCACGACGGTTTACAACGCCGCCTGTGAGCCTTATGTGCAACAATTGTGCAGGATGCTGGTGCGGATGGGGGCCCGCATTGAAGGGATCGGTTCAAATCTATTGACCATCACGGGGGTGCCGGTTTTGAAGGGCACCGAACACCGGATGTTGCCCGACATGATTGAAGTCGGCAGTTTTATAGGACTCGCTGCCATGACCCGTTCTGAAATCACCATCCAGCAGGCCGGGATCCAAAACCTGGGCATCATCCCGAACGTATTCCGTAAGATGGGGGTCACGCTGATTGAAAAGGGTGATGACCTCTATATCCCGGCGCTGGACGAATACGAGATCTCCACCTTTATGGATGGCTCCATCCTTACAGTCTATGACTCGCCCTGGCCGGGTTTCACACCTGACCTTATGAGCGTGATCCTGGTAATGGCCATCCAGAGCAAGGGATCGGTGCTGATCCACCAGAAAATGTTCGAGAGCCGCCTATTTTTTGTGGATAAACTCATTGAGATGGGGGCCCAGATCATCCTCTGTGATCCGCACCGGGCCACCGTGATCGGATTAAACCGGAAACATTTTCTCCGCGGGATCGAAATGAGCTCCCCGGACATCCGGGCAGGGGTGGCGCTGTTGCTGGCGGCGCTGAGCGCCAAAGGAACAAGCCTGATCCACAACGTAAACCAGATCGACCGCGGTTATCAGAATATCGATGGCCGTTTGAATGCCATTGGGGCCCGCATCCGCAGGTTATGATTTCCGGTTGATGGTGAAATCAATCAGGGAAGCAAGGCTGGCTCTGGCCGTGGAATCGGGGAAAGTCAGCAATTCCTTTTTTGCCTTATCGGCGTATTCGTGCATGATCCGGGTGCTGTATTCCAGTCCCCCGTTAGACCGTACCGCCTCGATCACTTCTTTTACTTTCCTGCGGTCCTCGCTGTGATGGCGCATCGTGTTCATGATCTCCCGTTTCAAGCCCCCGCCGGCATGCTGGAGGGTATAAATGAGGGGCAGGGTCATCTTTTTTTCCTTAATGTCTATGCCGGTGGGCTTGCCGATGGAGGCTTCGCCGTAATCAAAGAGGTCATCCTTGATCTGGAAGGCCATCCCGATCCACTCCCCGATTTGTTTGACCCGGGCAATGATCCCGGGATCTTTCGTGACGGAAGCCACCCCCGCCGCACAACTGGCAGCAATCAGGGAGGCGGTTTTCTGCCGGATGATCTCGTAATAAACCTGTTCATTGATATCGAGTTTCCTGGCTTTTTCGATCTGCAGGAGTTCTCCTTCACTCAACTCCTTAATGGCATTGTTGAGGATGGCCAGGATTTCATATTGTTTCTCATGGATTGAAATATCCAGCCCCTTGGCAAACAGGTAATCCCCGACCAGTACCGCGATCTTATTTTTCCAAAGGGCGTTGATGGAGAAAAAACCCCTCCTTTGCATGGAATCATCCACGACGTCATCGTGGACCAGGGTCGCGGTGTGGATGATTTCCACCAAAGCCGCCGCGGTATAGGTTGCCGGTTGGATTTCGTCCACCAGTTTTGCACTGAAGAAGACAAACATCGGGCGGATTTGTTTCCCCTTTCTTTTGACAATATAATAGGTGATCCGGTCAAGCAGGGAAACCTGGCTCTTCATGGCATTGCGGAAGTAAACCTCGAAAAGACCCAGTTCTTTTTCAATCGGTCTTTGAATTGCCAGGAGATCCTTTTCCATAATTTCACCTCGCGCACAAGATACCAATATTGTGGTTTGGCCCGTTTATAGGCTGAGTTTTTTGTTGGCCGCCCGGCCGGGGCCCCGGGACAATTCCGGAGGGCCCAAAAGACCAAGTACGTGTTTATTGTTTTAATTTTGTGCACTTCATGCTGTCCCTCTTCAGGAAAAATGGTTTTATAAACAGTCTGCTGCTGTTGGCTTATACCTTTTTACTGCAGATCATTCCCGCAGCGCTGGGACAGGGCAGAATCCCTCCTTCGGACATCGTCCGTTCGCCGTTTCTGGCTTCCCTGCTTCATATCCTGATGCTTTTTATCCAGGCCATATTCATCAACCGCATGGTCATAGAAAACAGACTGCACCGGGACATTATGCTTTACCCGGGCGTGTTTTTTATCCTGTACAGTTCCATCCTGCCTGAATTCTGGTCGTTTTCCCACCTCCACCTGGCCAATTTTATGGTCATCTGGGCCCTGCATGAGCTTTTCCAGATCTATAAAACCTCCAGTCCGGCCGTTGAGATCTTTAATGCTTCTTTCCTGATAGGCATTGCCTCCATCTTCTGTCCGCCAACGATCCTTTACCTGTTCCTGATATTCATCGGGGTGAACAATCTCAAAAAAATGGAGTTGGTACACCCGATCCAGATCCTCATTGGCGGGGCCTTGCCCTGGTTTTTATGGTTCACCTGGAAATTTTGGCGGGGACACGGCCTGGAAGTGTTTCCTTCTTTTGGCAATCACATGGGGCTGAATGTACTGGAAATCGGCTCCACCACCGCGGACATGCTCAAAGGGGGCTTTTTCCTTTTCCTCCTGATTTTTTCCATTCTTCTTTACAATGAATTCAGGAAGAAAAAACACATCCAGGCACAGAAAAAAATGGATATCCTCTATTTCGCCCTTTTTCACTCTGTCCTGGTAGGGCTGTTTCATCAACCCTTTGGCTGGAACGTATTGCTGCTGGGAGCCCCCATGCTCGGCATATTCGCCGGCCTGGCCATCTCCCACCTGAAAAACCAAACCCTGGCGGAAACCATCCACTTTATCCTTTTTCTCGGGGTCATCCTTTTCCAGCTCTTTTATTTTGTAACTTTGGCCTGATATGCATGACCTCAAATTCGGCGTCGTCGTCTTCCCGGGTTCCAATTGTGATGACGACCTGGTCCATGTCGTTGGGGAAGTCTGCAAGGTGCATACCCTCAAAATCTGGCACAAAGACCATAAGCTCCCGGACCTGGACGGGATATTGTTGCCGGGGGGGTTCTCCTATGGGGATTACCTGAGATCCGGAGCCATAGCCCGTTATGCCAACATCATGCCCGCCATCAAAGATTTCGCCGATCAGGGCGGTTTTGTCTGGGGGATCTGCAACGGTTTTCAGATCCTTTGCGAAGCGGGAATGCTGCCCGGTGTACTCCTGGCCAACCGGGACCAGAAATTCATCAGCGACAACGTGCACCTGAGGGTACAGACTTCAAATTCAATGATCACCTCCGCCCTGCCGAAAGGGACCGTTCTGCGAATGCCCATCGCACACGCCGACGGTCGCTATTATGCAGACCAGGAGGTACTCGACCAATTGATCCAAAACGACCAGATCCTCTTTAAATATTGTGATGCGGAGGGAAACCCAAGCGAAGCCGCTAATGTCAACGGTTCCTTGTTGAATATCGCCGGCATCTGTAATATTCACCGGAATGTTTACGGCATGATGCCTCATCCCGAAAGGGCTTCTGAAGCCATGCTAGGCAACGAGGACGGCCTGGGCCTCTTCCGCTCCATGATCCATAACCTGGTGGCCGCTAATCCCGTGGCCGGGAGTTAATTATTTCTTAATCGGAAATAGGCCGGCTGCACAAGTCTTAATTTCGCAGAAAATTTTGACCATGACTGTCCTGATCCTTCTGAGTTTGTTTTTTAACTCCGGCAAGGTTCCCGTGTCCTGGAGTCATTCAGTGGAAAAGACAGGTGCGCAGGAATATAAAATCATATTCACGGCGGCCATCGAAGAGGGCTGGAACATTTACTCCCAGTACCTCGCCTCCGATGACGGGCCGGTCAGGACCTCCTTCACCTTTGATGCCGGGCCCCATTTTGCCCTGGTTGGTAAAAATGAGGAATCGGGAACTATAAAAAAAGGGCACGATGAAATGTTTGACATGGAAGTCATCAAAATCAGCAAAAAAGGCACCTTTACCCAAAAAGTTAAAGTCCTGGACCCTTCAAAACCCATCACAGGGATCATAGAGTACATGTGTTGCAACGAACTGCAATGCCTGCCTCCCAAAGAGGTCCCTTTCACCATTGACCTGACTTCGGTAAAATAATTTTCATGGTATTGTTGCTTACCCTGCTCTGGAGTTTTCTGCAAATCGGCATCGGCGACTCCAAACCCGTAGAATGGTCACACCGGATTGAACAACTGGACTCGTCGCGGTACCGGTTGATCTTTGAATTAAAAATAATCAAAGGCTGGGGCACTTACAGTCAATATCAGGAAAGTGCAGAAACCTCGGTGAAACCCATCGAATTCCATTTTGAAGATTCATCAGCCCTGCGTTTCCTGGGGAAAAATGAAGAATCGGGCCATATCAAAAAAAGTTTCGACAAAGTCTTTGAAGAAGAGGTGGTCAAAATAACCGAAGAAGCCCAATTTGTACAGGTTGTCGAGATTCTCCGCCCGGGGGAGGCGATCACGGGCTATGTGGACGGGATCGTATGCGACGACGTACAATGCATACCGTTTGATTATGATTTTTCATTCACGGTACCGGGACTTGCCCAACCGGCGGAAAAAACAGCACAGGAAGGAAGCCCGGAAAAAAAGCTGTTGGACCAGTCCGTCAGCAGCCTTCAGTCCAGCTACCAAACCGTGACCAGCGACTGTGCCGTCGAAGAAAAAAAAATAGACGTCTCCCTGCTCCTGACTTTTATTTTCGGATTCCTGGGGGGATTGCTTGCCTTACTGACCCCTTGTGTCTTCCCTTTGTTGCCGCTGACGGTCAGTTTTTTTACCAAGAGCAGCCATAACCGTGCAACAGGCATACGCAACGGGGTGTTGTACGGGCTGGCGATCATCGTGATCTATGTGGGGCTCGGCCTGCTGATCACCTCGTTCTTCGGGGAAACCGCCCTCAATGACCTCTCGACCAACTGGCTGGCCAATCTGCTCTTTTTCATCATTTTTGTGGTCTTTGCTTTTTCCTTTTTCGGGTATTACGAGATCACCCTGCCCAGCAGCTGGAGCACCAAGACCGATGCCCTTGGACGCAGCGGCAACCTCCTCGGCATCTTTTTTATGGCATTCACCCTGGCCATCGTTTCCTTTTCCTGCACCGGCCCCATCATAGGAACAGCCCTGGTTTCTTCGGCCACCAGCAAAGTCGGCCCCGCCGTCGTCATGTTTGGATTTTCCCTGGCCCTGGCCTTGCCCTTTGGATTATTTGCCGCTTTTCCCGCCTGGTTGCAATCCTTACCCCGGTCGGGCAGCTGGATGAACAGCGTGAAAGTGGTGCTTGGCTTCCTGGAACTGGCGCTGGCCCTGAAATTCCTTTCGGTTTCCGACATGACCTCGCACTGGGGAATCCTGAAATATGAATTGTTTATGGGACTCTGGATACTCATTTTTGCTGCGATGACCGCCTATCTGATGGGTTGGTTCCAATTCCCTCACGACAGCCCCATGAAAAAAAGAAGCACCCTGAGGACCGCTTTTGCCGCCCTCTCGGCCGTCTGGACCCTGTACCTGGCTACCGGTTTCCTTTTTAATGAAAAAACAAAGACCTACCAGTCGCTCTCCCTGCTCAGCGGGCTGGCCCCTCCGGCTTATTACAATTATTTTTCACCGCTTCCAGAGGCGGATCCGGACCTGAAAGCGAGGTTTTCCTCCTTTTCCAAATGCGCCAACAACCTGGATTGTTTTAAAGATTACCAGGAAGGCCTGGTTTACGCCAAGGAAGTTCAAAAACCCATCTTGCTGGATTTTACGGGTTACGGTTGCGTTAACTGCCGCAAGACCGAAGAACACATATGGGTCGAGGACGAAATCTGGAGCAGGCTGGCGGGTGATTTTGTACTGGTTAGCCTGTATTGTGATGATGAAACGCCGCTGGATGAGGTGATCTATTCAAAAAGCAGGGACAAAAAGATCCGGAACATCGGCAATAAATGGGAAGACTTCCAGATTGTCAATTTCCAGCAAAATTCCCAGCCGTTGTATGTGCCGGTGGATCCCAACGATCAGGAGGTGCTTATCCCGGCCAGGGGCTATCGAAGCAGTGTCAAGGGGTATCAGCAATTCCTGGATTGCGCTTATGAAGCCTTCAAATCCAAGCAGTCGGGATTGCTCGGGCGCCGTTGATTTATTTCGGTACTTCGATATAATAGGTTTTTTTCAGCTTATTGGTAAGGCTTGAAGTTCTCAGCCAGGGGTTCATCAATTTGAGCATCCGGTAAGTGGTCCCATTTTCCCTGGCCCAGTCCCCAAGGTTGGGAACAGCGGTCTTCACTTCTATTTTTTTGGTGTTGTTGCGGCTGTATTTTTCTTCCGGCTGGATAAAAAATCCATAGTCATCCGGGTGCTCCATGATGTCCTTCATGGCCAGGAGGCGGAAAATATACCTTGAAGATTCATCATTGATATTGAGGTCATAATAGGAGCGTTCACCCTGGCGGCCGAGTTCTTTGGCCAGATTGCCTTCTCCTGCATTGTACGCGGCCGCGGCCAGGGTCCAGCTTCCGAAGCGTTGTTTGTATCTCAGGATGTGGCGGCAGGCGGCCTCGGTGGCTTTTTCAAAATGATATCGTTCGTCCACTTCCTCATTCACCTCAAGGTCGTAGGATTCGGCAACGGACTTCATAAATTGCCAGATCCCCTTGGCCCCGGCCGGTGACGTTTCGTTTCGCAGGGAGGTTTCGATCACGGGGATGTATTTGAAGTCATCCGGGATCCTGTATTTGGCCAGGACCTCCTCTATGACGGGGAAGTACCGCTGAGCGGCTTTAATGCAAAGGATGGAATTGGAATGCCAATAAGTATTGACCAGCAATTCCCGGTCCAGCCGCTCCCGGACATCGAAATTCTGTATGGGAACATTTTCTCCGCCGAAGCTGTATTTTTCCCGGATGGGGACGGCATGAATCGCCTGTGGAATTTTCGTTTCCTTATCCTCCCCGGTCCCGGAGGCGCCGCCTTTTTCGGGCTTTACATAAGAAGTAAACAACAGGCCTGACAACAAACCGGCCAGCACAAAAGAATACACATGCATCAACTTATTCATACCGTCTGAATTTTTGGATAAATAGAAAACCAAAGAAACTCTCCTGATAAAACCTATTGTTTCATCAGGCCCTGTGCAAGACAAATTTAAACCAGAATATCCGGGAATATAAAATTTAACAGGGTTTAACCCAAATCCCCCATGAGGAGGTCAATGATAAGGTTTGGGTTTAAACCACCCTCGGCCTTTTGAAAATCGGGACGGTGCTGCAGGGTTCCCCGTACATAATGCTTTGAGCCAGGGGTTGCAGCTGACGCACGATTTGCAAATATGCCGAGGCCGGAAGTTCCTGGTCGCTGCATCCTTTGATCACCACCCGCTTGCCGCGCAGGTACTCCCAGTCTTTTTGGTTTATCCGTTCGAGAAGGACCTGCTCCAGGACCTCCTGTTTTCCGCCATAATAAATGGCTTTGGCCACCGGTGCGGCATAAGCAGCGATCAGCATATACGCCCACATCGGAATGATGGCATCCGTACTGCAATGCACAGCGAGGATCTGGTCCCGGTATTTGGACCAATCGGTGGCTTTCAGGGATTCCCGGAAATCTTTCTCCTTGAGGATGAGTCCCTGAAACAAATAATCTTTCAGGTCAAAGGAAACCACCGCCGCATCCCGGATCATATCATCCAGGGCGATGGTTTGAAGTTCGCTTTCCGCTACCCGGTTGACTAAAGTGGATTCCGTGTTCATTCGTTGTTTTTATTGGCCGATATATCCTGCTCCAGGTCCATGACCATTCGTTCGATCGGGATCTCCTCCCCGACTTCATTGAATCCATGGTTAAATTCCTTGATATTCGGCAATTGATCAATGCTTTTGAGGCCGAAATAGTTCATAAACTTTTCACTTGTCACATAGAGTATGGGTTTCCCGGGGCCTTCAGCCCGACCTTCCATGGTGATCAATTCTTTTTCCAGCAGTTTTTGGATGGTATGATCGCAATTGACCCCGCGGATCCGTTCGACCTCGGGTTTTGAAACGGGTTGTTTGTAGGCAATAATGGCCAGGGTCTCCAGGGCCGTGCGGCTAAGCCGTTTCTGGCTCATCTGGTTCAGAAAGGTGCGGACGATGGGATGATAGGCGGCCTTGGTCAAAAACTGGAAGCCTTCGGCGATTTCATTGAGTTCAAAGGCAAAATCATCGGAAGCGTATTTCGTTTTTATTTTTTCAAGGCATTCCATCACCAGGGTTGGTTCGATTTTCTCTTTATGATAGGCCTCCAGGCAGGCGATCAGATCCTCCGGTTTCAGGGGTTCGGATGAAATAAAAATCAGGCTTTCTATCTGAAGTTCAAGTAATTCCACAGATGCAGTATTTAAAAGCATAAAATTAACCTAATTTCACTTCACCTGGCATATTTTGCATTTATGAACCTCCTGGTCACAGACGTTGGAAATTCGGATACCGTTTTTGGCATCTGGCATTCCGGGGATGAATCTCCCCTGGTTTACCGCCTCGAGACCGCTTCGCTGATCAATGATCCTTCCCTTCTCAGCCAATTCCTTCAAAAGGGATTCGGCGGCTTTCGCCCTCCGGAACGGGTAGTGGTGAGCAGCGTGGTTCCCGCAGCAACCCAACAGGTCACCAAGGCTTTGGCTCAGTGGAGCAAACAAGATATTAAAGTGCTGGAAAAAAGCCAGTTTGAAAAATTACCGCTTGTGATCCTTCGGCCGGATGAAATTGGCACCGACCTGGTTGCCAACGCCTTGGCCGCTCATAACTTATCCAAAGGAGCCAGCATTGTGGTGGATTTTGGGACCGCCCTCAGTTTCACCACGATCGATGCCACCGGGACTATTCTGGGGGTGAGCATTGCTCCCGGCCTCCGGACGGCCCTCCAGGCCCTCACCACCCATACCGCCCAATTGCGTACGGTTCCGCTTCAAATGCCGGAGTCCGCCTTGGGGAAAAGCACGGAACAGGCCATCCAGACGGGCATTCTATATGGTTACGACGGCCTGGTCAGGGGCATAGTCTCCGCCCAGGAAAAGGAACTGGGGCTCGATTTATTTTTGATCGCTACCGGGGGTTTGAGTAAAATGATCCATACCCTTGAAGACCGTGTCAATCTGTATGCCCCTCATCTGACCCTGGAAGGCCTTAAAATTGCCGCTCAATATTTGTAATCAGGGAGTAAAACGGTTTAAAATAAAACAGGGCACCTTGACTGCAGAACAGCAAAGCACCCTGTATAAACCCCAAAAAACCAATTGTCGATCTCAACAGTTGCCTGTTTTGATCAATATTTTGATTAAATCCGGCAGGATCTTTATCCCTGTTTTTTTAATCTCTTTTTAATCAATTTCTCTTTCAAAGATCCCCTCCATAAAATAAAATAATTTTGACCCGGATTAGCCTTAGGGATGATTTAAATTAGACCCGGCAATGATCATTGTTATATGAAACTGAAAAAAGTATACTATTGTTCAAATTGCGCGGCCAAAAGCCCGAAATGGATCGGTCATTGCCCTTCTTGCGATCAATGGAATACTTATGTCGAGGAGATCGTGGACGTGTCCAAACCCGGCGACGCCCTTCAAAAGTCCCTACGTTCCCAAAAACCGGGAGCAAAACCGGTTTTACTTTCTGAAATCCAAAAATCAGCCGCAAAGCGACTGATCACCCCGGACCATGAACTCAACCGGGCCCTGGGAGGAGGAATCGTGCAAGGTTCCCTCATCCTCATCGGAGGCCAGCCCGGGATCGGGAAGTCTACCCTCATGATGCAGCTTGCCCTCAACCTGAAAGCTAAAATCCTCTATGTCTCCGGCGAGGAAAGTGAAGAACAAATTAAAATGAGGGCCGACCGCATGGGCCTTACCCCCAACCACTGTTATATTCTAACCGAGACGGAACTCAGCCGGGTCCTCGATGAAATCCAGGCCCTCCAGCCCGATTTGGTGATCATCGACTCCATTCAGACCCTGACCCTGCCAACAGTGGAATCCATCCAGGGAAGCATTACCCAGGTCAGGGAATGTACCGCAGAAATCCAGCGTTATGCAAAACAAAGCGGAATTCCTTTTATCCTGATCGGGCATATCAATAAAGAAGGCATGATCGCCGGCCCAAAAGTGCTCGAACATATCGTGGATGTAGTGCTTCAGTTCGAAGGGGATACCTTCCACGCCTACAGGATCTTGCGAACCCGTAAAAACCGGTTTGGATCCACGGACGAAATGGGTTTGTATGAAATGCAGGCCAACGGCCTACGCCAGATCCACAACCCTTCCGAACTCCTCTTGTCCCAGACCCAGGAAAACCTGAGCGGAAGCGCGGTCTGCGCCACCGTGGAAGGCCAGCGGCCTGTCCTGCTGGAGGTCCAGGCCCTCGTCAGCACCGCGTTATACGGAACCGCCCAGCGCTCGGCCACCACCTTTGACCTCCGGCGCCTCAGCATGCTCCTGGCCGTACTGGAGAAAAGGGTGGGCCTGCGGTTCTCAAGCTATGATGTATTTCTCAATATCGCCGGAGGACTGAAAATCAATGATCCCGCCCTTGATCTGGCGGTAGTGGCGGCCCTGGTTTCCTCCCTTCAGGATATGGCCATTGATAAGCATATAGCCTTTGCAGGGGAAGTCGGTCTCAGCGGGGAGATCAGGGCGGTCAGCAGGGTCGAACAGCGGATCCAGGAAGCGGAAAGGCTGGGTTTTAACCGCATCTATATTTCTTCCAACAATCTGAAGGGTCTCTCTAAAACTAAAAATAAAATTCAGGTGACCGCCCTCGGCAAGGTCAATGATCTTTTAAGCGATTTATTCGGATAGCACTTCCAACCAACTTTTGATTCCAGGCTCTTTTATTATTGATTTTCAATAATTTGTATCCATAAAAGAAAGCAGAGATAAATATTAAAAGAAAGGCAGAGCAGCGTCCTGAAAAAACTTCAGTTTACCCTGAGCCCCACGGGCTCTATCCTCTGTTCTTCCATATTTTCGGGCATCTCCCTTTTTTGATAATGCTGATTCCGGAGCTGGGGTTCGAAGCCGGCCTCCCGGATAGCCTGTTGGATTCCCTTGGCGGTGAACCGGTGGGGGGCCCCTGCGGCGGACACCACATTTTCTTCGATCATGATGCTCCCCATATCGTTGGCCCCTGCATGGAGGCAGATCTGTGCTACCGATTTCCCAACCGTCAGCCAGGAAGCCTGGATATTGGTGATGTTGGGGAGCATGAGCCTGCTCAGGGCGATCATCCGGATATACTCTTCCGCGGTGGTATTATTTTCGGCCCTTTTTAAACGCTGAAGCAGGGTTCCTTCATCCTGGAAAGGCCAAGGAATAAAGGCCAGGAAACCGGTGGCCCCTTCAGGTTTTTCTGCCTGAACCTCCCGGATGCGGACCAGGTGCTCCATCCTTTCTTCAATCGTCTCCACCGTACCAAACATCATGGTCGCGGAAGTGGTCAGGTTGAGCTGGTGGGCCGCCCGCATGACATCCAGCCACTCCTGGCTGAGGCATTTTCCCCGGGCGATCAGGTTTCTCACCCGGTCGACCAGGATTTCAGCTCCTGCCCCGGGGAAAGAATCCAGTCCGGCCTCTTTCAGGGCGGTCAGGGTCTCCAGATGAGTGGTGCCGGAAATTTTGGAAATATGAGCTATTTCGGGAGGGCCCAGGGCATGCAGTTTCAACCTGGGATACATCCGTTTGAGCTCCCGGAATAAATTACAATAATAATCCAGCCCGAGATCAGGGTGGTGGCCCCCCTGGAGCAGGAGTTGTTCACCCCCATACCGGAACAGTTCTTCGATCTTTACCCGGTATTCATCCAGGCTGGTAATATAAGCTTCTTCATGCCCGGGCACACGGTAAAAATTGCAGAATTTGCAGTTGGCCACGCAGACATTGGTGGTATTGCTATTCCGGTCGATGATCCAGGTGACGGCATTGCCCGGCACGAGCTCCCGGCGCAAGCGGTGGGCGGCAGCCATCAGGATGCCAAGGGAGGCAGACCGGTAAAGAAAGGCTCCTTCCCCAATACTCAGGAATTCCCTGCGCAGGGCTTTATCGATCAGGCGGTCCACGGTCATCGTGCAAAGGTAATGGTCCGGCCCGTTTTAAGGAAAATTGGTGTACAGAACCATTCGGAAGGAAACCTCATTATTCGGAATATTTTCCTTATCTTTGCGCCGTGCTGATTTAGAGTTTTGGAAGGGAACGAAAAGTTCCCTTCTTCATTTAAACCAACCCGATTGATTGAAGAAACGGTGACGGCCTGGCTCAATGAAAAGTTTACTGAAGAAAGCTTCAGGGATTGTTTTATAGTCGAAGTTCAGTTCAAACAACGTCGTCTGGCCGTTTACCTGGACAGCGACAAGGGCCTGAACCTTGACCGTTGTGCGGCCATCAGCCGGTGGCTGGGTCATAAAATTGAGGAGATTGACCTGATCCCGGATGCCTATACCCTGGAAGTTTCTTCCACAGGTCTTGACCGACCGCTTCAGCAATACAGGCAGTACCTGAAAAATATCGGACGGGAAGTCACGGTACACCTGGAGTCCGGGAAGACGCTGGAAGGAAAACTGACCGAGGTCCGCGATGGCCTGATCGTATTGACCAGTGAAGTGGTGGAAAAAGAAAAGAATAAGAAAATTAAAAAAAACGTTGAAACCCTGATTCATTTATCCGATGTCAAAAAAACATTCATTCAAATAAAATTTTGATCCATGATCAATTTAGTGGAAACCTTTTCCGAATTCAAAGCGGGCAAAAATATTGACCGGCCAACCCTGATGCGGGTGATGGAGGATGTCTTCCGTACCCTGATCAAGAAAAAATACGGTACGGATGAAAACTTTGATGTGATCGTGAATACCCAGAAGGGGGACCTCGAGCTCTGGCATGTGCGCCAGATCGTCCCGGATGGCGAAGTATCCGATCCCAACAAGGAAATTTCCGTTTCCGAAGCCAGGGAAATCGATCCGGATTACGACATCGGGGAAGAATGTTATGCCAAGCTCGAATTGGAGGATTTTGGCCGCCGGTCCATCATGGCCGCCCGGCAGACCCTCATATCCAGGATCCTTGAATTGGAAAAGGATGAAGTATTCCAGAAGTATGCCGAACGGAAAGGGGAGATCATCCTCGGGGAAGTCAACCAGGTCCTGCCCCGTGAAATCCTGGTCATCGACGACACCACCGGCAACGAACTGGTTTTACCCAAAAGTGAGATGATCAAAGCCGACCACTTCCGCAAAGGCGATATGGTCCGCGGGGTCATCAAGGACGTGGTGATGAAAAACAACCTTCCTTCCATCATCATTTCCCGCACCGACAACGCCTTCCTGGAAAAACTGATGGAACATGAGGTACCCGAAATCGAGGATGGCCTGATCACCATCAAAAACATCGTGCGCATCCCGGGAGAACGGGCCAAGGTCGCCGTGGAGTCTTACGATGACCGGATCGACCCCGTAGGCGCCTGTGTCGGGATGAAAGGATCCCGCATCCACGGGATCGTCCGCGAACTGCGCAATGAAAACATCGACATCGTTAATTATACCAATAACCTGACCCTGTATATCCAAAGGGCCCTGACCCCTGCCAAAGTCACCAAAATTGAAATCGACGAACAGAATAAAAGGGCCTCTGTATTTCTTAAACCCGACCAGGTATCCCTGGCCATCGGCAAAGGGGGTTCCAATATCCGCCTTGCCAGCAAACTGACCGGCTTTGAGATCGATGTCTACCGCGATACCGAAGAGGGTGCGGAGATTGACGATGTCGACCTCGATGAATTTGCAGACGAGATCGAGGCCTGGATCATTGATACCCTCAAGGGCATCGGTTGCGATACCGCCAGAAGCGTCCTTGCCCTCAGCAGGGAGGAACTGATCCGCAGGTCGGACCTGGAAGACGAAACCGTCGATGAAGTATTGAGGATATTATCCAGTGAAATGGAGGAGGAAAGTGGAAGCTGAGCGGCATCCGGGTGGATCGAATTTGGTATTTGAATAAAAATATATGGCTAAAAATTTAGTAAAAGCAGCTTCAGAGTTTAACGTCGGGACCAGTTCCATCGTAGAGCACCTGCAAAAAAAGGGCTTTGCCATTGACAACAAACCCAACGCCAAAATTTCTGATGAAATGTATGACGAACTCATCAAAGAGTTCAGTTCATCCATGGCTGTAAAAGAAAAAGCAGAGGCATTAGTCATAGGGAAATCAGGCAGCGCCCACGGGCCTTCGCGTAAAGAGGCCGCTCCCCCACCGCCCCCCCCACCCCCTGCAGCCCCCAGGCCGGCCAAACCCGTCCAGGAAGCCCCTGCCGAGATTAAGGCCCCGAAGAAAGAAGAGGAAATCAGCCGCGCGGTCCCCGAAACACCCAGGTTGAAGGTGGTGGATAAAATTGACCTGGAAGCGCGTAAAAAGAAAAAGCCGGCGGAAGCGGAAGAACCGGTCCCTGCAGAGCCGGTAGCACCCCAGGCTGAAGAAAAACCCAGGACCGCCGCACCGGAAGAACCCGCCGTGGAAGAAGCCGCCACGGAAGAAATGCACCGGGCCGAAACCCCGCAATTGAAAGGACTTAAGATCCTGGGCAAGATCGATACCGACAAATTTGATAAGGCTAAGAAAAAGAAGGAAGAACCCGCTGCAACCACTCCCGCCGATGCCGCCAAGAAAAAACTGGTGGCCTCCTCTGATGAGGAATTAAGAAAGAAAAGGAAACGCAAACGTAAAAAGATCGAAACGGGTACCCCGGGCGAAACCGATCAAAGAGGAGCGGCCGCAGGGGCCCGGCCAGGCAGAACCGGAAGGGATGAGAATAAAGAAATCTCCCAAAAAGAGATTGACGACCAGATCCGGGCGACCATGGCCCGCCTGGGCGGAGGCGCCCGAAGCAAACGCCAGAAAATCAGGAGGGACAATCGTTCGCGGATCAGGGAAAAAATCGAAATGGAAGAGCAGGCCCAAACGGATGCCGATATCCAGGTCACCGAGTTCATGACCGTTTCAGAACTTGCCTCCCTGCTTAATGTAAAACCCGCCCAGGTGATCATGACCTGCATGAACCTGGGAGTGATCGTATCCATCAATCAGCGCCTGGATGCCGAGATCATTGAACTCGTGGCCGAAGAATTTGGACACAAGGTCATCTTTATTTCTGCGGAAGAATCCACCGATTCGGAAGAGGAGGAAGAAGATGCAACGGAGGATCTGGTTCCCCGGGCGCCCATAGTCACGGTCATGGGCCACGTCGATCACGGGAAAACTTCCCTCCTCGACTATATCCGGAGTGCTAACGTGGTTTCCGGGGAAGCCGGCGGCATCACCCAGCACATCGGTGCCTATGAGGTAAAAGTCGGAGACAAACAGATTACCTTCCTGGATACCCCCGGCCACGAGGCGTTTACCGCTATGCGGGCCAGGGGAACCAAGATGACCGACGTAGCCATTATTATAGTGGCTGCGGACGACAACGTCATGCCCCAGACCAAGGAAGCCATTTCGCACGCCCAGGCTGCTAATGTGCCCATTGTCTTCGCCATCAACAAAATAGATAAACCCGGGGCCAACCCCGATAAAATAAAACAGGAACTCGCATCCATGAACCTCCTGGTGGAAGAATGGGGCGGTAAGATACAGTCCCAGGACATCTCTGCAAAAACCGGCCTGAACGTTGACAAACTCATGGAAAAGATCCTGCTGGAAGCCGAAGTGCTCGATCTGAAAGCCAATCCCAACCGGCTCGCGACGGGGGTCGTCATCGAGGCTTCGCTGGACAAAGGCAGGGGCTATGTGACCAAATTACTCGTTCAGAACGGGACGCTGCATGTGGGCGATGCCTTACTGGCCGGAGAACATTTCGGACGGGTCAAGGCCATGTTTAATGAATGGGGCCAGAAAACGTCCGCCGCGGATCCTTCCAGCCCGGTGCTCGTACTAGGAATGGCCGGCGCTCCCCAGGCAGGAGAAAAATTTAAAGTCTACGAAGATGAAGCCGAAGCCAAAGAACTGGGTCTGCGCCGGGCACAGATCAACCGGGAACTGGCAACCCGTACCAATAAACGGATCTCCCTGGATGAAATCGGAAGACGTCTGGCCCTGGGTACTTTCAAGGAACTCAAAGTCATCGTTAAAGGCGACGTGGATGGTTCCGTGGAAGCTTTGTCTGACTCCCTGATCAAACTTTCCATAGAAAAAATACAGGTATCGGTGATCCACAAGGCAGTGGGCGGAATCACGGAATCCGATGTACTCCTGGCTTCCGCTTCGGATGCCATCATCATCGGTTTCCAGGTGAGGCCTTCGGCGGCCGCCCGGAAACTGGCTGAAAAGGAAGGGGTCGAGATCAAGACTTACTCCATCATCTACGAAGTCATCAATGAAATCAAATCAGCCATGGAGGGCATGATGGAACCCACCCGCGAGGAAAAAGTGATCGCGATGGTTGAAGTCCGGGAAGTCTTCAAAATTTCCAAAGTGGGCACCGTAGCCGGTTGTTTTGTTACGGAAGGGAAGATCATGAAAAATACCCCGATCCGCCTCATCCGGGACGGCATCGTGGTTTATCCTGCCCGTGAAAGCAATACCGCCAAGATCGCGGCCCTCAAACGGTTCAAAGAAGATGTCAAAGAGGTTAAAAGCGGGATGGAATGCGGGATATCCATTGAAAATTTCAGCGATATCAAGGTAGGGGATGTCATTGAAGGGTATGAAATCAGTGAAATCAAAGCCAAATTAAACTGATCGGGCAATCTCCGGACCCCGGAACTTTAAAATCCAGGATGGATGCCTGGGTGGATCAATTTGAATCGCCCGGATTCATCCCGCAGGATCCGGTATCCGTACCCCATGCTTTTCAACATCCCGCCGAGATCGAGATCAGCGGCCTGTTTGCCGCCGTTTTTTCATGGGGCCTGCGAAAAACCATCCTCATGAAGAGCAACAGGCTCATGGACCTTATGGACCGGGCCCCTCTGGATTTTATACTGCACCACCACGAATCGGATCTTGATAAATTTAAAGATTTCAGGCACCGTACCTTCCAATATGAGGATTTGCTTTATTTCATCCGGTTCCTGAACTTTCACTACCACCGCTTTCCTTCTCTGGAATCCGCCTTCCTGCCGGGAGGAAAATTTACCGATATGGAAACCAGCCTTGAATACTTCCATCATTATTTTTTCAGCCTGGAGGAGGCCCCGAAGCGGACCCGGAAGCACATCCCCCACCCCGGCTCGGGATCGACCTGCAAAAGGCTATTGATGTATCTGCGCTGGATGGTCAGGCCAGCCGACCGGGGTGTGGATTTCGGCCTCTGGCGGTCCATTCGCCCCCGGGACCTGCTCATCCCCCTGGATGTCCATGTCCACCGGGTTGCCGCCCGGTTGGGACTGATCGATGACAAAAACAAAAACTGGAAAACAGTTCTGGAACTAACCGGGATGCTCAAGGAACTCGAACCCGACGATCCGGTCAAGTATGATTTTGCCCTTTTTAACCTGGGCCAGTTGAAACAGCCTTTCTGACCGGGGAGATGATTTTTTAAAGGATGTCTTTTTCAAAACGGAGCTCATGGATCAATTTTGCTCCTTCCACGGTTTTGAATGAAACGTATACCCGGTATTTGGATTTATCAGCCAACAGGCTTCCGATGCCCATGCTGGAATCCTTCCCTTTGCTGACCCCTTCATGAATAGTCTTCCCGGACCGGATGGACATGGATTGTACAAAATCCATTATTTTTTGAATGGCTTCCGGTTTGGACACCACTTGCTCCTGGTCTTCAATAGTGAGCGAAACTTGCGGTGTAAAGTTTTTATTGAAATATTCCCTGTCGCCTCTGACGAGGGCATCCACCGTCGTCCGGATGGATTGGGCCCCTAGAGGAATACCGAAGGCAAGCAGGAATATTAAAGAGATTGCTCTCATTTTCATCATTTTATTTAAAACCTTTAACAGACGCTTCTTTGTTCAAATATTTAGCTAATTAATAGTTAAAATATAAAGTTACCAATGAACGGCAAACCCTAATTTTGCAAAAATTTTCAGAATGGAAGTGAATAAACTGGCCCTGATCATTCTCGATGGCTGGGGCCTGGGCCCGGATTATAATGCGGATGCCATCGCCCGGGCCAATACCCCGTTTTTTGACCAGGCCTGGCAAAATCATCCCCACAGCACCCTGGTCACCTTTGGTGAAGAAGTCGGCCTCCCAGAGGGCCAGATGGGAAATTCAGAAGTAGGACATCTCAACCTCGGTGCAGGGCGAATCGTATACCAGGAATTGGCCCGGATCAACCGCGCCATCCGTACCGGAGAACTCAAAATAAATTCCGAACTCCAGGCCCTGCTCCGCCGCTGTAAGGATAAAGGCAATACCCTTCACCTGATCGGCCTGCTTTCCGATGGAGGCGTACATTCCCATATCGACCATTTGCTTGCCCTTTGCGATATCATTGAGCCCTGGCAGCTCAAAGCCGTCCGGATCCATGCCTTCACCGATGGACGCGATACCGACCCTAAAATGGGCAAAACCTATGTCTCAAAGCTCCTGGACCACCTCCGTGGAAAAAATGCGGCGCTGGCCTCCATGGTGGGAAGGTATTATGCTATGGACCGTGACAAAAGGTGGGAACGGGTCAAAAAAGCCTATGATCTCCTGGTTCATGGCAAGGGGGAATTGGTTTCCGATCCCTTGACCGCCATGGAAAACGCCTATAAAAACGGCGTCACGGATGAATTCATTGAGCCCATCGCGGTCAGCGGCCTACCCAACTCCACCATCCGGGACGGGGACGCTGTTTTATTTTTCAATTTCCGGACCGACCGCCCCAGGCAAATCACGGAAGCCCTGCATCAAAAGGATTTTCCTGAACAGGGCATGCACAAACTGGACCTCGATTATGTGACGATGACGGAATACGATGCCAGCTACAGGGACGTACATATCCTTTTTAAGACGGACAATCTCAACAACACGCTTGGGGAAGTAATATCCCGGCTGGGCATATCCCAACTCCGGATGGCGGAGACTGAAAAATATCCCCATGTCACTTTTTTCTTTTCCGGTGGCCGGGAACATCCGTTTGATCTGGAGCAGCGTATCCTCATTCCTTCTCCCAAGGTCCCCACTTACGACCTGCTGCCCCAGATGTCGGCTCCGGAGCTTACGGCCGCCCTGCTCAAACATTGGGAATCGTTCAGTCCCGGTTTTATCTGCCTCAATTTTGCAAATACCGATATGGTGGGCCATACCGGTGTTTTCAGCGCGGGCATGATCGCCGCAGAAACGGTGGACCACTGCCTTGCCCAACTGGTGGAGGCCGGCCTCAAAAAAGGATACCAGTTTCTGGTACTGGCCGATCACGGCAATGCTGACTGCATGGTCAATCCCGATGGTTCCCCGAATACCGCCCATACCAAAAATCCAGTGCCCCTGATCTATATCGGCGACCGTTCCTTGCACCTGGCGCCCGGCAAGCTGGGAGACATCGCTCCAACCATCCTGCAACTGATGGGATTGGAAATTCCGGAAGAAATGACCGGAAAGGTTTTGAGTGAGGAGCTGTGAGTTCGATGCTCACAAAGCTTAATGCAATAAAAAAGGCCGCTGTCGGGGACAACGGCCTTTTCAGTAAGTTTGTCTGAAGGCTTATTTTTTCATAGCGCTCCAATCCGCGATGGATTTTTCATTCATTTTGACATAGTCGTTATTATTGGCTTCCTTGGCTTTGGCCAGGGATTGTTTGGCAGCGGCGATGGCTTCAGAAGTCTTTCCGGCCTTGGCCAGGATAAGGCTGTATGCCCTCAGGTTCCAGAATTGGTTAGCCCCCATGCTTACCCCTTTGGCAGCCCATTCTACGGCTTTATTGATGTCTTTGCCGCTGTTCATATAATAATTGGCGGCGGCCATGTAATCATTGGCAGAAGGCCCGCTCATGACCGCATTGATGCTGGCCACGACTTTGGTATCCGTATTGACATCGATGTTGAAGGCCACACGGGTATATTCCCAGGCAATGAACAGGTCAACGCTTTCATCTTTCAGGTTGTCAAACTCGATGGTAAAGGTTTCTTTCATTTTGGCCATTTTCTCGGCTTTAGCTGTAAAGCGGAGTGCCTCGTCTTCCATTTTATAGCCGTCTCCACCCGGTACGTTCAGGTCGGCGTTTTTGTGAAGGACGATGGTCCATTCCATTTCGCCGGGGATGGTAAACAAGGAATACTTGCCTTTTTTAACTTCTTTACCGCTGATTTTCACATCATCGCTAAAAGTGATTTTTGAACCTGCATTCGCGCCGGTCCTCCAAAATTGGCCATAAGGAACGAGGTCGCCGAATACTTTACGGCCTTTGGCGCTTGGACGGCTATAGTCAACCGTGATGGTGGACAAGCCCACCGCTTGCTCGAGTTTCGCACCGGGGCTGGCAGCCGGCGTACGGATCTGGGCGTCCAGGCTGGCCATGCAGGCGGTAAACACAAAAAACAGGATGATCGAACTTTTCATTTTGAATGAGTTTATTGTTTAGAAAATTAAAGCGCAAAATTAACTAAAAATAACCGTTAACAGCCTGTGGATTACGCTTGACGGATAATTTAAATATATGTTAAAGTGAGGGGATGACTTAAGTGAGAGGATCACTTAAGTGAAGGGATGACTCAAATTTTATCCTGTTTTTGTAATTTCATGCGGAGATGAAACCAGTCCTTACACTGTTGATTTTTTTATTGCTTTTGGCTTGTGCAAGGCAGGAAAAACCGGCCGGGGAATTGCCCGAATTGGTGGGTTACAATACCCATATCCGGCCAATCATCAATCAAAAATGCATCAGTTGCCATGGGGGTGTCCGGAAAAAAGGGGGCTTGAGTTTTTTATTCCCTGAAGAAATGTTTCTGCCCCTTGAAGACAGTATCCCGGCCATTATCCGGGGCGATGCGGAAAACAGCAAAATCATGCAGAGGATCCTTCATCACGATCCCGAAGAAAGGATGCCCCAGAAAGCGGATCCGCTTTCAAGCCATGAAATCGACCTGATCAGAAAATGGGTCGACCAGGGGGCGCATTGGGAAACGCATTGGGCCTTCATTCCCCCTCAACACCCCGCCATCCCGGATGTGGACGACAAGGAGAATATTGGCAACCCGATCGACCATTTTATCCGTGCCCGTCTGCAAACCCAGGGACTTCGGGCAAATCCGGTTGCCAAAAAGGAAGACCTGATCCGCAGGCTGAGCCTTGACCTCACCGGATTGCCACCCTCGATTTCGGACGTGCAGGCTTTTGTATCCGGATCCCTGTCCTACGATACCCTGGTGGACCGGCTGCTTCAATCTCCCCGCTTTGGAGAAAGATGGACGGCCATGTGGCTCGACCTGGCCCGATACGCAGATACGCGGGGTTACGAAAAGGATGCGCACCGGGACATGTGGAAATACAGGGATTGGCTGATCGACGCCTTTAATGCGGACATGCCGTTCGACAGTTTCACCCTTCGCCAGCTTGCAGGAGACTTGCTGCCCGGAGCCGGCCCCTCCGACCTCATAGCCACTGCCTTCCACCGCAACACCATGAATAATGATGAAGGCGGTACGGATAATGAAGAATTCCGGATCGCCGCGGTCATCGATCGGGTGAACACCACCTATGAAGTTTGGCAGGGGGTTACCATGGGTTGTGTCCAATGCCACAGCCATCCTTATGATCCAATCCTCCACGAAGAATATTACAAGTCCTTCGCCATTTTCAACAATACCGCCGATGCGGACCGGGATGACCAGGCGCCCACGATGAAGGTCTACACGCATCTCGATCAACCCAAAGCCGATTCCTTAAAAGCCTACCTGACCGGGGTCAAAACAAGGCCCCGGCCCTTGTTACCAAAGGAAAACCTGGATCAGATGCAGGCCTACGAACTGCCCATCATGCAGGAACTGCAAGGCGCCCAAAAGAGGGTCACCCGGGTTTTTGAACGGGGCAATTTTCTTTTAAAGGGAGAAGTGGTAAAAGCCGGGGCGCCGGAAATCCTTCAAGCCGGCAAAGCCGTCGAGATCAACGACCGGCTTCAATTTGCCCAATGGCTGGTCTCTCCCTCAAATCCACTTACCGCCAGGGTGATGGTAAACCGGATCTGGGCCCAGCTGTTTGACCAGGGTTTGGTCACCACCCTCGAAGATTTTGGTTCGCAAGGCAATAAACCCAGTCACCCGGAATTGCTCGACCACCTGGCGATGCGTTTTAGCCGGGACATGCATTGGTCCTTAAAAAAACTGATCCGTTATTTGGTCCGTTCCCACACCTATATGCAATCCGCCGCAGTGAGCGCAGATCAACTTCAAAAAGATCCGGGCAATATCTGGCTGTCCCATGCTCCCCGGCCCAGGCTCAGCGCTGAAGTCATCCGGGACCAGGCCCTCGCGGTATCCGGCCTTTTATCGGAGAAAATGTATGGTCCCAGCGTGATGCCCTATCAACCGGAAGGGATCTGGAAAACGGTGTACAGCAATGCAAAATGGATAGAAAGCAAAGGTGAAGACAGGTACCGGAGGGCTATATACACCTATATCCGGAGGACGAGCCCCTATCCATCCATGATTACCTTTGACGCTCCCAGCCGGGAATTTTGCGTCAACCGCAGGATCGCCACCAACACCCCCCTGCAGGCCATGGTCACCCTGAATGACCCGGTTTATGTCGAAGCGGCCAACCACCTTGCGGACCTGATGGATCAACATCCGGGCAGCCTGGAGGACAAAATCGGTTTTGGATTTGAAAAAGCCGTTTTTCATAAAATTTCCTCCGAAGCCTTGCGGACATTAGTGAAGCTTTATAATGAGCCTTCTCCGGAAGCCGGGGGATCGATAACCCCCATGAGCCAGGTCGCCATCGCCATTTTGAACCTTGACCAATTTCTTACCAAAAGCTGATCAATGAAAGGAACGGAATTATTCACCGAACTGAGGATCCGGCAACTGCAAATGCAGACCCGTCGCCACTTTCTGCAGAAATGCACCACCGGCCTGGGGGCCCTCGCCCTGGGTTCTTTGACCGGATGCATGAACCGGAACGTACCCGGTCATGGAAAAAATCCCTTCGCCACAAAAAGCCCTCCCGGTTTTGCCAAAGCCAAGCGGGTCATTTATCTCCATATGGCCGGAGCGCCTTCCCAGCTTGAACTGTTTGATTATAAACCCGAACTGGCCAAACTGGATGGGAAACCCTGCCCCGGCTCCCTGCTGGAAGGACGTCGGTTTGCCTTTATCCAGGGGGTACCCAAAATGCTGGGCCCCCAATACCGGTTTAAGCCTTGCGGCCAGTCCGGCACCTACCTGTCTGAACTGTTGCCCCATTTTTCCAATGTAGTGGACGACGCCTGTGTAATCAAGTCCATGCATACCGACGAATTTAATCATGCCCCTGCTCAGTTGTTTATGCATACTGGGCACGGAAGACTGGGAAGGCCCAGCATGGGATCCTGGGTATCCTATGGTCTGGGGACCGAAAACCAGGACCTTCCGGGTTTTATCGTACTCGTCTCAGGGGGCAAAACACCGGATGCGGGTAAAAGCGTTTGGGGCAGCGGATTTTTACCTTCTGTTTATCAGGGGGTGCAGTGCCGCAGCGACGGGGAACCGGTACTCTACCTGAATGATCCAAAAGGGATGAGCCGGGACCAAAAAGGAAAGATCATTGAGGCCATAAATAAAATAAATGAAGAAAGTTATAAAACGTTTGGAGACCCGGAAACCCTTACCCGGATAGAACAGTTTGAACTGGCATACCGGATGCAGGCCTCTGTGCCCGAAGCCATGGACATTACCAGGGAACCCGCCTCCATGCACGCTTTGTACGGCACCACTCCCGGCCAGTCCACTTTTGCCAACAACGCCCTCCTGGCCCGCAGATTGGCCGAAAGGGGCGTCCGTTTTATCCAGTTGTTTCACTGGGGCTGGGATGCTCACGGCGCAGGGAGGGAGGAAGCCCTCAATATGGGATTCAAAGACCGGTGCAAAGAAGTGGATCAGGCCATGTCTGCCTTGATCCTCGACCTCAAACAAAGAGGTTTGCTTGAAGAAACCCTGGTGGTCTGGGGCGGTGAATTCGGCCGTACCCCAATGCGCGAGAACCGGGATGGAAAAGTAATGACCTGGATTGGAAGGGACCATCACACTGAATGTTTTTCCATCTGGATGGCCGGAGGCGGCATACGCGGGGGTATGACCTACGGGGAAACCGATGACCTGGGATATTTCGGCATCCAGGACCGGGTCCATGTCAACGATTTACACGCGACCATGCTGCATTGCCTGGGCATCGATCATGAAAAACTAACTTACTCTTTCCAGGGAAGACCCTTCCGGCTGACCGACACAGGCGGAAAAGTATTGGATAAAATCCTGGCTTGACTTCCCTTTAACCGCTATCGACTTATGTTTGAAAAATTTTTGCAGATCCTGGGTCATTTTCATCCCCTCCTGGTCCACATCCCGATCGGCACACTGGTTCTCACCTATATTCTGTACCGGTTTAATGGTCACGGAAACCGTCGGAATATGCGGCACGCCATCAGCACCGGCCTTTTTATTTCTACCGGAGCCGCGGTCCTCTCGGCGATCTGCGGGCTCTTGCTGGCCAGGCAGGGAGGATATGACGAAGACCTCCTCTCCTGGCATAAATACCTCGGGTTCGTGGTCGTCGGCTTCAGCCTGATCCTTTGGTACATCCACCAGGATATTTACAAACGGGACAAGACCTTCACCTCGACCGCCTTCCGGTGGCTGTTTAATTTATGTATGATCGCACTGGTGGTTGGCGGTCACCTCGGCGGCAGCCTAACCCATGGCAGAGGTTACCTGTTTAAAACAGAAGCCCGTGCGGTAAACAGCCCTCCCATCGATCCTTCCACGCTCAGTCAACCCGATATTGGTCAACGAAAAGTGTATGAGGAAATCATTCAACCCATCCTGAAGGACAAGTGCACCTCCTGCCATAACCCGGATAAAAAGAAGGGAGATCTGATCCTCACCGATTCCAAGGGACTTCTTGCGGGCGGGAAAAACGGGCCGGTGGTCAAAATGGGCGATCCGGAATCATCCGCCCTGTACACCAACCTTCAAAAACCATTGGAAGACGATACCCATATGCCCCCCGATGGCAAACGGCAGCTCACCGAAACAGAAAAAGAACTCATCGCCTGGTGGATAAAAAACCATACCAGCTTTGATGATAAAGTTGCCGATTTCCCGGCCTTTGAAGGCAAGCTCGCCATCATCTCCTCCAGCCCGGGTCAAAATCAGTTTGATTTTGACCTGGCCGCCATTCGCCCCGCGGATCAGAAAATCATCCGGAACCTGCAGGAAAACGGTTATAAAATATTTTCCCTTGCCCAGGACATTCCCCTGCTGGATGTTTCCCTGGCTTTCAATAAAAAAATGGATAGGAAAACCCTTGGCCAGTTGAAACGGGTCCAGGGCCAGGTGTATAAACTGGACCTCTCCCATACCGGGCTGACGGATGACCTGGCGTCCGGCATTCCGGACCTGCCTTACCTGGAACACCTTAACCTAGGGAATACCGCCATCGGTGATGCCTCCCTGGATGAGCTGGACCGTTTTCCGCGGCTGAAGAAGCTGAACCTGTTCCAGACCAATGTCGGGGATGCCGGGCTTGAAAAATTAAAATCCCTGGCTTCCCTGAAGCAGTTATATCTCTGGAAAACAAAAACCACCCCGGAGGGAATCGAAGCCCTTCAATCCGCCATGCCGGGTGTGGAAATCGTCCAGGGAATCAATATGGACACCCTGGTAAAAATGAAACTTCCCTTGCCGGGTATCCGTACTGAAACCAACCTGTTCAACGACAGTATTGTGGTGGAAATGACCTGCTTTTTTAAAGATGCCGCCTTGCATTATACCCTGGATGGTTCCGATCCGGGGCTCCAAAGTCCCAGATATATGCAGCCCCTTGTACTGAAGGAAGGAGCGGATATCCGGCTGATCGCCTTTAAAGACGGATGGGAATCCAGCGATACCGCAACCCTTCAAGTCCGGAAGGCTGGCCTGAAAATCAAAGAGGTGAGCCTGCTAAAAGATCCTGCCAAACGCTACCAGGCCGATGGGCCGGGTACCCTGGCCGATCTCAACCTGGGTTCGGATCCCGGGGATGGAAAATGGCTGGCTTACCAGGGAGAGGATTTTATTGCAACCCTTCAACTGGAGGCGCTGCGCCCCGTATCCAAAGTCAAGATAAACACCATTCAAAACCACGGATTATGGGTTTTTTATCCCAAATCCATTGAAGTGGAACTGTCCGCCGACGGCCAAACCTTCCAACCGGTGGCCAAAAACAATTATGGTTCACCGCAGAGAGCGGACAAGGGTACGACCAAGCTGATAGAAGTTGCTTTCCCGCCCGCCCAGGCGAAATATGTCAAAGTCATTTTGCGCAACCAGGGAAAAAATCCTTCCTGGCATCCCCAGCGGGGCAAACCGAGCTGGATATTTTGTGATGAGATGATGGTGGAATGATCAAACGGGCAATTCCGGATAAGTTTCCCGCAATGCCAGATTGACCTCCCGGTCTTTCAGGTACAGGTAATACAGGTAACAAATCCCGGAGACCCACAGGATGGCCAATCCCAGGAGACCAGACCATCCGATGGCCCGGAACAAAATAAAAACCGCCAGCATATAAAACAAATACAGAAACATGCCCAGGCCTATGAGCACGGAGGCATAAAATTCAATTCTTTTTACCTTGCTTGCCGCGATGCCCATGGCGATCATAAACGGAGGATAGTTGATGTATTTGCCCAGCAGGGCCGGTATGGCAAACGATCGCGATTCGGCATGGCGGACAGGCTTTGCAGCGGCAGGATCAAGCGTTTGATTCAAGCTGGATTTTTCTTCTTCCGTTAAATGATTTACCCGTTCACTGATCATTTTGTCTTTTGCAAAACGCTCTCCGGCCAATTCCACCACCGGTAAATAGGGCGGGTTTGCCTGTGCTTTACTGATACGCCACAATTTTTCTGCGAGCTCCAGGTCTTCGTTTTTCTCTACATGTATGACCAGGGGTTTCATGCTTTCTTCGACGGCCTGGGTCAGTTCCTGGACCGCCTTATTGTTATCTTCCTTGTATCTCAGGTAATATTCTTTAAGCTCGATAGGCAATCCGGTTTCCACAAATACCTCGCTCCGAAAATCATTCGGGTGGGTGTAATTCACCCCGAGAGGCACCACGCACAGGTCCATATCCGGATATTTATCCATTGCCCCGAAAGCAATCCGGGCCAGGCCCTTCTGGATGGGCCGGAGGCGCTTTTCCTGGGTGGTATTTCCTTCCGCATAGACCACAATGATCTCCTTGTTGCTTAATCGGTCGTAGCAGGCATTGAAGGTTGCATCATTGGACCTCAGGTTTTTAAATCCATCGACAAATCGATAAATGGGGGTCAGGTGCAATTGTTCCAGGAGGGCAACCACAAACCGGTTGATAAAAATGTCCCCGCGGACCAGGAAATGCAGCGATTTGGGGAAATGGGTGGCCAGGAGGCAGGCTTCCAGGAAAGCGGAGGGATGGTTGCTTGCGATCAGGACAGGCCGGTTGAGGGGGATCCGGTCCAGGTGATGCAGGTAGATTTTGCTAAAAAAAATCCTCAGGGTGATCCTGACCAGGGGCCGGAGAAGGTAATACAGCATGTAAGGTTGGCTAGAAAGCGATCAAAAATATTACTTTCACGCAAATTCTGCGCAATCTTTTGATCAGGAAGTACCTCATCGTCATCGCAGGCCCCACTGCCGCGGGCAAATCAAAACTTGTGGTGGATCTGGCCCTGCATTACCGATGTGAGATCCTGTCCGCCGACAGCCGCCAGGTTTACCGGGAATTAAACATCGGAGTGGACAAACCCACCCCCCGGCAAATGGCCGCTGTACCCCACCATTTAATCGGCCAGGTCTCCATTCACGAAACTTACAATGCCGGCATCTATGAAAAAGAGGCCCTCAGGATATTGGAGGAGCTCTATACCCGTATGGACCTCGCCATTCTCGTGGGAGGCACCGGCTTGTACATCAACGCGGTGCTTGAAGGATTTGACGTGTTTCCCGAGATCAGCCCCGGGATTAGCCTCCGGCTGAAAAAAATGCTGGAGGAAAAAGGCCCGGAAGCCCTGCAGGAAGAATTAAAACAAAAGGACCCGGAGTATTACGCCCGGGTCGACATTCACAATACGCATCGGCTGATCCGCGCCCTGGAGGTCATTGAAAGCGCCGGACTGCCCTATTCTCAACTCAGGCAAAAAAGGAAAAAAACCAGGCCCTTCATTCCTGTCCCCATCCTGCTCACCGCTGAACGAAGCCGGATTTACCAAAGGATCAATCAAAGAGTGGATGAGATGGTGAAACTGGGACTCAAGGACGAAGCACTGTCGCTGTACCCGTTCCGCCACCTCAACAGCCTGCAGACGGTAGGCTATCAGGAATGGTTCGATCATTTTGAAGGCAAACTTACCGAAGCGGAAGCTATCGATAAAATAAAGCAGCACACCAGAAATTATGCTAAAAGGCAATGGACCTGGTTTCGTCGCACCGGCTGGCCCGAATTCAGGGCCGAAGAATCCTCGAAAATCATTGCCTACCTCGACACTATGATCAAGAAGTAGTCCCTTTCTCCCTTTCTCCCTTTCTCCTTTCTCCTTTCTCCTTTCGCCCTTCACCTTTTACCTTTCCCCCTTTACCTTTCTCCGTAACTTGCACCCTTATGCCCGACCTCTTTAAGTACCGCCCTACCCTGGAGCAACTCAACGAAAGATTTGAAAACACCCTTGCCCAAACCCTGGGCATAGAGATCATCGAGCTCGGGGAGGATTTTATCCGGGCCACCATGCCCGTGGACCACCGCACCCATCAGCCCATGGGACTGCTGCACGGCGGGGCCTCCGCGGCCCTTGCGGAAACCCTCGGAAGCATCGGCTCCCTGCTTTGTTCCGATCATCCTCATGCTCACCCGGTCGGGATCGAGATCAATGCCAATCACCTCAAAAGCGTGACTTCCGGTAAAGTGACCGGTAAGGCGAGCCCGGTGAAGATCGGACGGAATATCCATGTCTGGAATATCGAAATCCGGAATGATAAACACGAATTGACCTGTGTAAGCCGTTTAACCGTAATGATGGTCACCAAACCCTGAGCCTGCCGGATGAGATATCTTTTATTGATTTGCTTGTTTTGGTTTGGATCCATGCAGGCCCAGGATTACAACACCCGTTTATTGTCCAATGTCCGGTTTACTGAGAATTGCGCCAACATCTGGGGATTCGTGGACCAGTCACGAAGGGAATACGCCATCATCGGCCGGACTTCCGGGACCTCCATTTTTGACGTGACCGACGGCGCAAAACCAGAGTTCCTGGTTCATATCCCGGGAGCCCAAGGCCAATGGAGAGAAATCAAAAGCTGGCAAAACCAGGTATATGTGGTGGCAGACCAGGGGCAGGATGGTCTCCTGATCATTGACATGACCGAAGCTCCTCATGCCATCAACTGGAGGTTTGACCGCAGGCAGTTCCAGGTCGTAGATGAAACCCTGAACATCAATAAAACCGATTTTCTCCATCGCGCCCACAGCCTCTTTATTGACGAAAAGGGATTTTGTTATATCAATGGAAGCAATCTGCACCCGGGGATCGTCATTTTTAAACTCAATCCGGGCCTGCAGACCCCGGAATACATGGGCGTCATCAACAACAATTATTGCCATGACAGTTATGCGCGGAACGATACGCTCTGGTCCGCGGATATCCTGGCCGGAGAGTTTACCATCTGGGACCTCAAGGACCGGACCAAACCGAAAAAATTGGGCCAGCAGAGGACGGGCAGTGCCTTCACCCATAATATTTGGCTTTCCGACGACGGGAAATATGCCTTCACCACGGATGAGCGGGCCAATGCCTTTGTAGAAGCCTACCGGGTCGATGATCTTTCCAATATCGTCCGGACGGACCGCTACCGCAGCAGGACGACCCAGATCCGCGGCACCATTCCCCACAATACCCATTACCACATGGGATACCTGGTCACTTCCTACTATACCGACGGCTTCACGATCGTGGACGCCACCGATCCCAGCCACCTGGTGGAAGTGGGAGCCTTTGATACCTACCCTGCAGGGGAAGGGGATTTCCATGGCTGCTGGGGTGTATATCCCTACCTGCCATCGGGCAATATCCTGGCTTCAGACATCGAATTCGGACTTTACGTGGTGAAACCAACCTATAAAAGAGCTTCTTACCTGAGAGGCACGGTGCGCGATTCCATAAGCGGCGGCCCGCTTGCGAACGTAAAAATCAGGATGGGCCTCGCTCCGTTCAATGAAGTTCTGAGTGCACCGGACGGGAGCTTTAAAACCGGCGGTCCCTATACCGGAAAGGTGACCATACGGTTGAGCAAGGAAGGTTATTTGACTAAAGAGGTGGAAGTAGACCTGCAAACAGGCCAGTTGACCCAAACCGATCTGGTGCTCATGCCCTTGAATACCCATATACTCAACATCCGGGTCATCGATTCCATTACCGGCCAGAGCATTCCCGGAGCTTCCATCCGTTTCGTTTCGGAAGAAAGCAGTTTCGATGTGGAAACCGATGGAGCGGGACGAACCAGTCAACTGATGTATGAGGGCAAGTGGACTCTTGGAGTAGCCATTTGGGGATTCCGTTTCAAAACCCGTTCACTGATACTGAATGGCCAAACCGGCGAAATCGACATTCCGCTGACCCGGGGTTATGAAGATAATTTCCTTTTCAACCTGAACTGGACCGCGCAAAGTGATTTGTTCCGTGGAGTATGGGGCAGGGCCGAACCCCGGGGCGCTTATATCCGGGAAGAGGTCATCAATCCGGAATACGATTTGACGGACGATTTTGGGGACCAATGCATGATCACCGGAAACGGTTCCACTTCAGCCACAGGAGATGATGTGGACAATGGAATGACGAGGCTGATATCGCCGGCCATGGACCTTTCCGCTTACAAGGCTCCGGTCATTGAGTTTTATGCCTGGACCGTCCGGAGAAATCTCACGGAGTCAGTGCCTGGTGTGGGCAGTCACAAGGTTTATCTCGCTGCGGGACAGGATACCATACTCCTGCTGACCCTGGAACCGAATATGCCGGCTTGGACGAAATACCGGATTGACCTGAACCCGTCACTGGTAAAAAACAAACCCTGCCGCCTCATTTTCGAAGCGAGTGAACCGGTCGTGGTGGATTCGAGGAATATCCTGGAGTTTGGCCTGGATGGTTTTTTGGTTTTGGAAAACAACAGCACGCCGGTCCGTCCTGAACAACCGCAGCCGTTAGACTGGAAAGCATTCCCATCCCCTTTCAGCCACCGGATCACCCTGAGCGGACCTGAAAAACCGTTCGACCGGAAAGTGGAAGTGATCTCGGTACTGGGTACGAAAATGCTCACCCTGACCTGGCCTAAATTTTTGCCTGCCTTTCAAATAGATCCGGGCCTTCCTTCCGGCACCTATATCTTCCGGCTGATCTCCCCCGGGAAAGCGGATGAAGTACTGAAGGTGATCAGATCGGATTAAATACTTCTGGACGGGAAGGAAAGCCCGGTCCTGAGGATTGCAATACCCGATCCACCTAAAGCAGGCAAACCGTTCAGATCCTTAAGAATGGTTACATTCAATTCAAGTTTAACCCAAATCATGCAATAGAGTTTCGTAATGAAAATCGGAAGGCCAATAAAGACTGGCGCTCCCGCACTATTTTTACCGCAAACATAGGCACTCCTATGGTGAGGATAAAAATGGGAGGAAGTGCCA
>Ga0116144_10001099_pt1 | contig 33695 bp, 32 predicted proteins | sample AD_UKC035_MetaG_FD_89746 | JGI IMG/M metagenome (GOLD analysis project Ga0116144, IMG submission 89746) | Active sludge microbial communities of municipal wastewater-treating anaerobic digesters from USA - AD_UKC035_MetaG | ecosystem: Engineered > Bioreactor > Anaerobic > Digestate | place: USA...
GAAAGAAAGGCTGAGCACATGGTCCAGCGATTTTTCCGGATCTCCGTTTATATGAATGCCGGCATCCATTTTGAGGATCTCTTCCTTAAAATATTGTTTGATGTCCGCATGATGAGCCTGCCGCCGGGCCAGGGTGTTCATAGCCAGTTCCAAAGCATAAGCCATGCCCAGGATCTGGTGCGTGGCCTCGGTCCCCGCGCGCATGTTCCGCTCCTGGCCGCCTCCGTCCAGCAGGGGACGGACAGGCACTCCTTGCCGGATAAAGAGGATGCCGGCTCCTTTTGGCCCGTTGAATTTATGAGCACTGGCCGCGATAAAATGGGCCTTGATTTCCTGCAGGTTTAAACCATGGTGCCCTGCCGTCTGAACGGCATCGGTGTGAAAATAAGCGCCATATTGTTCGCAGAGTTCTCCGATCTGCCGTATGGGATTGATATTCCCGATTTCATTATTTCCATGCATGAGGCTGACCAGGATGGGAGCGGAAGCCTGTTGCAGCAGGGTTTCCAGGTCGCCGAGTTCAAAACGACCCCAGGCATCGACGGCAAGCAGGTCGGTGCGGATATCGTATTCGCGCCTCATGGCCTCGATGCTGTGCAATACGGCGTGATGTTCAATCGCGGTGGAAATGATTTGTTTTACCCCGAGGTCGCGCACGGCGCATTTGATGGCCGTATTGTTGGCTTCCGTACCTCCTGAAGTAAAAAAAATTTCACCGATGGATGCATTGAATATCCTGGCGATTTTTTTGCGGGCATCTTCGATTTTGGCTCTCGCGGTCCTGCCTTCTGTATGAATGGATGAGGGATTGCCGCTGTACAACTCCATCGCTTCGGTAACCACCCGGATGACTTCAGGCATCATGGGCGAAGAAGCGGCATGATCCAGGTAGATCCGGTTCATTTGAGTTCTTTTTGAATTTCCCGGATGTCCCGGATCAGTTTATGGGCGAGGTGGTCGGCCACCACTTTACTGGAACTCTCCGCGTATATCCGGATGATGGGTTCGGTGTTGGACTGGCGCAGATGCACCCACTCTCCGTCAAGATCGATGCGGAGGCCATCTTCACTGTTGAGTTTGTTTTTCTGGTACTGTTCTTTAAGCCGGGAAAAAATGAGGTCCATCTGGCTTTTTCCGGCCAGTTCAATCTTGTTTTTGGAAATCTCATAATTCGGATACCTGGCCCGCAGGAGGCTGGCCGGCAGGCCGGATTCCGCCAAATGGGTCAGGAAGAGGGCAATACCGGCCAGGGCATCCCTTCCATAATGCAGCTTGGGGTAAATGACCCCGCCATTCCCTTCACCCCCGATGACGGCCTTGGTCTCCTTCATCCTGGCCACTACATTGACTTCCCCTACGGCCGATGCGGAATATTGGCCCCCGTTTTTGAGCGTGATGTCCCTGAGGGCCTGGGTCGAAGAAAGATTGGACACCGTATTGCCTTTTTCCTTGCCGGTGACGTAGTCTGCAACGGCCACCAGCGTATATTCTTCGCCGAAGGGTTCCCCGTTTTCACAGACAAAAGCCAGGCGGTCCACATCAGGGTCCACCACGATGCCCAGGTCCGCCTTGTTTTTTACCACGAGGTTTGACAATTCGGAAAGGTGTTCGGGAAGGGGTTCCGGGTCGTGGGCGAAAACGCCATTCATCTCCCCGTTGAGCAATTCGAACTCGCATCCCAATTTTTCAAGGAGGGCCGGAACGGCGATGCTTCCCGTGCTGTTGATGACATCCACCACTATTTTGAATTTCCGGTTCTTCACCAATTCGGCATCCACCAGTTTAAGTTTGAGGATGGATTTGATATGGTGGCTTATACTGTTTTTCACCACGGTGCATCCGCCAAGTTTGTCCGCGGGACTGTATAATATTTGTTCCGGAGAGACTTGGAGCAAGGCCTGGCCGGTTTCGGCATCAATAAATTCTCCTTTTTCGTTCATGAATTTGAGGGCGTTCCAGGCCATGGAATTATGACTGGCGGTGATCATGATGCCGCCCTGGGCATGATGGGCCGTCACCGCCATCTCAAGCGACGGGGTAGTGGTCAGGCCGGCATCGAGGACATGGACGCCCATGGCCTGGAGGGTGGAGGCCACCAGGGACTGGACCAAAGGGCCTGAAATACGGCCGTCCCTGCCGATGACTATTTTTGGACTGGGGAACCGCGTTTTCAGCAGTGCAGCATATCCTGAAGTAAAAGCGATGATGTCCGGAGGGGTCAGGTTGATTCCCGGTGTGCCGCCGATGGTGCCCCTGATACCGGAGATGGATTTGATTAATGGCAATTAAAGTGGTTTATGCACAAAGGTAGAAGATTATTAAAAATGCCCTAATTGATTGAGTATAAATATTTTCAACGGTATAGCCAGGATTGCAAGCCTTATATTTGGCCACTGTCTCCTATGGATAAGGTTTTGGATAAGATCCCGGTGACCCTGGTCAGTTTATTGCTGGCCAGCCTCCCATTTTCAATAGCTGCCAATTCGGTTCTTTTGGCCGCCCTGGCTGCCTGGATGTTATTTGAAATGCTACGTTCCCCGGACATGAGAAAAAACCTCAAAGGGGCAGGACACCCGATCCCCTGGGCAGTGATTCCCCTGATTTACGGGATCAGCATCCTTTATTCACACGACTATCACCGGGCCTTAAACCAGTGGCTGAACCTGTCGCCCTTGTTTGTAATGCCACTGGCCTTTTTGACTTTCCGCCTGGATCAAAATATTTCACGTTTCCGGGTGATATCCGGTTTGGCCCTTTGCGTTTCCATTGTGATTCATATACTGGTCAATGCAGGCCTGTTCGACCTCGGCTCCAAAGAAGCAGCTATGGGCAGTTTTTTCCATGACCGCGAAAAAAATGCCTGGATCTTCTGGGCCGGTTTCCTTTCCTGGCTCGGCGGACAAGAACACAAAATCATGAACCGGTTTTTCCAATCCGCCCTTTTTCTCGGTTTGTTGTATTTCGGCAATCTGACCCTGATCCTGCTCGCGGCTTTCTGCTGGCTTGCCGCAGAGTCAACCTTCACGGGCAGGGGCTTTAAGCTTGCGGGCCCGGGAATCCTGATATTCGGTGGGAGCATGGTAATGTTTGCCCTGGTGTTTTTTCCCTCTTTTTCCATGGCCCTGCAGGAGGCGGGTCAAAATATATTGGCCCTTGCCGGGCGGACTTCGGTAAGCCCGGGATTACAAGAATATTTTATACACCTGAAAATGGGTTTTCTTCAATGGTGGACCCATCCTTTTGCAGGGACAGGGATTGGAGATTATATTCACGCCATGTGGAATGAGTACCATGACCATGGCATGGAAGCCCCCAACTACCCGCATTCGCAATGGGTCCATCTGCTCGTAAGCACCGGCATGATGGCTTTTGGGGCAGGCTGGATCCTTATCCGGAGCTGGAAACCCCTGACGGGGACGCAGAGGCTAATCCTCGCCCTCGTGCTGACCAGTTTCCTTTTCATGGCCCCTTTAAAATCCCAGATCAGTGCTACCGCACTGATGATGGCCGTATTATTGATTCCCGGATATGGAAGGAACCAGGCTTAAGGATTCGCCGGTCCGGGTGAAGGCATATATAGCAGGCCTGATCCTTTTTTTGACGGGCCTGGTAAGCTCCAAAGCCCTCATCAGCCTGGGATCCGTGATCCTGATCGGGACTGCCTGCTGGGGCCTGTTTTCCAGGCCGTCTCTTCCGGTGAGGTGGCCAAAACAATTATTTGGCTTTGTTTTACTCTTCCTGCCTCCTTTTATTTCGGGCATCTGGTCTGCATCCGTCCAGGACTGGATGCAGGTAAGCCAAAATAAGATCATGTTGCCCGCCTTGTTTGCCTCCTTCTGCCTGGCCCCGGGTCTTGAGCCGAAGACCATGCTCAGGCTTGGCCTTTTTCAGGCCATGACGGTAGTCCTTGCCTCATGGTATTCCATGCTGACCCTTTGGCCGGATCCTTCAGGGATAAGTTCAAGTTATCTGGAAGCTAAAACGCTTAAAGTTTTCCTGTCCAACGATCATTTGCATTTCAGCCTTTATGTATTTATTACCATCCTTCTCCTGCTGGCCAACCTGAATGCGTTCAGGATGCAGTTTGGAAAAGGTGTTTACCTGACCGCATCCATTGGCCTGGCCTGGTTAGTTATTTACCTTCATATCCTGGGAGCCAAAACAGGTCTTCTATTGCTTTACCTGACCGCATTTATCTATTTGATAATGAATTATCTGAATGGGAAACAATGGCTCAGGCTTGGGGCTGGCTTCATCGTCCTCTTCCTCTTGGCCTCCTTATCCATCAGCCAAATTCCAACCCTTAAAAACAGGTTCTATTATACCCTCTATGATTTCAACCAGTATATCCACGGGGCCTATATCGACGGCTTGACGGATGGGGCCAGGGTCCTGTCCTGGAAAGCGGGTAAAGCCGTAGCCCTGGAAAGCCCCTGGATGGGAAAGGGATTCGGCGATCTTCACCATACTTTTATGAAATGGCATCAGGCACATAGCGCCCAGCTCCAGCCTTACAACTGGCTTCAGCCTTCCAACGAATGGCTGATGTATTTATGCGGGTCCGGCATCCCGGGAATGCTTATCCTCACCCTTGGCCTCTGGCTGATATACCGTCACAGCCCTTTCCGGGAGCATTTTTTGTTCCTTGCCTTGTATTGCAGTCAGGTGTTGATGATGTTTTATGAAGTGAATCTTACGAACCAGATCGGGATCAGTTTACTGGTCTTTTCCGTAGGCTGGTTTCAGTGTTCACCCTCTCCTGGCCGTGAAGCGAGCTTCAGGAAGCAAGGGACCTGATGGGATGGGTGATCAGCTTGCCTTCAGGGATTTGGCCTGGTTCCAGAGGTCGTTCATTTCATCCAGGGTCATTTCCGAAAGCGGCCTGCCGGCCATTTGTTCAATGTACTGAAACCTGGATTTAAATTTTTTATTGACTTTTTCAAGGGCGGTTTCCGCCTCTACGCCGATAAAACGGCCATAATTGATGAGGGCGAAAAGCACATCCCCGAATTCCTCTTCGATATGGGCCTGGTCGTCAGCCTGGTGGAGACTTTCCCGGAGTTCCGAGAGCTCTTCCTCCACTTTTTCCCAAACCTGACCGGCATGCTCCCATTCAAAACCCACCTGTTTGGTCTTTTCCTGCATCCGGTAAGCCTTCACCATGGCAGGCAGGGAGTCCGGCACCCCGCCAAGTACGGACTTTTTGCCTTCCTGCAGTTTTAGTTTTTCCCAGTTTTGTTTCACTTCCTGATCGTCGGCTACCTGGAGGTCCCCATACACATGGGGGTGCCGGTGGATCAGTTTGTCGCATTCCTGGTCCAGGGCTTCTGCAAGGGTAAAGGCGTTTTGTTCGGCCGCAAGGCGGGCATAAAAAAGCAGGTGGAGCATCAGGTCCCCGATTTCTTCCTTAAGGGCCTTCATGTCGTTTTGAAGGACGGCGTCGGCCAGTTCGTAAGTCTCTTCGATCGTCAGGTTGCGGAGGCTGTGAATGGTTTGTTTCCTGTCCCAGGGGCATTTTTCACGCAGGTCATTCATGATGGTGGCCAGCCGGAGAAAAGCCTGGGCGGTTTTGGAATCGTTGTTCATGCCTGGAAAAAACGGTATCTTTAAGGCTTAAATATACACGGATTATGTCCCAATTTTTTTATACCCTGGCCATTATCTTCGGATGTTTCTTCCTGGCTTTTTTCATGATCAACCTGAGATACTGGATCAGTGGCCGTGAATTCAGGGGGACCTGCGCCAGCGCTGGGGTGGAACTCCGGGGTAAAATCGGAGAATGCATGGTCTGCGGAAGGAAACCCGGGGAGGCCTGCGGAAAGCCGGATAAGGCAAGCGGCGCAGTTTAAACTTTGCGGCCCGACATTTTGGAGTATGCGTACAAGCAGAAAGACAAGAGGGTGATCACCGCAACGACGTACAGGATTTGCATATCAGGATAATAAATTTGGTTGGTTATAAACTGACTCAAATATCCTAAACGGAAAATATATATCGCATAATTTCTTATATATTTTTTTTTGTTGTGTGTAAGGGGTCTTGCTTTCATCCGGTTCAAAAGATTTTAGGTTCGTTTATACTTACTTTTTGGGGCATTCCCGCCCTGCTTCTGGCCCAACCGGAAGGCCTTTCTGATCTGTACCGGAAGGTGGACACCCTCATCCCCATGCGGGACGGGAAGAAATTGTACACCGTGATCTATCTGCCCAGGGACGAGTCAAAAAGATATCCCATCCTGATGGAGCGCACCCCTTATTCTGCCGGACCTTATGGCCCTGACCGGTTTCCTTCCCGCCTCGGGCCCAATCCTGGCCTGGCCCGGGAACAGTACATCTTCGTCAGGCAGGATGTACGGGGGAGATATATGAGCGAAGGCCACAACCTGGAAGTGACCCCTCACCGGCCCGGGAAAAAAACCAGGGACGAAGTGGATGAAAGTTCGGATACCTACGACACCATAGAATTCCTGCTCCGGATGATCCGCAATCACAATGGCAAAGTGGGTATTTATGGCATCTCTTATCCGGGCTTTTACGCGTCGGCCGCTTTACCGGACGCCCACCCGGCCCTGGCCGCGGTCAGCCCGCAGGCCCCGGTCACCGATGAATTCATCGGTGACGATGTCAACCACAACGGCGCTTTTTTCCTGATGGATAATTTTAATTTTATCAATTCCTTCGGAGTGCCCCGGTCCGGCCCCCTCATGAATTATCCCGGGAGCCTGACGGATACCGCTTATTCCGACGCTTACCGGTTTTTCCTCGAATTGGGACCTCCGGGCAGGACCCGGGACCCTTCGCTGTTTGGACATAAAAGCTATATCTGGAATGAATACCTTGAACACGACACCTATGACGAATACTGGCGATCCAGGAATATCCGCCAGCATCTCAAGGGGATACACGTGCCCACTCTGGTAGTTGGCGGTTGGTATGATGCGGAGGACTGTTTTGGCGCCCTGCGTACCTACGACGCCCTTGAAAAACAGAATTCGGGCAATGCCAACACCCTGGTGATGGGCCCCTGGACCCATGGCGCCTGGGCTTCCGGCAACTGGACCTCTTTTGGCCCCTACGCCTTTGGCATGAATACCAGCACTTTTTTTCAGGACAGCATAGAAACCCCTTTCTTTAATTATTACCTCAAAGGAATAGGGTCCGCACCCGCCTTTGAAGCCGTTGTTTTCGAAACCGGGTCGAATCTTTGGAAGACTTACGAACAATGGCCCCCTCGACAAAGCAAGGAGTTGACCTATTACCTGTCACCCCGTGCGGGCCTGGGGGACTCCCCGGCGCCCAAAGCCAAAGCCTATTCCTCCTATATCAGCGATCCAAGCCACCCGGTGCCTTACACCGCGAAAAAACAGAGGTACCGGAACAATCTTTATATGGTCGAAGACCAAAGGTTTGTCTCTGACAGGCCGGATGTGCTGTCTTTTACGACCGGTCCTTTGGAGGATGAACTCATTCTATGCGGCCCGGTGGAGGCCGAAATATATGCCTCCACCTCAGGTTCGGACCTGGACCTGATCGTAAAAGTCATCGATGCGCACCCGGATTCCGGAACCGTGGACGGAACAGGTGCCCAGTATTTAGTCAGGGCGGAAGTATTCAGGGGAAAATTCAGGAAAAGCTACAGTTCACCCAGCCCTTTCCATAAAAACAAACCCGAGGTGATCCGTTTCACCCTGCCCGATGTCAACCATTGTTTTAAAAAAGGTCACCGCCTGATGATCCAGATCCAGAGCAGTTGGTTCCCCCTCGTGGACCGCAACCCACACCAGTTCCTGAAGATTCCGGAAGCCGGGCCGGGAGATTACCAGTCAGCCGAAATCCGGATCTATCATGACCGTAAAAGGCCCTCCAGTATCCGCTTTAATTCTTTAATTCCTTAATTTTTAATTTCAATTTCATATCCCATCGTCTTCCCCTTGTAAACCGCAGGGATACCCTTTTCCAGCCAGGCAGGAGCCGGTTCGTTTTTAAGGAAATGATCAAAAAACTGTTGTTGCCGGACCGAAATATCCTTTTGATTTTTTCTTTCCCGGAGGTTGTGGGCTTCCCCGTTGTAATTGAGCAACCAGGCTTTTTTCCCCAGACGACGTAGGTTGGTGAACAGTTCTATGCCCTGGTACCAGGGAACTGCCCCATCAGCGTCGTTTGCCATGGTTACGATAGGAGTGTTGATCCGGTCAATATAAAACAAGGGCGAATTTTCAATGTAGAGATCGCGTCGCTGCCAGGGCGTAGCTCCGATCCGGCTTTGCGATTTTTCATATTGCATCTGTCGGTTGCGCCCCGATTCCCAGCGGATCCCTCCGTAGGCGCTGAACATATTGACGACAGGGGCCCCGGTCCAGGCCGCCTTAAACTGAGTGGTCCGGGTGATGATATGCAGGGCCTGGTAGCCTCCCCAGGACTGTCCCTGCAGGGCGATGTTGGCGGTATCCAGCCAGGGATATTTTTTGAGGGATTCCACGCCTGAAACCACATGGTCGTAAGCGCTTCCGCCGGGATAGCCGATCTCATACCGGATATCCGGGGCCAGGACCAGGTAACCCCGGCTCACAAAGAAGGGGATGTTGAGCCTGGACGGGGTAGGCGCAGGGGCAATGTACTGGTATCTTCCACCGGTCAGTTTTTCATAAAAGTAAACGATCATCGGGTATTTTCCGGAGGGATCAAAGTCTTCCGGTTTATAGAGGAGGCCCCTTCCGGGCTTGCCCTTGAAGGTGGTCCACTCGATCAGGTCCACACTGCCCCAGTTGTAATTCGCTTGTTGAGGATTGATGGCGCTGTGTCTGGTCTCGGCTTTAAACCAATTGCTGGTGTAGAAATCCGGGCTGTTTTGAAAATTCCCTTTGGTATATGCCATCCTCTCCGCATTCCTGGCTTTTAATACGGGTCCATAACTAAATTCGCCCATGGTGAGTGGGTGGGGACCTGATTTTTCTTTTAAGGCCAGGCGGTAGAACCCGCTTTGTTTGGTGGAATCCTGCAAAGCGGATAAAAGCAATACCTGGTCCGGTTTAAAATATTTTTCATCCGGGTCGAGCACCACATTTCTAAACTGGATTTTTTGTTCACGGCCCTGTCCATGGGTAATATTTACGGGTGTTTTAATACCGGACGGGTCGCATTTCCAGATATCAAACCGGTCATAGAGGTAAACCCACTGGTCTCCTTCCGACCATCCGCAGATGCCATAGGCGCCCGGGTCGTCCGGTTCATCGTTTTCTTCGTCCGCCAGGCTGACACGTATCTTCCGGTTGACCTGGGTGGTTTTGCCCGTGGGATTGTGATGGCTGAAATACTGGCTTTTCGCCTGGTCAAACCAGAACAGGTAAGTCCCTGCGGGGCTGATAGAGGCCTGCCCGTCCAGGTCGTTGATCACCATTTTTTTTGATCCTGTTTCCAGGTCTATGAGGTAAAGGTCCTTTTTGCTATCGCCTTCCCATTGTAAAGGAATGCGTTGACCATAATCCGTAATCCCGAGGGCGTAACGGCCATTCCCTTTAGCGGCCGGCACGACTTGTCCAAGACGTTCATCGCCCAGAGGAATCCATTTCCCGTCCGGAAGGGAGAGGGTAAGATAGGACCTCTGGATTTCCTGGTCCAGGTTTTTCAACTGCATGGTTTGGAGGTAATCGTCCGCATAGTGCCAGACATCCAGGCTGACCCGGTCGATGTGGGGTACCGACGTATCTTCAGGAACAGGAATCCTGCCCAGTCCAAAAAATAGCCTGGTTCCGTCTTCACTGAAAAAAGGGGTAAAATGGTTGCTCACCTGCATGCCATCCGGCAATACCGCAGTCAAGGGATCCAGTCTGACCGCGGCGCTGTCCAATCCAGGTTGGTGAATCCGGACTTGCCAGCTTTTAATTTTAGCGGCAGCGCTGTCCCGGGTCGATAAAAAAACAAGCTGGTTTCCGGACTCGTCCCAGTTAAAGCGGGTGGCGTCCAGGTCGCCGGCCAGCAGGGTATCCCGGAATGCATGCACCACATCATGGCGCAGGATGGCCGTATGCCTTTTGAGGCTGTCCCTTGCCGGCCTGCCCGTTTTCACCACCAGGCTTTTACCGGTTTTATCAAGGACGTATTCCAATACATCCCGGAATTCCGCGAGAGAGTCCTGCCCGTACCACAAATAAAGAGGGCCGCTTTCGGATTTCTTTGTTTTTACCGAATCCCCGAAGGTCTTGTCCAGGTGATAAACGAAAACCGAAAGCCCTTTTTGAGGTATCGAAAATGACCTGAGACCCGCGAACATTTTTACGGTACTGGTCCCGAGATGATAGATCAATAGGGAATCCCTGGGCATCTCCTCCGGTTTTTTGCGGTCGATCCTTGCCTGGCGCGTGTCAAGGTAAGGCGCTTTGATCCTGGCTATCAGGAAATCCGAGCCGGGCGTGAACTGCATCTCCGTACCCCTGGCAACCGAGTCTTTTTTCAAGGATTTGAGATCGACGATATACATCATGCCATCTCCTTCCTGGGGATCAACCGTATAAGCAAGTACCCCGCCATCGGGACTGACGGCCCTGTCGCCTATTCGTTGCCAGGCGTCGTAAACGCCATGGTCAAGCGGCGGCTTTTTCTGGCCCCATGCGGTCAGGCAAAGACAAAGACCAGTGATTACTGAAAACGCATTCTTCATAACATTTATTTAAAATCCTAAAATTAGGAGTTGTCCCTGGACCATCGTTAATTTTACCTTCCTCACCGTTTTCCCAAAATCTTATTAATTCTTACAAATTCCTTCCATGTCCTTTCGCCTGATCCTTTGTTTCCTGACCATCACCTGCCTCGGGCAGTCCCAGACCCACCCGGTGGCCGACAGCTTGCGCAAGGTATTTATTGAAGAAAAGGACCAGGATAAAAAAGCCGGCTTGTATCATGATCTTGTGGCAGAAATCCTCGAAACGGAGCCCGGCATGGCTTGGTTCTTTGCAGACACCCTTGAAGCTTTTTCCAGCCCGAGCATCAGGGACAGGGCTTTAGCGGCCCATCTCAGGGCAGGATACCGGGCCAGGTCGGGCGATCACCGGGAAGCCGTAAAATTCCTTCACCAGGAATACGATTGGAGGCAACAAATTTCGGATAGCACCGGAAGCGCACGGGTGCTGTTTGACCTTGGACAGAATTTCGCCGAACTGCAAATCACGGACTCCGCCTTTTATTATTTGCAGCGGTCCCTGGATGCCTACGAACAGATCGGTGATTTTAAACAAATCGCTTGCGTCCTATCAGCCATAGGTCAAAGCCACTCCAAAATGAATCATCACGCCCTGGCTGTTGAATGCTTTGACCGGGCCTTAAAATCCTGCCGGTCCGGGGGCGATGACAAAGGAAGTTTATATGCCCTGGGAAACCTGGCCCTGGCTTTCGGATCGGCGGGCCAAATGGATTCGGCTTTGGCTTATGCACAGAATGGACTTGACCTTGCCCTGCAGCAGGAGGAGTATTATGCAGCGGGAGTGATTGCAGGCGGTCTGTGTCAGGCCTATGTCGAAGCGGACCGGTACTGGGAAGCCATCCCTTTCGGGAACCTTGCCCTGCATCACCTGAATCGTGCGGGAAGGAAGAATAAAATGGCAATGACCTACCTCAATCTGGCCATTGCCTACAATCAGACCGGGCGGCCGGAGGAAGCCCTGAAATTTTCCTTGCCCGGTTATGAGATATTGAAAGAAATGAAATGGGTCTCCCCGTTGAAAGACTACTATGAGCAAATAGCGATTTCGTATGAACGGTTGGGTAAGTCCCGGGATTCGCTCCATTGGTATAAGAAATTCATCTTGATCAACGACTCCCTTTCCCAAACGGAACTGGCCCGCCAGGTGCAAGCCATGGAACAGAGATATCATTCTCAAAAAGCCGAAACGGAAAAAGCCATTGTCCTATTCCAGGAATCCCTGGAAACTTTGGAACAATACCGTTCCCGTTCAGGGTTCCTCGCTTCCCTTTCTGCCGTCCTGGTTTTTGGCTTATTGGGCATGGGGTACCGCCAACGGTTTCCGGGGAGAAAAAACCCGGGCCGGTCCGAGGACTTCTAGTGCCCGGATTCATTGGCTTTTTATCCCGGAAGAAGCCCGGGAAGGTTGGCCGCAAAGATTTTTACGGCAATGGCAAGGAGGATCACGCCGAAAAATTTTCTCACCGCAAGCAAACCACCGGGACCCAGGGCTCTTTCAATCAGATTGAGGGATTTTAAGACCAGGTAAACAATGGCCAGGTTGACCAGGATGGCGGTCAGGATGACCGTGGTGGAGTAATTGGCTTTTAGGGAAATCACCGTAGTCAGCGTTCCGGAACCTGCTATTAATGGGAAGGCTATGGGGACCAGGGTACCGGATTGGACCTGGGCATCGGTTTTAAAAAATTCAATGCCCAGGACAAGCTCAAGGCCAAGGATAAAGATCACGATGGAACCGGCCACCGCAAAGGACCGCAGATCGACCCCCATGAGGTTGAGCAGTTTTTCGCCGACAAATAAAAAAAGGATCATGAGCCCTCCGGAAAGAAAGGTGGCCCGGAATTCCTCGATGCCGCCCATTTTTGACTTCAGGGAGATCAATAATGGCACGGAACCGATGACATCGATCACGGCAAACAGGGTAAAACTTACCGTGAGGAAATCGGTGACAGACCAGGAGACCACGGGTTAAAATTAGTAAGAAGCAGGGAGATTCGGGCTCACTTCGGGGACCCTGGAAAGACGGATTGGGGGATTCCGGCGGCTTTCCTACATTTGCCTGCCTTTTACTGGCTCTGAGATATGAACGAAATCATCACCCACCGGCCGAAGAAAGAATTGCAGGCCGATCACGCCTGGCGGCTGTTTACCTCCCTCCAGGAAATGATCCAATTTGCGGATTATAAAGTATACCTGCTGTATATGATCGCCGGGATCGTGCTGTCCATCATTTTCAGCGAATACAAGGAGCTGGCCACCCTCAACCCGGTCTTTAAAGCCTGCTTCGCCATGCTTCTCTTGGTATCCGGCCTGTTGATCTATTTTTCCATGAAGACCATGATGCCCCGGTCCCACAACGACCATCATACTCAGACCAAAAAACTTATCTATTTCATGGACATTGCCAGCCAGCAGGATAAGGACTTTGTCGGCCGGTTTTTGGAATTGCCTACCGATCAGATCACGGAAGACCTGCTCAACCAGGCCGCCATACTCAGCGATATCCTCAAACAAAAATTTCTGAATCTTAAACGGGCGATGTGGGCTTTTTACGGGATTTTATTCATCGTTCTCGTCATGCAGATCCTTAAGATCGCCATGTGAGCCGGTTAAAATTTCAAATAGCGCGTCAATACTTTGTTCCCTTCAAATTGCAGGGACAAGAGAACCTGGAAAGGCACTTTTTTGTCCCTCTCCTCAGCCGGGAACCATCGCGGCATTTCATGGATGCTTTTTGCGATTTGCAGTGTTTCAAGGCTGACCGCCGGATTGGAAGCGGTTGCTTTGGACAGGTTGGCAAAGCCTTCTCCGTCTATGATCAGGGTGAGCAGGACCAGCGCCTTGAAACCGGAATCCAAGTCCCCGTGCCCGGAGTAAAATTTTGTAAAATATTCCTGCAGGTTGCGCTCCTGATCTGTCCGGGTAAAACTGGCCGGATGTTCAGGCTTGATCCAGACCCTTCCGAATTTCTCATCCTGAATAAAAGCGGTTTGTGCCCGGATCGGTTGAGCGATGAAAAGAAATAAGAGGACCAGGCCTTTTAGCATTAAATAAAGATAAGGGATCTGCAGAAGGAAGGGTGCCCTGGCCTGTTCAAATGTTCAACCAATAATTGATTTTCAGGACAAAACTCCGGTTTTTGGGCCCCCAGAATTTGACGGCATAGTTGTCGGTATAAACCATATAAATATCCGACATCGGCTTGTATCTCCACTGGAACCGGCTGTTGATGTTAAAGTTGTCGGCCTGCGTATTGTATTGCAGGAAAGTGGTCCAAAACAGGTTTTTAGTAAAATTGAATTCGATGCGGGGATTGATCAGGATCAATTGATCCCGGCCAAAAGGGTCCGGAAAATCAAGGTCATTGAATTCAAAATTCACCTCAAAATTACCCCAGGGCTGGGCCCTGTAAAGCATACCGGCTGTGAACGCCGTAAGGGAACCGTTGTAAAAGCTGCCGGCGGAAGCGCTCATGGTAAATCCAAACCGTTTGCGGAGATCGGAACGGTATTCCGCATTCACGTTGGCATAACTGTATTTCCCGGGGGGCAGGGGGCTGCCGTCCGTAAAAGAGAAAGGATAAAGTAATTGAAGCTGATTCCTGCGGACAGACCATTCAATCTCGCTGGAGGATTTAAAACTGAGTTCGTATTCCAGGCTTGTACTCCAATCCAGCAGGCTGGTTTCCCCGGGAAGAAATTTGAACGAGTTGTTGAGACTGAACTGATGCTGATTGATGAATTTATGGTCCGGGGTGCGCAGTATATATTGGTTGAAACTGAAGGCGGAATTGAAACCCTGGCGGATCACGGTATCCCTTTCTGAGTCGTAGTTGTCGATCTGGTTGACAAAACCCATGTCGGCGGTAAAATTCGTGCCTGTGGACCCGATGCCGGTGACTGTACTGAAGTTCTTGTCGTTGTACCAGACGCCCGCGCTGAGCTGGCCGTTTTTGTCCTTCAGATCATGTTTAAAAGATTTATGGAGGCCCAGCCAGTTGAACAAGGAACCCTTTTCATTCTGGTAAATCATTTCCAGAGAAGCATTCCGTCCATAATCCTTGGGCAGCACCACAATGCCATCCACCGCCTGCCGGTTGGTGACCAGGCCCTTGATGAGGGACCTTTTGAGCACCTTCTTATGCAGGGTCAGGGCCGAATAATTCTGACCGGCCTGCTCCGCCGTGCCCTTGGTTTGCATGGACAAAACCCCAATCCTCCAGGTTTCGCCCATATTGCCGCTCAGACGGACACCCCCGAGAATGGGTACGGCATTGCCATCGTTATCGAGACCGATCCGCCTGGAAAAAAAAATGGGATTTCCGGGATCGCCGAACTGGCTGAAGACGTCCGCGTTTTCCAGGAAAAAATTACGCCTTTCGGGAAAAAAGACATTAAATCTCGTCAGGTTGGTTACTTGCCGGTCGACTTCCACCTGCGAAAAATCCGGATTGGCCGTGAGGTCCAGGTTCAGGCTGGAGGAAAGGGTGATTTTAGCGTCCCCTCCAAATCCAAAGTTGAGCTTCTGCACCGTATGCTCTTCAAACTCCCTGGAGGTGTTGGCATTCAGGTAGGGGATCAGGGTGATCTGCCCTCCTTTTTTGGGCAATGGTTCAGGCCATACCAGGGACCCTAAATATCCCAGGTTAAAAATGTCAAACTGTTGAGGGATTTTTGTCCAGGAATAAAAGCGGAAATTTTTTACGTCTCCCCTCAGGAAATTAACATTCCAGACCAAAAGGTTGGGATCATAACGCAGGATGTGGAGGGGGATGGCCAATTCCGCGGTCCAACGGTCCTCGTAGATCTTCACCGCCGAAAACCATTTGCTGTCCCAATTGGCATCCGCTTCGAACTGGTTGATCAGGGCTTCTCCCTGGACACCGGCCGGGGAAAGAAGGAAGGCGTAGGCAAAGTTTTTTTGTCCGGTCGGATCCAGGATCACCGCGACAGCATCGTTGCCATCCAACTGGAAATCCCGCTTCAGGGTTTGAATGATAAAATTCTTGCTGGTATCATAACAGGTAAAGGCCACGTAAATGGAATGATCATCGGATGCAATCATGGCTTCGGTCTTATGCAAAGGAACCCTTGCGTTTTGCGGCCAGTGTTCCTGGAAGGCGGAGGCTTTTGGCGCATTTTGCCAAATGGATTCATCCAGGGCTCCGTCGATGGTCATTTTCTCCCTGCATTGACCCGCCTGGATTATAAATGGCCTGCTGAGGTCCAGGGTGTCCGCGCCGGAGGCCCGGAAGGAAAGTAAAATCAAAAACAGTAGACACCCTGATTTCATAAACGGGCGCAAAATTAGAACATCAAAGCTAGAGTCGTTTCCTTACCGCCCCGGTTAACCTTTCCTTAGGAAATCCGGTCCAGGGCCTGCAGGATATCGGCCAGCAGGTAGTGCGGATCTTCGAGACCGATATAAAACCGGACCAGGTTCCACGGAAGTTCAGGGTCCGGCTGTCCGGGAATGTCATAAAAGGTTACCACAGGCATGATCAGCGATTCATGCCCTCCCCAGGATACAGCGATTAGAAAATTTTCCAGCGAATCGCAGAATTGGATCACCTGCTCTTTCCGCGCCGCTTTAAGGGCAAGGGTGAACATTCCTCCGCCTTTCATTTGTCTTACGGCCAGCGCCTGCTGCTCATCGATAAACGGATGATGGATCTTTTCCACTTTAGGGTGGTTTTGAAGTGCCTCCATCAATTTTGCGCAAGTTTCGTGCGATCGTTGAACCCGCAAGGGAAGGGTGCGCAAGCCGCGAATAGCCAGGAAAGCGTCATGGGGACTGAGTATATGCCCGATATTCATGAATTCGCTGTAAAATATTTTTTTGATCATTTCCCTCTTACCACACAATACGCCCATGACCACATCGCTGTGCCCGTTGATATATTTGGTGCCCGAGTGCAAGACCAGGTCGATCCCGAAATCAGCGGGCTGTTGGAATATCGGCGAGCAATAACTGTTGTCCAGGATCGTGACCAAGCCGTATTTTTTAGCCAGCGCCGCACAGGCCTCCAGGTCCTGCAGTTCGAAGATCATGCTGTTGGGGCTTTCCAGGTAGAGGATGCGGGTATTGGGCAGGATAGCGGCTTCTATGTGGTCGATGTAGCGGCCGTCCACAAAACTGTGGCTTACCCCAAACCTCGGCAGGTATTTTTGCAGGAGGGTTTTGGTCCAGGAGTAAGCCGAACGGACGCAGACGATATGCTCCCCCTGGCTGATATTGGCCATGACCGCGGCGGCGACGGCAGCCACCCCGCTCCCAAACACCAGGCAATCTTCGGTATGTTCCAGGGCGGCCAGTTTTTTCCTCAATATTTCCACCGTAGGGTTGTTGCCCCGGGTATAGACATGGGATTCGAATTCGGTGGAGATTTTTTTTCTGAAATCCATCACCGATTCAAAGGCATAATTGCTGGTCTGCATGACCGGAGGGGATATGGCATTAAAATAGTTTTCCCGTTCTTCACCCAGGCGGTTTATAATATGACTCATTTCCATAAATCAAAGGTATTGAAGGACGCTTAATAAATACCGCCAATTCGCTTCGACGGGACCCTGTTCCTCAGCTCTTGGTTAAAAAACCATTAATAAAGCCAGGGATATGGCCGGATAATTCGATTTTTGTGTTTTTATTGCCATTATGCTGGGACTTCTCCTCTTTCTCCTTTCCTTTTTGTCCGCTTCCGGTAAAGGATACGACATCCGGGTCGAATTAAAAAATGCCCCTTCCGACACCCTCTTGCTCGGATATTATTATGCCGAACGCCAGTATGTCAGGGATACGGCCATAGGTAAAAACGGACTCTTTCATTTCCAGGGCGACAGTGCGCTCGCGCCCGGTATCTATATCCTGGTGATGCCGCCGAAATACGATTTTATCCAGCTTTTTATCAATGAAGACGAACAGCAGCTGGAGGTGCAGGCGGATGCCCTGAATACCATATCCAGTATAAAGGTCAAGGGGTCCGAGGACAATACCTTGTTTTACGATTACCTGCGTTTCCTGGAGTTGAAAAGGCCGCAGGCCCAGGGATTACAGGAAAAACTGAAGGCGGAGAAAGAAGCCGGAAGAGCTACCGATGCCCTTCAGCAACAATTGGATAAAATAAACCAGGAAGTCAAAAGCAGGCAGGTGGAACTCACCCAAAAATATCCGGGGACGATCACCGCTATGCTGATCCGGGCAACTTTTGATGTGGAGGTTCCGGAGATGACCGGAACCCCGGAGGAGGTGGAACAGAAAAAATATCTCTGGTATAAGTCGCATTATTTTGACCACCTGGCTTTGTCCGATTCCCGCCTGCTCCGGAGTCCGTTAATCCATGACCGGATCAATTATTTTGTAGAAAAACTGACCCTGCAGCATCCCGATTCGGTCAAATCTTCACTGGATGAAATTCTACGCCGGGTCCGGCCTGCCGAAGAAACCTTCAAATATTACCTCATTCATTTTGTAAACCATTACGCGGCCTCTAAAATCGTAGGCTTCGACGGAATCTATGTTCACCTGGTGGATGAATATTATGCCAAAGGTTTTGCGCCATGGGTCGGGGAGGAACAACTGACCAAAATGAAACAAAATGCCGCTGCCCTCCGGCCCATCCTGCTCGGTAAAACCGCCCCGGAAATCAAACTCATCAGGCACCCGGAAGGTAAACCGGTAAGCCTTCACGGCATCCGGTCTCCCTACACCATCCTGTTTATCTGGGATCCCGAATGCAGCCATTGCAAGGCCTCCCTGCCCCATGTGATCGATTTTTATAACAAATACAAAGACAAAGGAGTGGAAATCCTGGCCGTCTGCAGCCAGTTCGGGGATAAGGTCCCCGCCTGCTGGAAATACCTGGAAGAGCAAAAAATGAATCCGGGCTGGATCAATGCGGCCGACCCCCAGCATACCTCCCGGTTCAAGATCCTGTACGATGTCAAAACCACACCCCAGATCTTCATCCTGGATGCGGATAAAAAAATCCTCTCAAAAAATATCGGGGCGGAACAACTTCCCGAGGTCATGGATCATATCCTCGCGGTTCCAAAACCATAGGCCCGGTCAATTAAACATCGGATGGTTTTTCATGCCGTTTATAAAATCGGCGGCGGCCATCCTCTTTTTGTTTTCCTGCTGGATCTCGGTGATCTCAATGGCTCCGTCCGTCGCATGTAAATAAAGTTTTTTTCCAAGAATCTGCAGGTTTCCCGCTTCCCTTGCCGGCGGTGAAACCTCGGGCAGGTGCGACCGGTACAAGAGGAATTTTAATCCATTAAAAACGAACCAGGCGGTTGGGGTGGGGCTGAGCCCCCGGATTAAATTGTGCAATTCCCTCCTTGGTTTTGAAAAATCAAGAATGCCATCCGTATGGTAAAGTTTGGGAGCCAGGCTGACCAGGGATGGATCCTGGGGTATAGGGTGGGAGTCGCCCCGTTCCATATCCGCCAGCACCTCCAGCAAGGTGGCGGCGCCCGCTGTTTTGAGTTTGTCGTACACATCGCCGGTCGTTTCATCGGGGCCAATAGGCACAGCATGCTGTTTGAGTATTTCCCCGGAGTCAATTTCATGCCTGAGCCTGAAAACGGTGACCCCTGTAAATTCCTCGCCGTTGATCACCGCCCAATGTATGGGGGCGGCCCCGCGGTATTTTGGTAATAAAGAGCCATGCACATTGATGGTTCCCAGGGGTGGCATGCTCCAGATCTTCTCGGGAAGCATGCGAAAAGCGACGACGACCTGTATGTCCGCCTGCAGGGACTTCAATTCTTCAAAAAATTCAGGGGCCTTCAGTTTTGGAGGCTGCATGATGTGCAGCTTGTGGGCCTGCGCACAAGTTTTTACTTCGGATTGGATGATTTGGCGTCCTCCCCGGCCTCCGAGGGAATCCGGAGCCGTCACCACGCCCACGACGCGGTGATGAGAGCAGAGCAAGGCTTCCAGTGAAGGGACGGCAAAAGCCGGGGTACCCATGAAGACGATACGCATGGGAGTAAAGTTAGTCAGTTAGCTAGTTAGTCAGTTAGCTAGTTAGTCAGTTTGCTAGTTATTCAGTTTGCTAGTTATTTAGTTAGTCAGTTAGCTAGTTGGCAAGTTTGACAATCATATTCTGTATACCGAAGTTTCGTGGAGTAATTCATAATTCGCGATTATCTTACCGGTAAAATATAATTCATGGATGCAACATCTTTTCTGAAAGACCTTCCCGGTAAAATCAAACCCGAAATGCTGGAAGGCATGGAGACCCTCTTTCATTTTGATCTCGAAGGGGAGGGCGGCGGCCAGTACACGGTAAAAGTGAAGGACGGCAAGCTGGAGGTGAATCCGGGACTCCTCGAGGAACCCAAATGCGTGGTAAAATCGAGCACGGAAACCCTGATGGGCATCGTCGAGGGCAAAATCAATCCGATGATGGCCGTGATGACGGGCAAGATCAAAATCAGCAACCCGGGAGAAATGATCAAATACGCCAAGGTCTTCGGACTAATGTAGCCGGTATCTAAGGCCAATTGCGGGTCCGCCCGAATCCGGATTGACCAGTTGCAACCCGAGATCGTCGTCGATGTTAAAATTCTTGAGGTGGGCGTCCACAAAGGCTTCCAGGGCGGATAAAAAATGGATACCGATCAGCAGAAAGACGGCACGGTCCTTGTCGTCGCGGAACCGGTCCCGGTAAGTTTTAATTTGCCGGGCATCAAAAAACACGTCCGGCACCACTTCCACCTTGGCATTGGTAGCGAGGGCCTCTTTAAAATATCCGTCAAATTCCAAATACCGGTTTCTCGTTTCCCGGATCCGGTACACCGCAAAACCATAAGCCCCATACACCAGGGGCACCTTCCACCACCTTTTATTGTAAACCTGTCCCGCACCGGGCAGGGCCAGGCCCAGCCAGAGCGCCGTCCGGGGTCGTTTATCCTGCACGAGGCTGAGGCTGTCGACGTTGAGCGGGGCCGCCGGCAAAGTATCCTGCTGAGCCTGCCCTGTAAAACCAAGGAGCAGCAGCAAGCCTATGATAAGGATATTCCCCGCGGGAGGGAAGCCTGTTTTTATGGTTGTAATGATATGCCGGATTTCTTTATTCAAACGTTGGGTTCCAGGATGGGTATAACGATAGATCCATGGTAAATGTAGGTTGAGGTCCGCGGGTTCAGGACAAACGGTCGAGCATTTCATCCAGTTCATCCAGGCTGGCAAAAGGAACAATCAGGCTGCCTTTGCCTTTTTTATCGGATTTAATCTGGATTTTACGGCCAAAAAGGGCATTGGCCTTTTCCTGATAAGTTTTAAGCAGGCCGCCTGGGGAAGGAGGAACAGCGGCGGCTTTGGGTTTGCCGGCGGACTGGTAGGAGCGGATCGTAAACTCGAGTTGCCTCACCGACCATTCATGCAGAAGGCATTCTTTAAACAATTTCATTTGCAAGACCAGGTTGTCCACGCCGGCCAGGGCGCGGGCATGGCCCATGCTCAGTTTTTTCGATTTCACCGCTTGCTGGATGTCCGGAGGCAGTTTGAGCAGACGGATATAATTGGTCACCGTGCTCCGGTCTTTACCCACCCGGGTGGACATATCTTCATGAGTGAGTTTGCATTCTTCAATGAGGCGGGACATGGAAATGGCCACTTCCAGCGGATTGAGGTTTTCCCGGTGGATGTTTTCAATCAGGGCCATTTCGAGCATGCCCTGGTCATCCGCCAGCCGGATGAAAGCCGGAACTTCCGTGAGGCCGGCCATGCGGGCGGCCCTTACCCTCCGCTCCCCGGAGATGAGCTGGTACCTCTGGTCGGTCAGTTTCCGGACCGTGACCGGCTGGATGAGTCCGTGGATCCGGATGGTGGAGGCGAGTTCTTCCAGGCCTGCCTGGTCAAATTCATTCCTGGGCTGGAAGGGATTGGTTTCGATAAAGGCCAGGGGTACATTCATCACGTTGGACAGCGCGGCCACTTTTGACTGGTTTTCCATATTGCCCAGCAGCGCCCGGATGCCTTTGCCTAATTCTTTTTTTTGGTCCATAGCTTTATATTATACTCCTACGGGGGCCTGTTGCCTTTGCAGCAATTCCGTGGCCAGGTTCAGAAAATTGATGGTCCCTTTTCCCGCGGCATCGTACAACAAGACCGGTTTGTGCACGCTGGGCGCTTCGCCGATCTTGGAATTCCGGTGGATGATGGTGTTGAAGATATAGTCCTGTGCATTGCTGCGCAGTTCATGAATGACCAGGTTGGCGAGGCGCAGGCGCTGATCGTACATCGACAGGACGATGCCTTCGATTTCCAGGCCCGGGTTCAGGTTTTCCCTGACTATGGAAATGGTCCGTTTGAGCCGGCTGAGGCCCTCCAGGGCGAAGATCTCACATTGAATGGGGATCAGTACGGAATGCGCGGCGACGAGGGCGTTTATGGTGATGAGGCCCAGGGAAGGCAGGCAATCGATCAGAATAAAATCGTAGCGGTGGCTGATTTTATCCAGGATGTTTTTTAATATGAACTCCCGCCGGTCCTTGTACACCATTTCGATTTCCGCGCCTACCAGGTCGGGATGGGAGGGCAGGATCCAGAGGTTGGGGGTTTCGGTTTGCAGGATCACAGCGTCCGGGTCGGCGCCGTTGATCATACAGTCGTAGAGGGAGAGGGCCAGATCATCCACCTGGACGCCCACTCCTGAGCCGGCATTGGCCTGGGGATCGGCATCCACGAGCAGCACTTTTTTTTCCAGGATGGCCAGGCTGGCGGCCAGGTTGATGGCCGTGGTGGTCTTACCCACCCCGCCTTTTTGGTTCGCTATGGTGATGATTTTTGCCATGTCCGGATTCCTGAACGTTTACAAAATTACATTTTTTGCGTCTTAGTTTAAGGAGGGCAGGGGGGATGGGGGTATCCTCTCAGCCTGTCCCACAATCCTTCCCTGATCCAAACTCCCTTCCTATCCTCAGAATCATTATGTTCGTAATTCTAATTATCAATTCATAAAGCCATGGAATCCAACTACTCTTACCTCCAGGTGGAAATCACGAACGGTATCCTCATCGCCAGGATCGACCGGCCTAAGGCCTTGAATGCCCTCAATACCCAAGTCTTTGCCGAATTGGGAAATCTGATCTCAGTCTTTGCACCAGGTATCCAGGGCCTGAAAGGTATAGTCATCACCGGTTCTGGGGACAGGGCTTTTGCCGCTGGTGCCGATATCAGTGAATTCACCGGGATAGGCACTGGAAAAGCCAAAGAATTCCTCACTCCCGGCAACGTGGTGCTGAGGCAGATCGAGACCTTTCACCGTCCGGTGATTGCTGCCGTGAATGGTTTTGCCCTGGGCGGGGGATGTGAACTGGCCATGGCTTGTCATCTTCGCATCGCGGGTGAAAAGGCCCGGTTCGGCTTGCCCGAAGCCAGTCTCGGCATCCTGCCCGGTTACGGAGGCACCCAGCGGCTCCCTCAACTGATCGGCAAATCAAAAGCCCTGGAAATGATGCTCACCGGGGATATGATCACCGCCGAAGAAGCTTTCCGCCTGGGCCTGGTCAACCACCTGACCGAAGCGGGAAAAGAGACTGAAAAAGCGATCGAGATTATCGAGAAGATAAGCAGCCGGGGCCCCTTGTCCATTCAAAGGATCATCGCCGCAGTAAACACTTATTATCCGCACCTGGAAGCCGGCATTGATGAAGAGGGCAATCATTTCCGCGATCTGGCCGACACGGCGGATTTCAGGGAAGGGGTAGCGGCTTTTTTGGGAAAGAGGAAGGCGGTTTTTGAAGGGAAATAGGGGAGCATACCGTCAAAAATGGGTTAAATTGTCTCAAAGTTTTTGGTTATGACATGACCGGTAACGTTGGTGTATGTGACGTTGCGGGCCTGGAGGGCAAATGAAGGAGGCACGACTGATTTGCCCGACTACTCCGAAACTGTCCCACGAGACCGAACGTTATTTGAAACGGAAGCTACAACTTTACCTTAATCCCCGCAATGGCACATACATTGTGTTGGCGGTTCGTTGTTCCGTAGTCAGCGTAAACCAAGTAATATGTCATTACAAAACAAGTCTCATAATCCTACAATCGTCATTTTTCAAACCCTCTTGTCCTTTATATTGGACGTCCAAACTAGATGTTACTGGTTATAGTGTTGATTGAAATTTTACTTTCCGTTCTTTACAGCGCTAAATATTGCACCAACAACAACACCCACAGCTAGTCCAATCCCTACGCCTAATGAGGTATTTCCCGAATAAGCACCGTAGGCGGCCCCCAATGCGATTCCAAGACCAATCCAAATAGCTATACTATTTCTTGATTTTCTATCTGTCGATTTTGTTTCCATATTTTTTTGTTTAAGAATTATACCATCGATTCTAATGAGTCCTCGGACAATGACCGCCAACGGTTCGGGGCTTTGCGAAGTGGCGAAAATAGAAGTACGAGCTTTCGATTTAGCACAACAGTAGCATAAGCCATTTTCTATTTGCTAAATTACAAAAAAGGAAATAAAAATGGCTTATGCGGTGATAGAATTACTGACGTTGAATTTAGCACTTAACCCGCCATTTCGCCAAACCCTTGTTATAGGCAGCCTTTTTAGTTGTTATTAAGTTTTAGTTTCATCATTATGTCCGTTTGTTCGTCATTGCCTAACTTGAAAATATGTTTGTCAAATTCTACGAAACCATTTTTCTTGTAAAAATTTATTGCTCGTGGGTTTTCTTCCCAAACGCCTAACCAAACATAGTCAGAATTGTGTTGTTCTGCAATTTCAATTGCTTTATCATAAAGAATTTGTCCAACTTTCTTTCCGTGAAATTCTTTTGGAACGTAAATCCTTTCAATTTCAAGCGCTTTGTTGTCTTTTAATTCTGTTTGAGATGCTCCGAAATTTACTTTTAAGTAGCCGATTATTTTGTCTTCAATTTTTGCAAAATAAAATTCAGAGTTTTGGTCTGTGAGTTCTTCTGTCAATTTGGTTTCGCTAAAACTTTCGTCTAAGTATTTTTGCATATCTTCTTTAGTGTTTGAACCTGCAAAAGTTTCATAAAAAGTTTTTCTTCCTATTTCCTGTAATTGTTGAATGTCATTTAGCGTAACTTTCTGTACTTGTACTGATATATTTTCCATTGTTTTATTTTATTGAATATTCCATTCATAATTCAACCATTCTTTATTCTCATTTGCTCCTAATCTCTCGTAAAACCTTTGTCCTGCTTCATTCCAAGATGCAACTGTCCATTTAATCTGTGAACAATTATTTTCTTTTGCTTCATTTTTTAAAACAGTCATTAGCTGCTCTCCGATTTTTTGCCCTCTGTAATTTTCATCTACATACAATTCTTTCATATAAATAGCAGGTTTGTTCTGGGCTGTGTAAGGAAGATAATAATACACCAACATTCCTGCAATTTTACTATTGTTTTCCGCAACAATACAATGAAAATCAGGTGGTTTTTTTTTAAAACCACTATTTCTGACAATTTCCGGTGTAATGGCAAATGAATTAATATACTTTTCAAAAATTGCCAATTCTTTCATTAACCGCCAAAGTTGTTCACTGTCTTCTACTTCTGCTTTTCGTATTGTGATATTCATTTTGTAAATTTAATTTATTTAATGTACCGAAACAGCTTTAAGCCCAACGATTGAGCCAATTAAAGTAGTCAGAAACAGTATTCGTAAGAAGGTTGCGGGTTCTTTAAATACAAAAATCCCTACTAAAACTGTTCCTACGGCTCCGATACCTGTCCAGACGGCATAAGCTGTTCCGATTGGTAATGTTTGAGTAGCTTTAACAAGAAGCCCCATACTGATGGCAAGAGTAACTAAAAACCCTCCATACCATAAATACATTTCGTTTCCTGTTGTTCCTTTTGCTTTACCTAAACAAAAGGCAAAAGCGACTTCAAATAAACCAGCAATCACTAAAATAATCCAATTCATTTTCTCTAATTTTTTGCTTTCAAAATTCGGAAATGAAATTGAAAGAAAATTTTACAAATGATAAAAAATGAACTAGCTATTTTATTTCTGCTCTTATTCTGCTTAAACTAACTTGTGTTATTCCCAAATATGAAGCTATGTGTCCTAATTGAACCCGTTGAATTAGGTCGGGATTATCTTTTAGAATTTCTTTGTAACGTTCTTTTGCAGTTCGGAATTGTCGGGAAATAAGACGTTCTTCTGTTTTTAAAAGCTCCTGTTCGGCAAATCTTCGCCCCCAATTTGCAATATGAATGTCTTCGTCAAAAAGTTTTTTAAGGCTTTTTGTTTTCAGTTCATACAGTTTGCAACTTTCCAACAATTCAATATCTTCATATCCTTTCTGATTTGAAACATAACTTTTCATAGAAATAATTGTATCTCCCTCTTTTCCAAACCAAAAAGTTATTTCGTTGTCGGTTGTTTTAGAATAACCTCTGACAATTCCTTGTTTAATAAAGTAGATATTGTTTTCGATTTTGTCTGCTCTTAACAAGATATGTCCCTTTGAAAAACCCACTTCATCAATATGCTTTTTAAGCGTCTGCTTAGATGTTTGTGGCAATATATATATGTTGTCAAGAATGTTGTCTATATTCATTTGAGGGGTTTCGGTAAGGTTGCCTATAACGGACCAGAGCTTGGCGCCGTGGCCGTTATATCGGTTGCTGCGTGTAGAACGACTAAATTGCAATTTCGGAGCAGAATTATCAATACCAACTACTCAGCGGCCATGTCGCTAAGCTCGTGTTATGCGGGGTTGCCATATTTAGAAATATTCCCCGTCCTGATTTGTTGCTATGAAAAACGCAAATGTTGAGTCCCACGACAAATACACTTTCCTCGGAGCGCACCGCCGGGCATGGGATGCCCTCAATAAGCGATGGAAGATTGAGCCACCGGGACGGCAGATCTCAACGGGAAGGAAATGACGGGCGAAGAGAAAGATTACGAAGCGGAATTAGAGTAGTTTCGACAATCTCGCATAACGTTTTGCGGCTTGGCGTAGTGGCGGATTTTTACCACAGATGTTGATACGAAGCACAACTGTTTGTTGACCCACAAAACTGTCAACCGAAGCACTGAACCCGCCATTACGCCAAACCGCTGTTAGTGGCTGGGCTTCTTTGCTTTCTGTCGTTAGCAACATTTCTTGTCTTGTTGTATTGGCGGACATTTTACACTTCCGTAACTACAATAAACACAACAATCTCCTTGTTTTGGTTTCAGAACGGTCTTGCAATTTTCACATTCGTAAAAATATTGGCAGGCATCAGTCGGCATAGTTTCTTCTTTCTTATGTCTGCAGTTTGGGCAAGTAATTGTTGATTGTAATATGATTTCCATTATTTCTCTTTTTTGTCTGTTACTGAATAACCTGTTGATTTAATCGCTTTCTCAATTTCGGCAGTTGAAGTTTTTGAATTGTCAAACTCTATGATAGCGTTTCCACTTTCATAGGACGCTGTTGATTTGATTATGCCCGTTAACTTATTCACTTCGTGGTTTACGTGTTCTTCGCAACTTGCACAAGTCATTCCGATAATGGTAAACTCAACTGTCTGAATATTTGTTTTGTCAACAACAATTACTTGCTTCTCTGTCTTTGAATAGAAAATATGAGCATACATTGGAAAGGCAAGCATAAGTCCTGCGAAAACTGTTACAATACCGAGAAACATTTTGCTTTGTGTGAATTTCGGTTTCTCGTCCGTTTCACAATTGCAGTCAATTTGTTTTTTTGGTTTTAGTTTTTGATACCAAGCGAAACCAAGCACTAAAATTGTCAAGCCGATGAAGTAGGGTCTTGCCGGCTCAAGCCAAGAAAAAGTAGAAGCAAGTCCGCTTGTCCCTGCTACAAGTGCTAAAACAGGTGTAATGCAACAAAGTGAAGCTGCAATTGCGGTAAAAAGTCCTGCACCTAAAATTTTGTTTTCTGATTTCATATTGTTTCCAAGATTTTGTTTTCGTCAAGAATTTTGAAAAACGGTTTAAGCATATTTTCATACTCCTTTGTCAATGAGTAAAAAATAGTTTGTGCTTGTCTTTCCGTTTCAATTAGTTTTCGGTCTTTTAGTTTTCGTAGGTGTTGCGAAACTGCGGAAATTGTCATACCGAGAATGTCGCTTAGGTCGCAAACGCAAAGCTGTTTTTCTTCATAAAGCAGATACAAAATTTTCAGTCTTACGTTGTTACCTGCCAATTCAAGTCCTTGTGATAAGTAGTCAAAAGTTCCATTGAGTTCTGAAACCCTGTCTTTACAGCGATTGATTTGTTTAATGTCCGCCTGTTGTCTAATGCAAGAAATGTTGTCCATACGGCAAAGTTAGTCAATTTGTTTATTTAAGCAAATGCTAAAATACAAAATGTCAAAATAAACCCGATTTTGTCTGTCGGGTTGTGTCGTCTTGGCCTTGCCACTAACATTTGTGTTTACGCAATATTTCACAAAGCTACCTGTATCATTCAGTCCATACGTATTTCCATTTTATCTATCGGGCTGTGCATCCTGAATTTGTTTGCATCGGTAATATGTGTATATATTTCTGTGGTTTTCAGTGAATTATGGCCCAATGCAGCTTGAATTTGCCTTAGATCTACTCCTGCTTCAAGCATATGGGTGGCGTAGGAGTGCCGGAGGGTGTGCACTGTAGCGTATGCATCAGCTCCTGAACGTTGCAATGCCCTGTGAAAGACGGCTTGCACACTCCGGGCACTGTAGGGGCCTCCGTCCGGGCCTTCAACAAACCATATCGAACCGGATATATTTCCAGGTATTTTTGCATTAACAGGGCCATCCTGTCCGGCAGTATTACATATCGGTCTTTTTTCCCTTTACCGGCTTTGATCAGAATCCTCTTCTGGCCGCGGTCAATATCGGCCTTGCGAAGTTTGATCAATTCACTGATCCTGAGTCCACAGGCATAGATTAGCGTCAACATGGTCCGGTGCTTGAGGTTCTCACAAGAATTGAGCAGCCGGTTCACCTCATCCAAACTCAGCGTCCCAGGTAATTTTATTGGTCTTCTCGGACGGACCTCCCAAAAGGCACGAGCCTCATTCCTGATTTTTTCAAAATAAAATTTTAAGGAATTAATTATAGTATTCTGATACGCTTCAGACCACTTGTTTTTTTCGATTTCGCTCCGGAGCCACCGTTTGAAATCTTCCAGGGTCCAGTCCTTTGGATGCATTGACCGGCACTGGTACAGAAAGTATTTAAAGGAACTGCAATAGGTACGGATAGTATTGAGGCTGTAACGCTGTACATATAACTGAGTATAATAGGTGTCGAATTCCGCCTGAAGATCCGAAGGTAAATTACGCTCCGCGGATTTATCCGCAGGTGCCCTGGTATCCGTTTTGACTATTTCAAAGGCGGCCAAAGATTCCTGGCACCGTCTCCACACCTCTTTTTCATAAGGAATACACCAGCTTTTGGTACCGGGGTTCCAATGACTCCGGGGTATTTTTTTAATCAATGCATTGCAGGCCGGATCAAAATGCTCAGTCCGTATACCTATATGTTTTTGGCCCCGGGTTTCGATAGGAAATATAAAGATCTTCATAGTGGTTATTTTTTTATAAGTATGACAAAGGCCCGCCTGAATCACCGGGTGTTCAATCTTCCATTTAGCTAAAATAAAACCTAAACCTATAATTTTCAAGACATTAGCTTATTTCTTTTGACGGATGGCTATATTAACCATTTGTAGGCGGGTATTAATCGTTTGTTGTCGAATGTAGCCGGATGTATCCGTTTGTAGGCGGAAATAAAAGATGATTGGTAAAGTGTCCGCCAGGACCACAGATCCACTGTCCAAACTGGCAAACTGCCTAACTGATAAACTGACTAACTAAATAACTCTCTAATATACTTCCCCTGACCATCCGGCGTCGTATACACCGGCCTTCCCTCCACCTCGTAATGGGTGTCCGGGGAGATGCCCAGGGCATGGTAGATGGACTGATGGACCTGGTCGATGACAATGGGCTCGGTGATGGCGCTGAAAGGCCTTTCGGGAGCCGTTTCACCGATCACCTGACCTTTTTTCACACCGCCTCCCCAGAAGATCATGCTGCATCCTTCGGTAAAATGACGGTGCATTCCGTAATGCACGAGCTCCTCCACCTTTTCCGGAACGTCCACCTGGTCAAGCACTTTCTGGTCCGGACGTCCTTCGATCAGCATGTCGCGGCTGAATTCACTGGCCAGGATCACCAGGGTTCGGTCCAGCAGTCCTCTCTCATGCAGTTCAGTGATCAATTGGTGAATGGGTTGGTCCACCTGTTTTTTCATCTCCAGGGCGCGGGTATGCCCGTTTTCATGGGTGTCCCAGCCGAGGAAGGGTTCATATTCCGTGGTGACACTGATAAACCGCGCTCCGCGTTCGACCAGTCTCCGGGCCATCAGGCAACCCAGGCCAAAGCGGCCGGTATTATATTGATCGTATATCTCTTTGGGCTCTTCATGCAGGTCAAAGGCTTTGGCTTCCGGGGATTTTAGCAGGGCATAGGATCTTTCCATGCTGCGCATCAGGGATTCCTGCTGATATTCATGTGCATTGGCCAGGGGGCCGGCCTTGACCAGTTCCCGGTAGAGTTTTTGCCTTCTTTCAAAATGGGCGAGGTCCATGCCGGCGGGCGGGGAAATGCTCTCCAGGCCATTCACCGGGTCGGGGATGCTGAAGGGTCCGAATTCCGATCCCAGGAATCCGGCGGAATGAAAAGCTTTAAGTTCTTCGCCTTCTCCCACGGTAAACCTCTGCCCGATATCAATAAATGCGGGCATGACTTCCTGTTTTGGGCCCAGTTCTTTGGCGATCCAGGCGCCGATATGGGGTGGCTGGATGCTCTGCGGCGGGGGGTAACAGGTATGCCAATGGTATTGGTGCCGGGTATGCAGGATAAAACCAAGGTCCGCAGCGCGGTAGGATCGGATCAGGGTACCCAGGTGCATGGTATCGGCGATCCTTTCCAGGCCTTCGGAAAAACGGATACCGTCCAGGCGGGTGGGTATGGAAGGAAAGGTACTGAATACGGATGCGCTGTCCATGCCTTTTACGAAGGGGCTGTATTTTTTTGGATCAAAAGTCTCCGTATGGGCCATTCCACCAGCCATCCAAAGGAGGATCACCGAATCTGCAGTGGATGGAAGGGAATGCCTGCCCGTTTTGCATCCGGCGAGAAAGGGAAGGCCGGAGACTCCGGTAGACAGGCCGGCCAGGGTGGCCAGTCTCATTTTCCCAATAAATTCTCTTCTCGTCAGTTCCATGGTTCAGATCATTTGGAATTCAGGGGACATCAGCAGGGCCCAGATGATATCCGCCACGCTTTCCTTCCCGGGATGCCCTTTATAATATTCCATCAGTTTTGTTTTTTCTTTCGCGGAGGGAATTCTTCCAAGGAGGTGCAGGTAGAGGCGGTCAATCATATCTGATTCCTTGCCCTGGTATTTATTTACCCAGTTTGCAGAACCTTCCCGAACCCTTTGGTGCAACAAGGGATCGTTTTGCAGTGCGATGGCCTGTAACAAGCCGGCCTCCTGGCTCCTGGCCGTGGTCACGTTCTCCCGGGTTGGACGGCCCAGGGCTTTCAGGAAAGGGTCTGCACTGACCAGGGAAGCCCTCGAAAACGGGGGCTGCTCCTTAGCATCGAAATTAAAATGACGCAACATCCCCCAGTGGCTGCTTGAATACCTTCCATAGCGGTGAATTTTCACCCAATCCCGGTCCTTGTATTTGACCTGTTTCCAGGATTCGCCGGAAACTGTTTTGGAAACCAGCCAGGAGGTATCGGAATAAATCTGCAAAGTATCCTTGTCCGGCAAATGAATGCGCATGTGAAAAAGCAAGCCGGCTGGATTGGCCAGATAACCCTTGTTGATCGCCTTCACGGCTATACAATTTTTTCCTTTGATCAAAGCCTCGCCGGGATCGACGGGCTGAAAATAGCGATAGTCTTTCCCCGAGGTGACCGGTTTGCCATTAATAAACAATTCATATTCATCATCCGCAGTGACCAGGAGTTCTGCCCTCGCCATGGCTGGCAGGTTCAATATTTTCCGGAAATACACCGTGTCCGGCCGGGGCAGCACGATCCGGTCAAATTCTTTTTCAGGGTACCAGATCCAGGCTGCCGGAACATGGTAAGCCCCGGGGTCGAATGAAACCCCGCTGTAGACGGGTTGTATGACTTCGCTGAGGATATCGGCCATCTGTTCTGCCTGAATTCGTTTTTTTGCAGGTCCCCTGAATATAAAATCAGAATTCCTGATTTCCTCCTCGCTTCCATAATCGATGGAACGGGATTGATAAATTTTTGAACTGGTGATCAGCCGGATCAGGTCTTTCAGGCCGGTTCCCTTTTCCACGAAGTCCGCAGCCAGGTAATCCAGCAGCTCCTGGCTCCAGGGTTTCTGGTCCATATCGTCTACCTTGCCGACGATGCCCCGACCCATAAGCCGGGCCCAGATCCGGTTGACCAGGGTCCGGTACAGCCGCCCGTTTTGGGCTGAGGTCATCACCTCAGCCAGTTGTACAAGTCGGTCCGGCAGACTATCGGCGGTAATCGGGCCAAGCTGAGGATAGATAAAAGCCGGTTCGGCGATCGTCCCGGTGGCGACATCGCAACGGTACATTTCCAGCGGCAATTTGGAAAAAACGCTGGCGAAACCATAGGATTGGGCCAGGCTCAGGTTGTTTACAAAACTGTTGTGACAGGAAGCGCATTTCAGATTGGTGCCCAGCAGACTCTGGGAAATATTCTGGGCTGCCTGCATTTCGACGCGCTGGCTCGAATTGACCTCTCCCCTCCATTGAATGCCTGCAATGAACCCTTCTGAAGCAGGATGTGGATTGACCAGGCTTTTAACCATGCGGGTATAGGAACTGTCTTCATAAAGCGAGCTGTAAAGCCAGGACGATATTTGTTTTCTCCCCCCGGTGATAAAGCCGGTTCCTGAATAATCATTCCGGAGCAGGTCATTCCAGAAACTGAGCCAATGCAGGGCATAGTTTTCCTGGTCCGCCAGCAGTCTGTTTATGATATGATTTCTTTTATCCGGGTCCTCATTGGCCAGAAAGGCGGCCAGGCTGTCCGGTGAGGGCAAGAGTCCGGTGATATCCAGGTGGACTTTTCGAAGGAATTCGGCATCCGAAAGGGATTTGGGCCATTTTATTTTATACGTTTTGAAGTAGGACGCGGTAAAACGATCGACTGGATGGCTATGCCCCCCGTCGTATTCGGGAAATATGGGTTTTTCCAGGCTTAGGGGAGCCTCATAGAATAATTGCACCGCGCTGTCTTTCCAGTAAGCGCCGAAGTCAATCCAGGTTTCAATAGCCTTGACCTGTTCCGGGCTGAGCGCCTGGCCTTTTTTGGGCATGGCCTCCCGGTTGCTCCTTGGCAATCTGAGCCTCCTGATCATTTCGCTTTTTGAAGCATTTCCGGGTACCAGGACTGGCCCTTCTTCGCCTCCTGCAAGGACCGCTTCATAGGTATCCAGTGCAAGCATGCCTTTTCTTTTTTCTGAACTGTGGCATTGGAAACACCGGTTGGTCCAGATGGCCCTGACCTTTATATTGAGGGCACCGAGCAGGGCGGTATCTGCCTTTTTACCCTGCTTTTTAATATCCCGGATGATCCGGGTCAGTTCGGGATCTTCCGGCTTTTCTTCCAGACGCAGGAAGGAGAGGGTCCCGATCAGAAGCAGGTTTGCAAGAAAAAGGATCCGGTTAATCATTGAATTCAAAAGGCGGTCAAATTAGAAAAAAAAGATAAACAATTTATGAAGGAGGAAGGGAGGAAGGCGAAAGGCGAAAGGTCAAAGGCGAAAGTTCAAAGGCGAAAGGCGAAAGGCGAAAGGCGAAAGGAGCACAAGTACACATTGATCATGGCTGAAAGCCGATAGCTCAAAGCTGTGCATGTTGCACAACTCATAAAAAACACATTAAATTATTCGGTTATGTGATCTCGGATTTTTATCTTGTTAGAGATCAAACTACGAGATATGCAAGGGAAGAAACAATTAAATGAGAA
>Ga0116144_10001100_pt1 | contig 33694 bp, 23 predicted proteins | sample AD_UKC035_MetaG_FD_89746 | JGI IMG/M metagenome (GOLD analysis project Ga0116144, IMG submission 89746) | Active sludge microbial communities of municipal wastewater-treating anaerobic digesters from USA - AD_UKC035_MetaG | ecosystem: Engineered > Bioreactor > Anaerobic > Digestate | place: USA...
CCTCCACCATTTACTAAAACCAAATCCGTCCACTGACCAGGTCCGGTTGTGCGACGGTTTTTCTTTTTCTGCTATTGTCAGCGAGTTACGCCGCTTTTTGATCGTCGTCACTACCGATTCGATCACTTTCGTTTCGGGACTATGGCTTGTGAAGCAAACGGAGCGCGAGGCGCCGGCGAGGCCCGCAGGGATGCCACCGCGTCAGCGGAGCACAAATCAATCAGACTGAGCTTCTATTTCGACCGAATGTTATCCGCATTCTTCCCCCCATTCTCCGGACCTCGTCCGAACTCCTGCGATTTTTCATGCAATCGCGCGTCGGCAGTTTCTTCGGCAAACTGTTTGATACTCTTCATGATTCCGTCAAACAGATCGTTGATGTCCATGTCGCTTGCTCCTCGTTGTGGGTTCTGCCCTTACTTACCGGAGAGAAGGAGAAAGTGTCGGGCGGTGGCTGATTCTTTTTTTCGTTCTGGTTTTCTGGGGGCTTACTTGCCGGGTGTCGGCGGGATGTGTCGGAAAATTCTGGAATAATCGCCAACTTCCAGCTTTCCACATGCGTTGTCACCTGCTATATTGAGGACCGAAATTTAAGTTGGGCACATTGTGTTCGCTCGCTGCCGGTGAATTGGCGGCGCACCAGGAATTGAGGCAAACCGATATGGCAAAAGCACCGGACAATTTTGCAGAGATAGTCAAGAAGGTCCGCCAGCAACTGGGTCTCAGCCAGGAAGAGCTGGCTCACGAGCTGGGCGTGAGCTTTTCCACGATCAACCGCTGGGAAAACAACAAAACGGTTCCCTTCAAACTGGCGAGAAGGCAATTCGAAGCTCTTTGTGAGCGGATGAAAGCTCAGGGGAAGTTGGCCTGATGAATAAGAAACAACTTTCCGAGCGCGATATCTGCACAAAGTACATCACGCCCGCCCTAGAGAAGGCGGGCTGGGATGTCACGACCCAGGTCCGTGAAGAGTTTCCCCTCACCAAGGGGCGTATCATCGTGCGTGGCAAGCTGCATACCCGAGCCAAGCACAAGCGCGCCGATTATGTCCTTTTTTACAAGCCGAACATCCCCATTGCAATTATCGAGGCCAAGGACAACAACCACACTGTAGGCTACGGCATGCAACAGGCGCTGGGCTACGCCGACATGCTGCAAGTGCCGTTTGTTTTCAGCTCCAACGGTGACGGTTTTCTGTTCCACAACAAAATCGCCCTGGACGGCATTGTCGAGCGGGAGATTGCACTCCACGAATTCCCCGCTGCGGAAACGCTGTGGCAATGGTGGGCGCAGCACCGTGGCCTGAACGATCAGCAGAATGCGCTGGTCACGCAGGATTATTTCAGCGACAGCGGCGATAAAAGTCCGCGCTATTACCAACTGCTGGCCATCAACAAGACCATCGAGGCCATAGCGCGGGGCCAGAATCGCATTCTGTTGGTAATGGCCACCGGCACCGGCAAGACCTTTACCGCCTTCCAGATCATCTGGCGGCTGTGGAAGTCCACAGCGAAAAAACGCATCCTGTTTCTTGCCGACCGCAACATTCTGATTGACCAGACCATGACCAACGATTTCAAGCCGTTCGGTTCGGCCATGACCAAGATCCAGAAGCGGCAGGCCAACAAGTCCTACGAGATATATCTTTCCCTCTATCAGGCCGTTATCGGCAACGAGGAAGAGAAAAACATCTACCGGCAATTCAGCCCCGACTTTTTCGACCTCATCATCATTGATGAATGCCATCGGGGCAGCGCGGCCGCCGATTCGGCCTGGCGTGAAATCCTCGAATATTTCACCTCCGCTACCCAGATCGGTCTTACCGCCACGCCCAAAGAGACCAAAGAAGTGTCAAATATCGACTACTTTGGCGATCCTATTTATACGTATAGCCTCCGGCAGGGAATCGACGACGGCTTTCTTGCTCCCTACAAGGTCGTGCGCATCGATTTCGACCGGGATTTGACTGGTTGGCGGCCTGACAGAGGCATGATCGACAAGTACGGCAACGAGATTGAGGACCGCATTTACAATCAGAAGGATTTCGATAAAACCCTGGTCCTTGAACAGCGCACCCAACTGGTGGCAAAAAAGATCACTGAGTTTCTCCAGCAGACCAACCGTTTCGATAAAGCCATCGTCTTCTGTGAAGACATCGACCATGCCGAACGCATGCGCCAGGCCCTGGTCAATGAAAACGCCGACCTGGTGGCGCAGAACAGCAAATACGTCATGCGCATCACCGGCGACAACGAGGAAGGCAAGGCCGAGCTCGACAACTTCATCTTCCCGGAGAGCAAATATCCGGTTATTGCCACAACATCCAAGCTGATGACTACCGGCGTGGATGCACAGACCTGCAAACTCATCGTGCTCGACCAGCGCATTCAGTCCATGACCGAGTTCAAGCAGATCATCGGGCGTGGCACCCGCATCAACGAAGATTACGGCAAGTACTACTTCACCATCATCGACTTCAAGAAGGCCACCGAGCTGTTTGCCGACCCTGATTTCGACGGTGACCCGGTGCAGATTTACGAACCCAGAGGTGATGAATCGCCAGTACCGCCGGATGTTCCCGACGAAGCAGACTGTGGAGACGGCTTTGTATATCCGGAACCCGTAGAAGGCCAGGAGTGGCCTGTTGTTTCCGAACCCGGCCCGGGTGAGGCAGGCGCCGTTCGCCGTTATGTTGTCTCGAATGTCGCGGTCACGGTCGCCGCAGAACGGGTCCAGTATTTTGATGCTGCTGGCCGTCTGATCACTGAATCACTGAAAGATTACACCCGCAAGGCCTTGGCCAGGGAATACACCTCCCTCGACGCATTTCTCCGCCGCTGGAGCAGCACCGAGAAGAAGCAGGCCATCATCGACGAACTGTCAGAACAGGGCGTGTTCTTCGATGCCCTTGCCGATGAGATCGGACGGCAATCCGGGAAAGCCTTCGACCCCTTCGATCTGGTCTGCCATGTCGCCTGGGATATGCCGCCCCTCACCCGCAAGGAGCGGGCGGAACAGGTTAAGAAGCGCAACTACTTCACCCGCTACGGAGAGCAGGCCCGCCGGGTGCTGGAGGCCCTGCTCGACAAGTACGCCGATGAAGGCGTGGCCCACATCGAAGAGACGCAGATTCTCACCATTGCCCCCTTTACCGAATTCGGCACCCCGCTGGAAATCATCCGCGCCTTTGGCGGGCTGGATCAGTATCAACAGGCTGTCAACGAACTGGAACAGGCCCTCTATAGCGCCTGACAAAAAGAACTGGAGATAAAACCACTATGTCACTCACCACCCTGATTAAAGCCATTCAGGACATCATGCGCAAGGATGTTGGCGTCGATGGCGACGCTCAGCGCATCAGCCAGATGGTCTGGCTGATTTTCCTGAAAATCTTCGACGACAAGGAGCAGGAGTGGCAGCTCACCGTGCCCGGCTACAAATCGCCGCTGCCCAGCCGTTTCCGCTGGTCCAGCTGGGCCAAGAACCCAGAGGGGATGACCGGCGAGGAGCTGATCGACTTCGTCAACAACGACCTCTTCCCGGCGCTCAAGAAACTGGCCAACTCCGCCGGTGTCTCGCCCCATGGCAAGGTGGTCGGTTCTGTCTTCGAGGACGCCTACAACTACATGAAGTCCGGCACCCTGCTGCGCCAGGTGGTCAACACCATCGAAGAGGATGTGGACTTCAACAAATCCGGCGACCGTCACCTGTTCAACGACATCTACGAGAAGATCCTCGCCGACTTGCAATCGGCCGGGAACGCTGGCGAATACTACACTCCCCGAGCCGTCACCCGGTTCATGGTCGACATGCTCGACCCGCGGCTCGGCCAGACTATTCTCGACCCGGCCTGCGGCACCGGCGGCTTTCTCACCTGCGCCATCGAGCACCTTAACAAACAGGTCAAAACCGCCGACGACCGCAGGCAGCTGCAGGAGTCCATCCACGGTGTGGACAAGAAACCGCTGCCGCACATGCTCGCCATGACCAACATGATGCTGCATGGCATCGATGTGCCCGCCAACGTCCGCCACGACAACACCCTCTCCCGACCGCTCAAGGATTACGGTCCCCGCGACCGGGTGGACCTGATCATCACTAATCCGCCCTTCGGCGGCATGGAAGAGGACGGCATCGAGAACAACTTTCCGCGCAAGTACCAGACCCGCGAGACCGCCGACCTCTTCATGGCGCTGATCATGCACCTCTTGAAGCACGACACCGGCAAGGCGGCCGTGGTGCTGCCCGACGGCTTTCTGTTCGGCGAGGGCACCAAGACCAACCTCAAGCGCGAACTGCTGGAGGAGTTCAACCTGCACACCATCGTGCGTCTGCCCAAGGGCGTGTTCAGCCCCTACACCAGCATCGCCACCAACATCCTCTTTTTCGAGAAGGGCGGGCCGACCAAAGAGGTCTGGTTCTTCGAACACCCCTATCCCAAGGGATATAAGTCCTACTCCCGCTCCAAACCCCTGACCATCACCGAGTTCGACCTCGAAAAGGCCTGGTGGGGCGGAGCCGAGCGCAAGGGGCGCAAAACCACCGAGCAGGCCTGGAAAGTCTCCGCTAAGGAGCTCGCCGAGCGCAACTACAACCTCGACTGCAAGAATCCCCACGAGGTGGAGGTAGACCACCGCGACCCGGAAGAGCTGATGGTCGAGTACCAGCAGATCGTCCACCAGCTCGAAGCGGCGCAGGCAGCCTTGAAGGCAGAGTTGATGGCCTGCTTGGGGGGCAAGGCATGACCGACGCCACCCGCAATCTGCTGGAACAGCACTTCCACACCGCCTTTGCCGCGCCAGACGGCGTCGCCAAACTGCGCGAATTGATCCTGACCCTCGCCATGCAGGGCAAGCTGGTGGAGCAGGACCCGAACGATCCGCCTGCTTCGAAACTGTTGAAAGAGATCGAAGCCGAAAAACAACGGCTGGTGAAGGCGGGCAAGATCAAGAAGCCCAAGCCCTTGCCGGAAGTCTCTGATGAGGAAGTTACCCACGAAATTCCGGCAAGCTGGGCATGGGTACGATTCGGAGATATTGCCCAACACAATTCTGGCAAGACGCTGGACAAGGGGCGCAACACAGGCGAACCACGCGATTATATTACGACCTCAAATCTCTACTGGGGAAGGTTTGAACTCGACAATGTTCGCCAAATGTTGATCAGAGACGACGAACTCGAAAAATGCACTGCAAGAAGGAATGATTTGTTGATCTGCGAAGGTGGGGAGGCGGGTCGAGCGGCTGTGTGGCACTTCGATTCAGAAGTGTGCTTTCAGAATCATGTCCACCGTGCTAGGTTTTACAGAGACATTGATCCGTACTTTGCCTACAGGTTTTTCGAGAAGCTGAACGCCACTGGCGAGATTAATCAGCATCGCAAAGGGGTCGGCATCTCCAATATGTCGAGCAAGGCTTTGGCGTCCATCCTGTTCCCTCTCCCCCCGCTCCCCGAACAAGACCGCATTGTCGCCCGCATCGACCAGTTGATGGCCCGTTGCGATGCCCTGGAAAAGCTGCGCAAGGAGCGGGAGGAGAAGCGGCTGGCCGTCCACGCCACCGCCATCAAACGACTGCTCGACGCACCGGACGGCTCGGCCTGTGAGTTTATTCAGCAGCACTTCGGCGAACTCTACACCGTCAAGGAAAACGTCGCCGAACTGCGCAAGGCCATCCTCCAGCTCGCTGTCATGGGCCGCCTCGTCCCCCAAAGCCCCAGCGACCCGCCAGCCAGCGAACTGCTGAAAGAGATCGAAACCGAAAAACAGCGGCTGGTGAAGGTCGGCAAAATCAAACAGCCCAAGCCCCTGCCACCCATCAAGCCGGAGGAAGTGCCCTACGAACTGCCGCAGGGGTGGGAGTGGGTGATTTTTGGTGATATTGCGGCTATTGAACGAGGAGGCTCTCCGCGCCCGATAAAGGCGTTTCTCACAGATGACCCAGAAGGACTCAATTGGATAAAAATTGGAGATACAGACCAAGGTGGGAAATATATAACCTCGACAAAAGAAAAGATTCGCCCAGAAGGACTTACGAAAACGCGAATGGTTTACCCCGGAGATTTCTTGCTAACCAATTCCATGAGTTTTGGTCGACCCTATATCACACAAATTGAAGGCTGCATTCATGACGGTTGGCTTCGGATAAGCCCACCGGACTCTGTTGACAAGGATTACCTTTATAACCTACTTTCCTCTTCCTTCATTCGTCGAATGTTTGAAGCCGCCGCAGCGGGTGCTGTTGTCTTGAATCTAAATTCAGACAAGGTTCGGGAACTTCCTATTCCTCTCCCCCCCCTCCCCGAACAACACCGCATCGTCGCCCGCATCGACCAGTTGATGGCCCTGTGCGACACCCTCGACCAGCAGATCGACGCCGCCACCGGCAAACAAACCGAACTTCTGGACGCCCTGATGGCTCAGGTATAGGGAGATACCATGCGCCTGACATCGCTCTATATCGGCCAGTACAAGAACCTTCGGGATTTTTCCCTGAGCTTCGACGGCGGCAGTTTTATCGATGTCTTTGTCGGCAAGAACGGCACCGGCAAATCCAATCTATTCGAGGCGCTCATCGAGATTTTCCGCCATCTCGTCGAGTTCGACCGCGACAAGGCCTCCTGCGATTTCAATTACCGCATCGGCTTCGAGATCGACGGCAAGGCCACCGAAATCGGCTGGAACTCCGGAAAGCTGTCCATCGGCGGCAAAGAGCGAAAAACCATCGGCAAAACGCCTCTGCCGGACAATGTTCTGATCTACTACTCCGGCCACAACGACACGGTGGCAAAGCTGGTCGAGCAGTATGAAGGTGCCTTCCGCAAACGCATCAAACGCGCCGATTTTGACGAGGCCCGGTATTTCATCGGTATCGGCCCGGACTACAAGGAGCTGCTGCTGGCCGTGCTGCTGATGCAGCCCGAAACCTGCAAGGCCCGACAGTTTATCTGCCAGAAGCTCGGCATTGAAACCGTGGCCTCAGAAGCGAAGGTGGTGCTGGAGCGCCCCGCCTACGCCGCCGATTCCCGTTTTGACATCGAATTGAACGATGAAACCGACCGCTACTGGAAACCGGAGGGGATCACCAAGACCTTTCTCGACCGGCTCCATGGCTGCATCAACACCGCCACAGGTAGCCCGGTGCGCTCTGAGGGTTATTTTTCTTCAGACGACCGTTACATCCTCTATTTCGATATCGCCAAAATCCGCCAGGAATTCGCCGACCTCAGCCCCCAGGAGCTGTTCCGCCAGTTTGACAACCTGAAGACGCTGGGGATGCTGGCCGAGATCACCATTCCACTGCAACTGACCGGCGGCGTGGACGCCACCATCGCTCACTTCAGCGACGGCCAGTTTCAGTCGGTGTACATCTACTCCATCGTCGAACTGTTCAAGGACCGCAACTGTATCACCCTGCTCGACGAGCCCGACTCCTTCCTCCACCCGGAATGGCAGTTCGATTTCCTCAAACAGGTCTTCGAGATTACCGACACCACCGCCAAGAACAACCACGTTCTGATGAGCAGTCATAGCGCATCGACCATCACAAATGCCAATGAGAGCGTCATCAACCTGTTTGAATTTGACGGCTCGAATGTCGTTTCAAAGAAGGTCAGGAAAGCTGATGTCATCAAATCGCTCTCTGCAGGGTTGATTTCTTTTTCCGAGAGTGAAGCTCGGTTAAACATTCATCACGTTCTCAAGAATACTACCGGGGCCGTCTTGTTTACTGAGGGGATCACCGACGAAATGATTCTTGAAACTGCGTGGTCGAAACTTTTTCCAACCGAGGAACGCAATTTTGAGATACAGAATGCGTTCAGTTGCGGATTCCTTCGTAATCTCATTAAGGACAATACGCTTTACCAAAACCACCCAGGTCGTACCTTTTTCTCTGTTTTTGATTTTGATGAGGCATACAACGACTGGAACCAACTTGGACAAAATGTGCAAACCGATCCATGTCAGTGTTTGGTGAAAAAGCACAATGCCCATGAAAGTTACGCGATGCTTTTACCCGTACCCACCAACGGGCAGATTCGCAATCAGGTAATAAACCCACATACCGGCGGTAATTATGGCAATAGGTCATTACTGACCATCGAGTTGTTGTTTCATGGCGTACCAGGCTTAGACCAATACTTTGTTGTCGATACCGATCGGACAGATGGCTTTATAAAATTTGTTAGCGATGGCCAGAAAGTAGCATTCGCCAAAGATGTTGTGCCAACCCTGGCCCCGGCTTGCTTTGAAGTTTTCCGCCCCATGTTCGAGTTCATCAAGACGAAATGCCCGGCGGGTGCGGAAGGTGGGGATTAATCGTGGCTGAACGCATAAAAGAGAATCGATTAGATTTTCCCGAGTCAGCCCCAGGCCCGATGGAGCTTAACTCGATACAAAAACAGGTCTTCGAAATTCTCAGCGCCACAAAATCTCAGAAATATTCTCTGGCCGCCTGGTACCTTGGGGCCATTTATGCGGCCAAGAACATTTACAACCCCGACCGGTTCTCTCAGGCCGCGCAGTCTTTGAGAGAACTTCTGGAGAAACTTCCCCGTGTTTTTGTCGAGAGCGAGATTCAGGAGTCGAGGCCTGACTTTAGAGGCATGAGGGTCAACCTGTATTCTCGACTGTGTTCGGATAAGAATCGCTATGAGGGAGAATGGAACGGCAAGACCATTGATGCCGGTCTGGATAAAACCATACGAGGCGTTGATAAGTATTTTGAACTGAACCAGATACCTACAAGAAAAGAACAAATTCATTCCGTGATGAGCAAGATTGATCCAATGCACGACGCTCTGGATCAAGGGATCAGATTGGAGAAATCCGAGCGATTTCACTCTGTGTGGAAATTTTTTGAGGCACTGGCCCATCACAACACTCATCCCGATGAGGAGACATTTTGGCAGCAGCTTTCTCTGACCGAGCGTATTGTCATCGATCTGTTGGCCCCGATAACTGCTCAGGATCAAGGCGCTATTCGAACGATTTTAGAGAAGCCGCAACCTGAACAAGGCGCGGTTGAAAACATGCTTGAGTTAATCAAGCGCCGTGGCGCCAATTACGCATACTTTTTTAAAACCGTCGATAATCCGGTATGGATCAATCCGTTATCCCAAAATGGTTTTTTCAAGAACCCACCTGGTGTAGAGGCCGCAGGAGACGGCCGTATCATCACTCCACTCTGGTGGCCTATCTTTTACTTGCAACGAGTTTCCGAACAAAATCCGGAACAAGTTGTTGAAATCATTCTCGGTCTGGAACAGACGGACAACCCTCGCATTTTGAGGGAAATCGTTTCGATCGCTTGTGATTTGAAAGACACTGCGCTTTCACTTCGCCTCAAGCCCCTGATCAAGCAGTTTCTCAAATCACCCTACCGATGGGGCGAAGAAGAACTCATCGTCAAAATTCTCAAAAAGTGGGGAAGCGACCAAGGGCCACCTCGCAACGCCGCACATGAAATCATCCAGTATGCGATCGCCTTTCAACCGGACCCGAAAGAGGACGAAAAACAGTCCCGACGCAAAGATAACCCGGAAGCCTGGAACACTTCGCTAGAGCCGAATCCGCGTTTCGATCAATGGGAATATCAGCAAATCCTGGAAAAAGGTGTTCGCCCCTTGGCCGAGCATGAGCCCTATCAGGTTTCCCGTATCCTGATTGATGCAGTGGCAAGCATGATCAGGCTGGGAATGCACCCGGAAGATTTCGAAAAAGGGAACGACCAAGACTATTCGGAAATCTGGTGCCGGAGGCTGGATAAGCCGGATCGCGACTATCAGGATGTGAAGGGAACCCTTGTGCAGACGCTGACCTATGCCTGTGAGCAGGTCTATGACAAAGCCCCGGAATCCATTGATGCCCTGGATCAGGCATTGCGAAATCATCGCTGGAAAGTATTCAAGCGGCTGCGGCAGCACCTTTACGCATCACACCCCAATGACCAGACCCTCCCATGGATACGCGAGCAGATCCTTGGTCACGAAGATTATCCCAAATGGAAGCATCACTACGAATTCCAACTGATGATCCACAAGGCCAGTGAACACTTCGGTCCACGCTTGCTCAGTGAAGACGAACGAGAAAGAATTGTCGGCGCCATTCTCAGCGGGCCTTCGAATAAGGATTTTCGAGAAAGGATGGGTGAACGGTACAGTGAAGAGGCTTTTCAGAAGCATCAACGGTACTTTCATCGCGTGCAGCTTCGCCCATTCACCGCACTGTTTAGCGGGGATGTCCGGCAGTATTTCGATGAGCTGGAAGGTGAATCCTCGGCTGAAGCTGTTACCGATGATAGCTATTCACCCTACGGCGGGGTAACCAGCGGCTTTGTCAGCTATCGGAGCCCGAAGTCCGCCGAGGATCTTGAGAGCCTCACGGATGAAGAGCTTCTAACCTATCTGAACGACTGGAGCGAGGAGCATCGAGAGAGAGATGATTGGCTGGTTGAGATCAACATCTCAGCGCTTGCGGGAGTCTTTCAGTCCCTGTTCAAAGAAAAGATTGTGCCAGATGATGAGCGTTTGGCTTTCTGGCTGGCGAACCGTGACAGGATTGCTCGGCCGGTTTATGTCGCGGCAATGCTCAAAGCCATGCTCGAAATCATCAAGGAGAAGAATTTCGACAAACTGGACCAGTGGCTTGAGTTCTGTGCATGGGTCCTGTCGCATCCGGACACGGCGCGAGTTGAAGGACAACCCGAGCCGCGAGACGAATCTCGTGATCATCCCGACTGGGGCAGCTCGCGACGGGTCGTGGTCGATTTCATTGATGCATGCGTGAGCAAGGATACGGAAGTTCCCGTCAGTGCAAGGAATACTCTCGCCCGCCTCCTTCAAGAAGTGTGCAACCAATTCGATTGGCGGCTTGACCACAACCGCCCCGTGCTGCTCAACCGCGATGACCCATTTACCGAGGCCATTAACAATACTCGTAGCCGGGCGCTTGAGTCACTGATCAAGTTTGGTTTCTGGATTCTTCGTCATATGCCCGATGATCCTGTGCGGGAAGTGACAGACATTCTCTCGAAACGCTTGGCCGATGACGCCATATTCCCTTTAACACGGCCTGAATATGCGCTTCTAGGAATGCACTTCGGCAACATCTGCACTCTTAACCGGGATTGGGCCATCGACCGACGAGGGGTCCTGTTTCCTCACGGAAATTTAGCTGCTTGGCGGGATGCTTTTGGAAGCTATATCCGTTTCAATCGTCCGTTCAAGAATATATTTGAAATTCTGCAGGAGGATTTTGAATTTGCGATTGATAACCTGAATATCCTGTCGACCGCCCAAGTCGGCGGAAAAGATCTTGTCGACAGATTGGGCCAGCACATTTTCACCTACTACCTTTGGGAGGTTTACCCTCTTACGGGTGATGAAAGCCTGCTGGAGCGTTTTTATAACAAGACCAGCGACGATCGCGAGCGTTGGGCTCAGCTATTCGATTATGTAGGTCGCTCATTGAGAAATAGCGGCAGGCATCTGGATAGAGCATTGACCGACCGTATTATCGCCTTTTTCGACTGGCGTCTTGAAGTCGGGGAGAAGCAGGAGCTTCAGGAATTCACTTTTTGGCTGGAGGCCGAATGCCTTGATCCGGAGTGGCGATTGCGTGCTTACTCGAAGATTCTCGATCTGAGGCGCGAGAAGGAAAGGGGGATTTTCATCGAGATGAAAGCCTTAAACAAGCTGCTTCCGGATCACTTGGCATTGGTGGTCGAGTGCTTTGCGAAAATCACGGATGCCATGGACCAAGGCACACAGATATACATTTCAATAAACGAGGCCAAGCCTATCTTGAAGGCAGGCCTGACTGCTGAAGACCCTCAGGTTCGCGAAAATGCTGAACGTGCCCGGGAAAATCTGTTGCGACTTGGCCGTTTTGATTTTCTGGACGTTGAATGAGGGGGGTATGCTATGACTTTTACTCCAAAGTTCACCATCACCAACCGCATGACCCAGGCGATCACCCGCATCGGGCGGGCGCGTTCAGAGTGGCATAGTTTGAAATTCAGCCGGTTATGCGAAAACTTCGCGACATGGTTCACAGCAAAGAGCTGTGACAGATCAAAGACACGCGCTGCGACATTCAGAAGACTATCGCGCCAAATCGCGATACAAATCGTGCCGTTTCGATCACCCGGGGAGGCCATATGAAGTATCAGCCCCCCTTCACCATCACGCCGGCGGTCGTGAATCTGGTGGCCGAGATCGGCGAAATCATTGGCCGCTACACCGTGCTGGCCGAACAGAACCTGACTCCACGCCTGCGCCGGGAGAACCGCATCCGCACCATCCAGGCCTCGCTGGCCATCGAGAACAATACGCTCACCCTTGAACAGGTGACCGCCGTGATCGAGGGCAAGCGGGTGTTGGGGCACCCCCGCGAGATTCAGGAGGTGCGCAACGCCTTTGCGACTTACGAAGCGATGGAGGTCTGGGACGCCGGCGCCGAGGATGACCTGCTGGCGGCGCACGAGATGCTGATGCGCGGGCTAGTGGATGAAACGGGTCGATATCGATCCGGTGGGGTCGGCATCTTCCGGGGGGAGCAGCTGGTGCACATGGCTCCCCCCGCTGATCGTGTGCCCAGGCTGATGGCGGATCTGCTGGATTGGCTGAAAAACACCAACGAGCATCCCTTAGTGGCCAGTTGCGTCTTTCACTACGAGTTCGAATTCATCCACCCCTTCGCCGACGGCAACGGGCGGATGGGACGGCTGTGGCAAACCCTGATTCTACGGAACTGGAAACCGCTGCTGGCTTACCTGCCGGTGGAGACCGTGATCCGTGATCGTCAGGATGATTATTACCGAGTGCTCGCGGTGGCCGACAGCCAAGCGGATGCCACTCCATTTATCGAGTTCATGCTGAGCGCGTTGCGAGATGCCGTGCGTGAGGCTGTGTCGACCGACCAAGTAGGCGACCAAGTAACCGGCCAAGTAGCGGCATTGATCCGTGCGGTTGGGAGCGGCGAGCTGGGCAGCAACAATCTGATGCATGCTCTGGGTTTGTCTCACCGCCCCACGTTCCGGAACAACTACCTCAACCCGGCCCTGGAAAACGGATGGATCGAACGCACGCAGCCCGACTCCCCGCGCAGCCCGACCCAGCGCTATCGGTTGACCGGCAAAGGCCGGCGTTGGTTGCTGCACCATGCCGACGAGTAGCAGAGGGGAACTTGCGGCCGACTCATGACATGGCTTTTGGCAAGCCGGCCATGGCAATCAGGTCGATGGAGATGTTCACAAGAGATGGTATCGGATGGCGAGCAAGATGAACTGTGGCGGCTGCGCGAGGAGAACGCCCGGCTCAAGGACCTGCTGATCCGGCACGGCATTTCCTGGGAAGACCCGGCTGCAACTGAACCCATCCCCGTTCCACCGAGACCGACTCTCTCTCCTTCACATCTCAGCACAGACGACAAGATCGCCCTGTTCCGCCGCCTGTTCCGGGGACGCGAGGATGTCTACCCCCAACGTTGGGAGTCGGTCAAGGGCACGTCCGGCTATTCACCAGCCTGCGGCAACGAGTGGAAACCCGGTGTCTGCCACAAACCCCGGGTGAAATGCGGTGACTGCAACCAGCGACAGTTGTTGCCGGTAACCGATCAGGTGATCTATGACCATCTAGCCGGAAAACAGACTGTCGGCGTCTATCCGCTCCTGAGTGATGACAGTTGCTATTTTCTCGCGGTGGATTTCGACGAGGCCGACTGGAGGGAGGATGCCAAGACCTTCATGCAATCCTGCCGGGAGCTTGACATCCCGGCGGCGATGGAAATTTCCCGATCCGGTAATGGGGCACACGTTTGGATCTTCTTCGCCGAGCCGGTTCCGGCCCGTGAAGCCCAGCATCTGGGGGCCGCGCTAATCAGCCACACCTGCGACCGCACCCGGCAACTGTCCCTGGTCAGCTATGACCGGCTGTTTCCCAACCAGGACACCCTGCCCAAAGGCGGTTTCGGCAACCTGATCGCACTCCCCCTGCAGAAACAACCGAGAGAAAGGGGCGGCAGCGTATTTGTCGATGAACACTTGCAGCCCTATCCCGACCAGTGGGCGTTTCTGGCCTCCATCCGTCCAATGTCCCGACAGGACCTGGAAGACGCCATTCAACAAGCCAGCGGAAACCGCCATCCCCTGGATGTAGCCTTTATCACCGAGGAAGAGGACAACACACCCTGGCAGCGTCGATCGCCTGTCTCAGCCCGGATTGATGGCCCTTTACCTGATTCGCTCACCCTGGTGCTGGCCAACCAGATTTTCATCGCCAAGGCCGATCTGCCACAGCCGCTGGCCAACCGCCTGATCCGGCTCGCCGCCTTCCAGAATCCGGAGTTCTACAAGGCCCAGGCCATGCGCCTGCCGGTATGGAATAAGCCACGCATCATTGGCTGCGCCGAGAATTTCCCCCAGCATATCGGTCTGCCGCGAGGCTGCCTCGATGCGGTGCTCGAACTGTTGAAGGAGAACGACATCCGCACGGAGCTACAGGACGAACGTCTGCCGGGACGAAAGGTCACAGCCAAATTCATCGGCATCTTGCGCAAGGAGCAGAAGGCAGCGATGACGGAAATGCTCAAACACGAGGTCGGCGTGCTCTGCGCGCCGACCGCCTTTGGCAAAACGGTCACCGCCGCCGCCCTGATCGCCCGACGCCGGGCCAGCACGCTGGTGCTGGTGCACCGTACCGATTTACTGCGCCAGTGGCAGGAGCGATTGACCGGATTACTGGAAATCCCCAGGGATGGACTGGGCTTCATCGGCGGCGGCAAGAAGAAGCCGTCCGGCAAGATCGACATCGCTGTCATGCAGTCATTGTCACGGCGGGAAGACTTGGGCGAACTGCTCGACCAGTACGGGCAGATCATCATCGACGAATGCCATCACCTGTCGGCCTTTTCCTTCGAAGCGATTCTCAAGCAGGCCAAGGCGAAATTCGTGATGGGATTGACCGCCACCCCGATACGCCGCGACGGGCATCAGCCCATCATCTTCATGCAGTGCGGGCCGATCCGTCACAGCGCCGCCCGGCCGGAAACCGCTCCGGCGCAACTGGAAGTCTGGCCGAAGGTGCTGTCTGCACCCGAAATTCCGCCGGATTCGCCGATTCAGGATGTATTTCGCATCCTTGCCAACGATGCGACCCGCAACCGGTTTATCGCCGGGGATGTGCTGGCCGCCTACAGGGAAGGGCGAAAGGTACTGGTGCTCACCGAGCGGACGGATCATCTGCCGCTGTTGCGGGAAGCGCTTGAGAATGAGATCGAACACTGCTTCGTCCTCCATGGCCGCTTGGCGAGGAAACAGCGAACGGCGGTCTTTGCTGAGCTGGAAGCGTTGGAAGAATCTGCGCCCAGGGTTCTGCTCGCCACCGGACGCCTGATCGGCGAAGGTTTTGACCATCCGCCGCTCGATACCCTGGTGCTGGCCATGCCGATCTCCTGGAAAGGAACCTTGCAGCAATACGCCGGACGTCTGCACCGGGAGCATGCCGACAAGCAGGATGTGCGCATCTACGATTACGCCGAGACCGATCAGCCGCAACTTGCCCGGATGTGGAAAAAGCGCCAGCGCGGCTATCGGGCCATGGGGTATGCGATCAAACCGAGTTAGACCATCGGCCAAGAAGGGGAAGTTTGAACGCGATCTCCGATGGCCAGCAGAGCTGCAAGCCCGTTCCCCTCGTTCAACGCAGGAAATTCCGAAGAGAAAATCGATTCCCTTCTAATGTCCGACAGAGGGGTTAGATCCCTCGCCTTCAGGCGAGTGTAATTAACTCCTGCGCCGCCGGATATCGGGAAACGTTAATACATTTCAAATCAAAAGGCTATCTGTCAAGCTGAGGGCTGAGACTGGATCGTGGAAGGTTGACGTTGCCGACACCATCTGACCTTTTCTTCCGGCGGAATCGCGCCGGCGCTCTCTGCGCGCGCGACCGCGTAAACATACGGTTGCCTTCCCACCTGAACAATCCTGATCCGAGCAGATTCGCATCACTGGCTGCCGGCTTGAGGCCGGCCGGCGATACCATTAAGGTGTCCGGCGGGCGGCTGACGGGCGAAACTCGGGGCGCCTGCGTCCATCTTTATCCATGGAGCGCAGAGCGACCCGCCGGAAAACGGCCGGGGCCGGGATCCTGAAAAATATGGATATCCGGTTGAAATGACAGGAAGGTCCGATTAAAATGAAAGCGTTTGTTCGAATCATTGGCGAGGTGGAATCCATGAATAAAGTGGTGCGCGGATCGGCCATCCTGCTGGTGCTCTTCGCGTCGGTCCTCTGCCTGTCCGCTCAGAACGACAAGGCGATCATCGAGCCGCTCAAGAGTGAGTTGGAGCAGAAGAACATCGTGTACTTTGCCACCGCTGTCCCGGGTGCGGCAGGCACCTACGTCGGGATTCAGCACATCAAGGGGATGGCGCTCATCGTCATCCACTGCCGGGCCGCCGCCGACAACGTGTCCTTCCTCGACGAGGAGATCGCCAAGAAGGATTACCGCAAGGCGTACAAAGATTTGAGCATGATGCGCGGCAACGACTATTCCCTGGTCTTCGATTTCGGACTGAACAGCCTGGAAATCGAATCCGGTTCAGGCGATTTCATCCAGGAGAACGACAAGGTCCGCTATCTGAACAAATCGTTCGCGGACAACAATTTCGCCACGCAGGAAGAATACGAGGCGTTCGTCAGAAAGTACCGCGAATCCTACGTCCGCTGGCTCCAGGTGATCAGCAAGCAGCTTCGGTAACCCGGCTTCCCGCCAGAGTACGGGAGAAAATATCCGCGAATTTTCCAAAAATTTGGATAATTCTTCAAGAATATGTATTGTTCCGCGTCGATCCGGCGTGGTATAATTCTCTTTGATTCAAAAGCAGTCGAACCAAAACAGCTTAAACTCCGAAAAAAAATGGATTGTCCAGCCAGTCCAGGAAGCGGGTATCGACCAACTGGTCGAAGCGCTGAAAATCTCCCATCTCCAGGCGCATTTGCTGGTTAACCGGGGCATCGATGCTCCGGAATCTGCCTACGCCTTTCTCCACTCCACGCTGAAAGACCTGTACGATCCATACCTGATGAAAGACATGCGGCGGACCGTGGACCGCATCATGCGGGCCATCCACCAGCGGGAGAACATCCTGATCTACGGCGATTTCGACGTCGACGGCGTCACGTCCATCGTGGTGCTGAAGAAGACGATCCAGTTGCTGGGCGGCGTGTGCGGCTTCTACATCCCCCGGCGCCTCACCGACGGATACGGTTTGAAGAAGGAAGCCATCGAGGAGTTCAAGCATCAGGGCTACTCCCTGGTGATCAGCGTCGACTGCGGCATCCGGGCCACCGAGGTGGCCGAGTTCACCCGGGAGATCGGGCTGGACCTCATCGTGACGGACCACCACCTGCCCAGCGACGCGCTGCCGCCGGCTTACTCCATCCTGAATCCCCGACAGGCGGACTGCGCCTATCCCGACAAGAACCTTGCCGGCGTGGGCGTGGTGTTCAAGCTCTGTCAGGCGCTGCTGCGTGAGGACGGCCGGGAGGAGCAGGCCGGCCAGTTCCTCAGCTTTGTGGCCATCGGGACCGTGGCCGATCTGGTGTCGTTGTCCGACGAGAACCGCATCATCGTCAAGTACGGTCTGCAGGCGCTGGACAATCCCGGCAACATCGGCCTGAAGACGCTCCTGGAGATGGCGGGCGTCCGCGGCAAGGACATCACCTGCATCGATCTGGCGTTCAAGGTCGCGCCCCGGATCAACGCGGTGGGACGCATGGGCGGATCCAACGCCGCCGTGGACCTGTTCGACTCGGCCGATCCCGAATTCGTCCGGCAGATCGTCAGCGACATGAACCGGAAAAACGTCCTGCGCCAGCAGGAGGAAAAGGTCATCCTGGACGAGATCGAGGAGTTGACCCAATCCCGGCCGGACATCTTCGATCAGTCCGTGCTGGTGCTCGGCGGCGAAAACTGGCACCGCGGCGTCATCGGCATCGTCGCCTCCCGGATCATGGAGCGGTTCCACCGGCCCACCATCGTCCTGTCGCTGGAGAACGGCGAGGCCCACGGCTCCGGCCGCTCCACGTCGAAATTCAACCTCCTGCAGGCCCTCCAGGATTGCGACTGCCACCTCATCAAGTTCGGCGGACACGCCCTGGCCGCGGGGCTGACGCTCAACAGCGACGATGTGGAGCGGTTCCGCGTGGCGATCAACGCGCACGCCGCCCGGTCGCTCGGCCCCGACGAGCTGATTCCCGAGCTCAACGTCGACACCTTTCTGGACCTGAACCAGATCAGCTTCAAGCTGCTCGACGAGATCAACGAACTGGCCCCGTTCGGCGAGGGGAATCCCATCCCCGTGTTCGCCTCGTCGAACGTCAAGGTGTACTCCGGGCCCTGGCTCCTGAAGGACAAGCACCTGAAGATCAAGGTGGGCAACGTCCTGCAGAATTTCGACGCGGTCTGGTGGAAGAAGGGAGAACTGTTCGAGCGGCTGATCTACCAGAAGCAGATATCCGTGGCTTACAACATCCAGCTCAACGAATACAACGGGGTGAGCAACCTCCAGCTCAACCTGCGCGACATCAAGTTCGATCCGGTCTGATCCCGCCTGCGTCCGGGCCGCCCCGCCGGCGGCCGCGCCAGCCGGCCTGTTCCAGCGCCCACGCAGCCTGCCGCACGATCCCCCGCAGAATTTTGAGTTCCCGCCGGTCCGGACCGCTCCGCCCCAGCAGCCGCCGCAGCGTGTACATGATCCGCTCCGGATTGTCGGTGTGCAGGAAACCCACGTCCAGCAGCAGGTCGCGGAGCTGGCGGTAGAACGCCTCCATCTCGGCGTCGCTGGCGGGCCGGAACAGGGCGGCGGGCGGAGCCGCGCTGTCCGGTCGGGCGCACAGTTCGTAGAGCAGGATGGCTGCCGCCTGAGCGATGTTGAGCGAGGCGTAGGTCGACGCCGTGGGGATGCGCACGATCCACCGGCAGAGCTTCAGCTCCTCGTTGGACAGGCCGTGATCCTCGGGGCCGAGCACCACGGCCAGCGGGTTCCGGTCGGCCAGCGGGCGCACCGCGGCGGCGGCCGCCGCCGGGGTCAGCGGCGTGCCGAAGGCGCTGGTGTCGCTGCGGCCGCAGGTGCCGATGAGACCGTGGAACCGCGGGAGCAGGGGGTCCAGCGCGTCCACGACGCGGGCGCGCCGCAGCACGCCGTCGCCGTGGCAGGCCATCCGGTAGGACTGGTCATCGACGGGGCATTCGGGCGCCACCAGATACAAATCGTCCAGACCGAAATTGGCCATGACCCGGGCGATGGCGCCGATGTTGGCGCTCCCCTGGGGCCGGATGCAGATGACGGACAGGCGGGGTGCCGGCATGGTGTCCCCGGACGGATTTCAGTATTTCAGGGCGTGCGACTCGATCAGCCCGTGGAACACGAACTGGGCCTGCCCGTCCTGGATGACGTTGCCGGAGCGGTCCCAGCTCACGCGGGTTTCGCCGCCCTCCATGTGCACCAGGACCGGACTGTCGGTCCAACCGTTGGCGATGGCCGCCACGGCCGCGGCGGCGCTGCCGGTGCCGGATGACAGGGTGTGGCCGACGCCGCGCTCCCAGATGGCGATCTCGATGGTGGCGGCGTCGACGACCCGGACGAACTCCACGTTGGCCCGCGCCGGGAAGACTGGATGGCGCTCCAGCAGCGGGCCGGTCGCGTACAGGGCGTTGAAATCAATCCGGTCCACCCGGACCACGCAATGGGGATTGCCCACGGCCAGCGGGGTGGCCTCGAAGGTCGCATCGCCGGCTTCCAACCGGAGCCGCAGCGGCGGCGGTCCGGCCGGGCCGGGCAGCGCCAGCGGGATCGCGTCCGGGTCGAAGGTGGCGGGACCGAGATCCGTGCGGAACGTGTACACGTTGCTCGCCCGGCTGAGCACGGTCACCTGCTTGCGGCCGCCGGACGTCCGTATCGACAGGCGCTCGCCGCGCGCGATCCCCGCGTGGCAGAGCGCCGCCGCCAGGCAGCGGATCCCGTTGCCGGACGATTCGGCTTCCGAGCCGTCGGCGTTGAAGATGCGGGCGGCGAATTGGTCGGCCGCGGCGTCCGCCGTCCACACGATAACGCCGTCGGCGCCCACGCCGAACTTTCGCGAGCAGATCTTTTCCGCCAGCTCGGGCAGGGGCAGGCGGAGCCCGTCCAGGTGCTCCTCGCGGAGCAGGAGAAAATCGTTGCCCAGACCCTGGCTCTTGAAGAAGGGGATCTCGAGGATGCTCATGACGGCACGATCTCGCGCTGGTATTTCCGGATGACGGCCATGACCTCGTCTTGAATGGCCTGCAGCCGGCCGGGGGTGTCCGCCTCGAAACGCAGCACCAGGATGGGCTGGGTGTTGGAGGCCCGCACCAGTCCCCACCCGCCGGGGAAGCGGACCCGCACGCCGTCGAGGTCGATCACCTCGTGGTCGCGCCGGTAGTGGTTCAGCACCGCCTGGACCAGCGGCGCCTTGTACGCCTCCGGGCACGGATGCCGGAGCTCCGGGGTGTTCACGGTCCCGGGCAGATCCGCCAGCAGCCGGCTGAGCGGTTGTCCCGCGGCGTCGAGAATCTCCAGCAGGCGGCAGGCGGCGTAGATGGCGTCATCGAACCCGTAGTAACGGTCGGCGAAAAACATGTGGCCGCTCATCTCGCCGGCCAGCGCGGCGCCCGTCTCCTTCATCTTGGCCTTGATGAGGGAGTGGCCGGTCTTCCACATCAGCGGCCGGCCGCCGGCGCGCGCGATCTCGTCGTACAGGACCTGCGACGACTTGACCTCGGAGATCACCGTGGCGCCGGGCCGCGCGGCCAGGACCTGCCGGGCGTAGATCAGCAGCAGCTGGTCGCCGTGGAGGATTGTGCCCGTCTCGTCCACGACGCCGATGCGGTCGCCGTCGCCATCGAAGGCGATGCCGAGATCCGCCGACTGCTCGCGGACCACCCGGATCAGGTCGGCCAGGTTGCCGGCCACGGTGGGATCGGCCTCGTGGTTGGGGAACCGCCCGTCCACCGTGCAGTAGAGCTCGGCCACGCGGCACTTGAGGCTCCGCAGCAGGTCCGGCGCCACCAGGGCGGCGGTGCCGTTGCCGGCGTCCACCACCACCTTGGGCCGGCTGGCCAGTTCGCCGAACTGCTGCCGCAGCGCGGCGGCGTAGTCGGGGAGCATCGGGCGGCGCTCCACCGGCGCGTCGCCCGACTCGTAATCTTCCGCTTCGATGAGCCGGCGGATCTCCTGGATGGCGTCGTCGTAGAGGGAGTCCGGACCGCAGTTGATCTTGAAGCCGTTGTACTCGGGCGGATTGTGGCTGGCGGTCACGGCGATGCCGCCGCCGGCGCCGAGATGATGGATGGCGAAGTACATGACCGGTGTGGGGCAGATCCCCAGGTCCAGCACCCGGACGCCGGCGGCCCGCAGGCCGTCGATGAGCCGGGCGGCATACTCGGGGCCGCTCAGGCGCCCGTCGCGGCCCACCACGACGTCCGCCCGGCCGCGGCGCCGCAGGTAGGTGCCGGTGGCGCGGCCGATGGCGGTCGCCAGCTCCGGCGTCAGTTCCTCGCCGACGATGCCGCGGATGTCGTAACGCTTGAACACGTGGGGAACGGGAATCTGCATGGGGCGCTCCGGGGGCAGGCTCAACGGCCGTGTTTTTTCAGCATCATGGTGTCGACGAGCTCGGGCACCAGGTCTTTCATGGACCCGCCCCGGGCGTACACCTCCTTGACCAGGCGCGAGCTCAGGAAGGAGTATTTGAACGCCGGCACCAGGAACAGGGTCTCGATCTCCGGCGCCAGCTTGCGGTTCATCAGGGCCATCTGGAGTTCGTACTCGTAGTCCGAGACCGCCCGGATGCCGCGGATGATGACCGTGGCGCCGTGCTGGCGCGCCGCGTCCACCAGCAGGCCGCTGAAATGGATGGGCTCCACGCGACCCTGCAGCCCGCGGACGGCATCCCGGAGCATCGCCAACCGCTCCTCCGGCGTGAAGCAGGCGGTCTTGTCGGCGTTGATCAGGATGGCGGGGATGACGGTGTCGAACACCTCGAGGCTGCGCTGAATGATGTCCACGTGGCCGTTGGTGACCGGGTCGAACGACCCGGGGTAGATGGCGGAGACGGACTGTGGTTTCATGTGGTCTCCTCGGGGCGGGCCGGCGCTGGCGGGCTCGCCCGGTGTCCGGGCCCCTTTCGGCGGCGTTTGCCGCGGGTCCGGCCGGTCCGGATCGATGGATGATCAATATAGGAGAAACGCCGGCGGCTGTAAAGGGGTTTCAAATCCGGTCGGGCGTCGCGGCGCCGCCGGACGCGCCGGTGGGGCAGGCGGCGAAGAAGGCGGCGATGCGGTCGCGGGCCTCCGCCAGGCTGTCGGCGGATTGCACCCGCGTACGGAGGCTGTGGCCGAATGCCAGCGGTTGGGCCAGCCAGTGGGTGAAGATCTTCAGCCGCGAGAGGCGCCGCTCCGCCGGCAGGTAACGCTCCAGCAGCGCGATGAACTCGGCCAGAATTGCGGCCGGATCCCCCGGCGGGGCGGCCGGGTCGACGATTTCCCGGAACAGTCCCGGCCGCATGGCGGCGCCGCGACCGATCATGATGCCATCGCAACCGGTCTCCGCACGGAGGCGGTGCGCGTCTCCGGCAGTCAGGACATCGCCGTTGCCCACTACCGGCACTCCGGCCCACTGGCTCACCCGGGCGATATAGTCCCACCGGGCGCGCCCCTTGAATTTCTCATGCTGCCAGCGCGGGTGGACGGTCACGGTCTGGACGCCCTCCGCCCCCAGCATCCGGCAGAAGTCCGGCAGGCCGGCGGCGCATTCCGCCCAGCCCAGGCGGATCTTGGCGCTAAGGTGACCGCCGAACGACCGCCGCACGGACGCCACGACGGTGCGCGCCCGGTCCGGGTCGCGCATCAGGGCGACGCCCTGGCCCTTGGCGATGAGCCGCGGCGCGGCGCAGCCCATGTTCAGGTCCACCCGGGACACGCCCCGCGACTCGAGCAGGGCGGCGGCGCGGCCCATCAGCTCGGGGTCGCCGCCGACGATCTGGTGAACGAGCCCCGTCTCGGCCGGATCCCGGATGAGGAAGACCGACCGGTGCGCCGGTTCGCGGACCAGCCGGCCGGCGGAGAGCATCTCCGTGAAATAGACATCGCAGCCGCCGAGGCGTCGAATCATCATCCGGAAGGCGGCGTGGCTCAGTTCCGCCATGGGCGCCAGCACGAGGGGGCAGGCAGAGCCATGGCCGAACGCCCCCGCCGGGTCGGCGGATCGGCTGGATGCAGCGGATATGTCGGCGCCTATATCCATGTCTTGAATGTTCAGCCTTCAAAACGGTCCCGGCTAGTCTAACACAAGGGTATCCGTTCCACTCCTGAGGTTTGTCGTTGACACCCAACTGCAACAGGAGTAAATCTTTACTCATATCAGCATGAGGATGACTAACTAGTGGCTGTGGCAGGGGAATCGTTCAACCCGATGACATTCGTGCATCAATACTGACTGCTTAGGATGGGATCATGCAAAGCAGAAGCGGCTGGATTCTCGCGCTGGTGGCGGTAGCCATGGCGTGTGGGGCGTTCTCGTGGGTTCGGGCAGGATACGCCCATGCCTATGACATCGTGATGCTCGACACCTTCGGGCGGACTAGTGGCATTGCGTTCCGGATCAACAACAGCAACCAGATAATTGGGTCGGTGTACGGGGGGCCTCAGGTGGTGGCGGTGGTTGTATGGGATCTCAATGACGTGACTGGTGACGGCACCACCCACGTCATCAACGACGCCTTCACCGGCGGCCGTTACCCGATCGGAGTTAACGGCATCAATGATTCCGGTGAAGTGGCGGGAATCTACCTAGTTGAGTGCAATGATCTGAGCAGCCAAAGGCCGTTCCTTTACCAGGTTGCCTCTCAGCAATGGGTGGATTTGGGCTGCCCGGGTGACGACCCGGTGGGTGTGCCCCAACAGGACGATCTGGGGCGGTGGAATACCGGCTTTCCGCTGGGTATCAGCAACAGCGGCCAGGTGATCGGTGTCTCGCGCAAGGCGGATGATGCACTCGGGGGATTTCAAATCACCCTATGGTCCGCTCCTGGATCGTTTGTATTTCTCGGGGCTCAGCGGACCTACAGCATCGGCTGGTTTTTTGATATCAATGACCAGGGCATCAGCGCCGGATCTTACTACGATCCTGATTTTCGGGCGTTTCGTGGAACGAGCAGCTCCATCGAGACGCTGTCCGTACCAGCCGGCTTCCAATCGCGCAGCGAGGCTTTGGGGATCAATGACAGCGGCCAGATCGTGGGATACGCCCGCGACGACGCCCCGGCACCCGATTATTTTCGGGATTATCCCGTTTTGTGGAACAGCGGATATCCTCCGGTGGTACTGGAGACATTCGGCTACGGCGGTTGGGCGTACGACATCGACAGCGAGGGAGACGTGGTCGGCAACACGGGTGGCCGGGCCACCCTTTGGACCGGTCTGGACCACCAGCCCATCGACCTGACGCAGTATTCCCACACCAACTGCGTGCTGGTCCGGGCGCTGGGCATCAATGACCAGGGCGTCATCGTGGGATGGGCCCGCTATGGCGTGGAGGGAGTTCAACGCCCATTCGCGGCCATCCCGCGCGTAGACGAGGCGCCACCCGCGGCGCGCTTCGTGAACGACTCTCCCGGCACGTCCGACCCATACTTCGATCTCGAAGTCATCTACGAGGATGTCGGTGTCCTGGACGAGGCCACCCTCGACAACAGCGACATCGTGGTCCGCAATCCCAGCGGGACGCCGCTGGCGACGACGTTTGTCGAAATCAGCGAACGCGGTGAATCCGTCACCGGCTCGTGGTATTGGCGAGTGATCTACCGGCTGGCCGCCCCGGGCGGCGCCTGGGACGAGGCGGACGCCGGGCAGTATCAGGTCTGGCTCTCCGGCGATCAGGTGTGCGACGGCGCTGACCATTGCGCCGTGGAGGCACAGCTCGGCACCTTTACCTTCTCCGCCCCGCAGATCGGCATCTGGATGGAGAAGGGCCAGGTGAAAACGGGCGCGGGCACTCTCGTCGAAGAGCGTTTTGGGATGGTCGTCGACATGTCCGTCATGGAGGGCTCGGGGATCGTCATCAGCGATTCGATGCTGATCACTCCGAACGACCAGGTGTACCACCTCCAGTCCGCCGACGGCCTGATCTGGACGCTGATCGTCCGGGCGGACGACAAGGCGGGCTTCTCCGACTTCACTGACGGGGAGTACATGTTCAAGTTTGTCATCCCCGATTTCATCGCCGAGAAGGCACTGTGGTTCGGCATCCCGGAGACGTCCAATCCGCTGCCCGTGCCCACCGAATGTCCGCACTGGATCCAGCCACTGGAGGGCGCACCGGATGTGCCGGTTACTCCTCCGTTTAACTGGACGGCGGCCACGGATCCCAACGTCAATTCCATCTTCCTGGAGGTGACCGATCTGGACTCCGGGCGGAAAGTGGACAGTGTGCTGTTCACCAGCCCGACCGCCACCCAGTGGTCCTACATGAAGCTGCTGAACAGCCATGTCTACGAGGCGTCCCTGTCATTCCGGCACGGCTATTACGGGTACGTGGACGGCCCCTGGTCCATCAGCGTGTCCAAATTCGTGGCCAATGCGCTCCATTTTGAAACCGCCGATGCGGATCCGGGTTCCTACGAACCCGGCGACCTGTCGGCGGACAGCGGCGTGACCATTGACGACGCGGTGATTCTCCGGCTGTATCTCGTCCATACCATCGTCAACGGGGAGCCGCCCTTCATTGGCCCGCTCCAGGCGGCGGATCTCAACGGCGACGGGATGGTGAACGCGCAGGACCTGCTGCTGCTGTCCCGGGAGCTGGCTGAGGCGACTGCCCCATGAGGAGCTGCCTGTGCACTCAGGCGGGGGCCCGGCTGACAGGAAGCCGGTGATCCTGTTGATTTGTCACAGTTAAGCGAGCCGGACCGCTTGATCCATCCCCTTGACACTGCCACGGGGCTGGATTAAGATGAAACCAATCTGTAAATCGGGGCAACACCATGAAAGTAGATGACCTTTTGAAGATCGCCGTGGCGAAGGGGGCGTCGGACCTTCATCTCAAGGCGGGCTCGTTCCCGCACGTTCGCGTCAATGGCGAACTGGTGCCGCTCATCGACTTCAAGAAGCTGACGAAGGAAGACACGCTCCTCATGGCCTTCGGCATCATGAACAACCGCCAGAAGCTGTATTTCAAGGAAAACTCCGAGCTCGATCTGGCCTACGGCGTCAAGGCCCTGGGCCGGTTCCGCGTGAACGTCTTCCAGCAGCGGGGCACGGTCTCGCTGGTCTTCCGCGTCATCCCCGCCAACATCAAGACATTCGACGAGCTGAATTTGCCCGAGGTGCTCAAGAAGATCTCCCTGATCCCCCGCGGCCTGATTCTGGTCACCGGGACCACCGGTAGCGGCAAGTCGACGTCGCTGGCCACGATGATCGACTACGTCAACGAGAACGAGACCAACCACATCGTCACCATCGAGGACCCCATCGAGTTCCTCCACCGCGACAAGAAGTGCATCATCTCCCAGCGCGAGGTCAACGTCGACACCAAGAGCTTCGCCGACGCGCTGCGCAGCTCCCTGCGTCAGGACCCGGACGTGATCCTGGTCGGCGAAATGCGCGACCGCGAGACCATCGAAACGGCGCTGCTCGCCGCCGAAACCGGCCACGTGGTCTTCTCGACCCTGCACACCCTGGACGCCACCGAGACCATCAACCGCATCATCGCCGTGTTCCCGCCCCACCACCAGAACAACATCCGCATCCAGCTGGCGTCGCTGCTCCGGGCGGTCGTCTCCATGCGCCTGCTGCGGCGCTCCGACGGCAAGGGCCGCGTGCCGGCCATCGAAGTGCTCGTCGTGACCGAGTTCGTGCGCAACTGCATCAACGACCCGACCAAGACCAAGTTCATCAAGACCGCCATCGCCAGCGGCACGAGCCAGTACGGCATGCAGACGTTCGACCAGTCCATCTTCGGCTTCTACAAGCGGGGATTCATCTCCTTCGAGGACGCCCTGGGGTACGCCTCCAACCCGGACGAGTTCAAGCTCCGGGTCCAGGGCATCTACTCCACCGCCGACAGCGCCCAGGAGGAGATGGAGAAGGAAATGGAGCGCATGCAGAACCTCTGATGCCTCCGGACGACACCCGCCTCCTCCAGTACGCGGTGCGCTTGCTGGCCCGCCGAGGGTATCCGGAAAAGGCCCTGCGCGAGCGCCTCCTGCGGCGATCGGCCGACGCCGCAGCCGTCGAAAAAGTCATAGACAAACTCAAGGCCTTAAACTATCTTAATGACTTTCACTGGGCCGGCCTGTGCGCCCGCGCCTGGGCCGTCGAACGGCACTGGGGCCCCCACCGCATCCTGCACGAGCTGGTGGGACGCGGGGTGGACGCGGCGACGGCCGAGCGTGTCCTGGCCGCGACGATGGCGGAACACCCCGAACCGGAGGTGCTGGAGCAGGCCGTGGCCAAGTGGCAGCGGCTCGCCGGGCCGCCCCGCAGCGTCCAGGAGCTGAAACGACTGGAGACCTATCTGGCCCGCCGCGGATTCGGCTTCGACCGGATCCGGGAGCGGCTGGCCGAAATCGAACTGCCCGCAGAGGACGACGCCGATGACCGGTAACGAGATCCGACAGAGCTTCCTGAAATACTTCGAATCCCGCGGCCACCGCCTGGTGCGCAGCTCCGCGCTGGTGCCGGAGGGGGACCCGACGCTGCTCTTCACCAACGCCGGGATGAACCAGTTCAAGAACACCTTCCTGGGCAAGGAGCGCCGCGACTACACCCGGGCCGCCTCCTGCCAGAAGTGCATGCGCGCCGGCGGCAAGCACAACGACCTGGAGAACGTGGGCCGGACCGCCCGGCACCACACCTTCTTCGAGATGTTGGGCAACTTCTCGTTCGGCGACTACTTCAAGGCGGAGGCCATCGAGTTCGCCTGGGAGCTGGTCACGAAGATCTACGGCCTCGATCCCGCTTGGCTCTACCCCACCATCTTCGAGGCGGACGACGAGGCCGACGGCCTGTGGCGCCGCATCACCGGGCTGCCGGCGGAGCGGATCCTCCGCTTCGGCGAGAAGGATAACTTCTGGGCGATGGGCGACACCGGGCCGTGCGGGCCCTGCTCGGAAATCCTCTACGACCTGGGCGCCAGCCCGGCCGGCCACGCCGACTGCGGGCCCACTTGCGACTGCGGCCGCTATCTGGAGATCTGGAACCTGGTCTTCATGCAGTACGAGCGCGACGCGGCCGGCACGCTCCATCCGCTGCCGGCGCCGTCCATCGACACCGGCATGGGCCTGGAGCGGCTCACGTCGGTGCTCCAGGGGAAGCTGTCCAACTACGACACCGACCTGTTCATGCCGCTGATCCAGGAGACCGAGGGAATCGCCGGGGTGCGGTACGGCGGGGACCCCCGCGGTGACCTGTCGCTCCGGATCATCGCCGACCACAGCCGGGCCGGTGCCTTCCTCGTGGCCGACGGCGTTTTGCCCTCGAACGAGGGCCGGGGCTACGTGCTGCGCAAGATCCTGCGCCGGGCCCTCCGCCACGGGCGGATGCTGGGCCTGCACGAACCGTTCCTGCACCGGTTGGCGGGCACGGTGATCGACCGGATGGGCGACGTCTACGACGAGCTGGTCAGCCGGCGCGACTACATCGCCCGGGTGGTGCAGGCCGAGGAGGAGAAGTTCTCCTCCACCCTGGACTTCGGGCTCAAGAAGCTGGACGAGGCGGTGGCCGGACGCGCCGGCGCCGACGTGATCATCGGCGGGGCGGACATCTTCCGCCTCTACGACACCTACGGCTTCCCCACCGATCTGCTGGCCGAGATCGCCGAGGAGCGGGGCTGGCGCCTCGACATGGACGGCTTCGCGGCGGAGCTCACCCGCCAGAAGGAGCGCGCCCGCGCCTCCTGGAAGGGCGAGGCGCAGAAATCGGTCCCGCCCGCCATCCGCGATCTGGCGGAGGCCAGCCCCGCCGCGTTCCTCGGCTATGAGAAGACCCAGGTCGACGACGCTTGCGTGGTGGCGCTCCTGCGTGACGGCGAGCGGATCGAGACGTTGGCCGAAGGGCAGGAGGGGGACGTGCAGCTCGATCGCACGCCGTTCTACGCCGAGTCCGGCGGCCAGGTGGCCGACCAGGGCTTCATTCGGACCGCGACCGGGACCGCCCGCGTGCTGGACGTGCAGACGCCGGTGGGCGGTGTCATCCTGCACCGGGTGCGGATGCTGCAGGGCACGCTGCGCGCCGGCGAAACGGTCGCCGCCGTGGTGGACGCCGACCGCCGGTTCGCCACCGCCTGCAATCACACCGCCACCCACCTGCTGCACGCGGCGCTCCGCGACGTGCTCGGCGAACACGTGAAGCAGGCCGGCTCGCTGGTGGCCCCCGACCGGCTGCGGTTCGACTTCAGCCACTACACGGCGGTGAGCCCGAGCGAACTGGCCGCCATCGAGGCCGAGGCCAACGAGCAGATCTGGCGGGACCGGCCCGTGCGGACCAGCGTGATGGCCATCGACGAGGCGGTGGCCAGCGGCGCCATGGCCCTGTTCGGGGAGAAGTACCAGGAGACGGTCCGTGTCATCGCCGTGGAGGGATTCAGCCGCGAGCTCTGCGGCGGGACGCACCTGGAGCGCACGGGCCAGATGGGCGTGGTCAAGATCCTCGCCGAGAGCAGTATCGCCTCGGGCGTGCGGCGCATCGAGGCCGTCGCCGGCCCGCACGCCTACCGGCGGTTCGCCGAGAGCGAACAGCTCCTGGGCCGGCTCCACCGCGCGTTGAAGGTGGAGCCGGAGCAGCTGCCCGCCCACGTCGAGGAGCTGCAGGAGGCCATCCACCGCCACCAGAAGGAGCTGGAGCGCCTGCGGATGCGCCTGGCGTCCGGAGTCGTCGGCACCATCGCCGCCCAGGCCGAAACAGTGGCCGGTGTTGCTGTGGCGGCGGGCGTGGTCACCGACGTGGATCGCAACGCGCTGCGGGCCCTCACCGACCAGTTGCTCCGCCGGTTCGAGCGGGCGGTGGTGGCCCTCGGCGCCGAGATCGACGGCAAGGCGGCGCTGGTGGTCATGGTGTCGGAGAGCGAGGCAAAGCGCCTGCCGGCTCGCCAGCTCGCGCAGGAGCTGGCTGCCATCGTTGAAGGGAGCGGTGGCGGCCGTCCGGCCATGGCCGAGGCGGGCGGCAAGAATCCGGTGCGCCTTGCGGAAGCCGCCGCAGCGCTGCCGCGCCTCGTGGAATCGCTGGCCGCCCGGTAGCCACCACCACCCATCTGTCTTTCGTAATCGTAATTCGTAATCGTGATCGTAATCGTAATCGTAATCGAGGCTCGAGACTCGAGACTCGTTCCCGTAACGCGGACATCGGAATTCGGACATCGGATTTCGTGCTCGTAATTCGCAATCGTGATCGTAATCGTAATCCCAACCCGGCGGAGCCGGAACCCATTGATTGAAAGTATCTGGAATTCACTCGTCCAACCAGTCATTCATTGATCGGCCCGGCGCCTTAGAAATGTGCACGATCCACCGGTTGGTAACGTGGAGGTACCGCGAGCGGCAGCGAGCGGCGCAAAAGCCCAATCGGCACGCCTGACCCCAGGTGTCCAACCACTCTGTTCCTGCCGCTTGAATGCTTCCGGGATCAACGGGCCAACCATCGCCGCGGGTTCGACAGCGGCGCCTCAGGTCGCGTGACACGCACGGCCGCTACCGTGATGGAATGGTGTCGCGGCGTCGGGGCATCGAGGCGGCTGGCCCCACGCGCCGCTCGCTGCCGCTCGCGGTACCTCCCACCCGCCGGCTGTTTGATCTTGCTCATGGCTTCAGTAAAAAATCCTGCCAAAAATTGATAGAAAATCGAGAGTAACTGAGTAATCGTAATCGTGCTCGAGACTCGAGGATCGATCCCGACGTGCACAGCACGGAACCAGAGCGGCGTCATGCCGCCGTACACCAGATCGTCATGCTGTTTCACGATGGATCGCGGCCAGGCAGCCAGCCGCCTCCGGCGGGACGCGGCCAACTCCCGATCCGATTGCGATTCTCGATTACAATCACGATTACGATTACGAATAACGATTACGACTTACGAGTTTAGGGGCAGGCGGCCGGTGCGGCGGAGGTGGGCGTAGAGCAGGGTGCCGCCGGTGACGGCGACGGGGAGGCAAATGAAGTTCAGCAGCGGGATCCAGAGCATCGCCGCCGTGGCCGCGCCCAGGCCCATCGTCACGGCCTTGTGCCGCCAGACCACGCGATACTTGTCCGTCCAGCGGAGACGGTCGCGGGTCAGCGGGCCGTCCAGCATCTCGCGGGCCAGAAAGAACGCCGAAGCCACCGAACTCCCCGCCATGAACAGCGCCTGGCCCGCCGCCGGAATCAGGTTGAGCAGGAGCAGCAGGCCCATCACCGCCAGGTACAGGGCGAAATTCAGCAGGGAATGCCAGATGGAGACGCTGACCTGCCGGAAGAACACCGGCCAGGCGAACCCTTCGGGTCGCGGTCCCAGGGTCAGCTCCTCCACCCGTTCCGACAGGTAATCCAGAAACGGGGTCAGGACGAGTCCCGCCACGCCGTAGATGCAAATGACGCCCAGTGCGATCAGGAACAGCGCCACGAACGCCACACCGGCCAGCCACATGCCGGTGAGGAGCATGTCGCCGAAACCGACTCCCGCCGGCCGTTCCCAGAACGTCCCCACCAGTTCCGGCGCCCAGATCAGCGCCGCCGCCACCACGAGCAGGACCAGGGCCATGTTAAGGGCCGCCGGGACGATGATCTGCAGCAGCAGCCGGGGATGAGTGAACAGGAGGCGCAGGCCGCGCCAAGGCGCCCCGAAGCCAAAGAGGAATCGGCGCAGCGCGCCGCGGTCCAGCGGGTCGGTGGACTCCGGACGCGGAACCGGGGCGGGGGCTGGAGACTGAGGCGGTGGCTGCATGATCACGGCTTTTTCCCGGTCGATTGTAGACGCACCGGCGCCGGGGATCAAGTCCCACCCGCTTCGGGAAACTCTTGGCGCCGTTCGGCGCATCCCGTATAATCCGGCCATGGCCCGCACGCTGTCGACCCAGGACCGACCGGCATGACCGCCGATGCCCCGCGACCGGACGCTCCGGCGCCGGATTCCCGTCGTCCCGAGACGCCGGGTGACCGGCTGTTCCGGCGTGTGGGCGCGCCGCTGATTGCCGGTTACATCCGGGCGCTGGCGGCCACCCAGCGGTTGCGGATCGAGGGAATGGAGCACTTCGACGCGGCCAAGGCGTCCGGACGGCCCATCGTGTTCGCATTCTGGCACGAGGACCTGTTCAATATCGAGATCGTCAACCTGCGGTTCGGGCCGAAGGGCCGCGTGGCCGTCATGATCAGCCGCTCCCGCGACGGCGAGATGCTGACCCGGGTGATGGAGCGGCTGGGACTGGTGGCGGTCCGGGGGTCGTCCAGCCGCGGGGCGGTGGGCGGGCTCGTCGAACTGAAGCACTGGCTGGCCCGGCCGCCCGATCCGCATCCCCATTGCGCCGCGCTGGCCCTGGACGGGCCCCGGGGACCCCGGCGGGTGGGCAAGCCTGGTGCGGCGCTGCTGGCGCGGCGCGCCGGGGCGGTGGTGGTCACGCTGGGATTCGATCCGCGTCCGCGGATCACCTTCAAGTCGTGGGATCGGACCCGCCTCCCGTGGCCGTTCGGGCGGTTTTCCGCCCGGGCGGCGATGCTGGACACCCGCGATTGGGGCGAGGATGACATGGCCAACCTGGCGCTGATGACGGCGCACCTGGAGCCGGCGGAACCGGCCGGTGGACCAGGGGAAGACCGCGCGAGCTGAGTCGGGGGAGTGGCATCATGGAGGTCATCGGGGCGGCGGTGATCGGTGGCGGCGCGGTGGGTTGCGCCGTGGCATGGGAACTCGCGAGATCAGGCGTCACGGACCTCTTTCTGTTCGAGCGACTGGACGGTGTGGGTGAAGCCCAGTCGGGCCGCAACTCCGGCGTCATCCACGCCGGAATCTATTACGCGGTTGGATCGGTCAAAGCCGCCCTGTGTCCCGAGGCCAACGGTCTCATGTACGAATTCTGCCGGCGCCATGGCGTGCCGCACGCCCCGGTGGGTAAACTCGTGGTGGCCGCCTCGGCCGACGAGCTGCCCGGGTTGGACGCGGTGTGCGCCCAGGCGGAGGCCAACGGGGTGCCGGGGGCGCGCCGGCTGGACCGGGCCGGTGTCCGGACCCTGGAGCCCAATGTGGACGTTCCGGCGGCGCTCCACACGCCCACCACCGGCATCGTGGACGCCGCCGCGTACACCCGCACTTTGGCCCGTCTGGCCCGGGGGGCGGGCGCGCAGGTGGTGACGGGATTCGACGTCGTGGCCGTGGAACCGCGCGGGGGCGTTTTCGAGATCACCGGGCGGCGGGGCGGGCGCGAGGAGAGCGTGGCCGCCGAGGTCGTGGTCAACGCGGCGGGATTGTATGCCCACACCATCGCCCGGATGGTCAATCCCGATTGGGGCTTCCGGCCGGTGCCGCTGAGAGGGGAATACTACAAATTCAACCGCCGCCGGCGCACCGACATCTGGCTGAACGGACTGAACGTCTACCCGGTTCCCCAGCCCCTGCGGCTCGGCGACGAGCGGCTCAGCATGGTGGGCATTCA
>Ga0116144_10001101_pt1 | contig 33674 bp, 20 predicted proteins | sample AD_UKC035_MetaG_FD_89746 | JGI IMG/M metagenome (GOLD analysis project Ga0116144, IMG submission 89746) | Active sludge microbial communities of municipal wastewater-treating anaerobic digesters from USA - AD_UKC035_MetaG | ecosystem: Engineered > Bioreactor > Anaerobic > Digestate | place: USA...
TGCAGCAAATCCGATGATGACGGAGACGGCGGCGGAGGCGGGGGAGGAAACAATATGGTGGATTGCAGTACGGTATCCAAATCTTTTGCCACCGATGTGAGCCCCATTTTCGCGGGCACCTGCGCAGCCCCGGCCTGTCACAACGCCGGCAGTGTGAACGGACCGGGTGCCCTCACCAATTATACTTCCATCTTTGCAAACCGGGTGGCGATCCGAGCCGCGGTGGCCAGCGGGATCATGCCAAAAAATACCACGCTATCCACAAACCAGAAAAATGCGATACTTTGCTGGATCGATGCCGGAGCCGCCAACAACTGAGGCCAATTTAAAGAATAGAGTGGGGCAGTCATCTCAGTTGAAATTGAGAGACAATAAAATAAAAACCAGGCTTGAATCCAAGCCCCTCATTGGTTTAAGTGTTTTAAAATATCCAGGTAGACCTCACCCCTTTTTTCCGCAAAGAGGTCAAAACCGTACATGATCAGCGACTGAAGGAGCAGCCCAAGGCCGAGACCTCCCATAAAGCCTGTCCCTCGATAAAGAACCAGAATCATGATTCCGGTGGCCAGGATGGAAAGCTCAATGAGTTTGATCCATTTAAAATTTTGCATCACTTTTTCTATTCTCGGGGTTTCCAGGGAGATGATTTTTTCCCTTTGGGAGCTGATAAATTGATCGACCCGTTTGATATCCCTTCCCGTCCGAAGGACCACTCCTGTGCAGATCAGCAGCAGAAGGACGGGAATAATGACAAATGGATAAAACAATCCCCTGTAAAAATCAGTCGCCTGGCTCGTACGAAGCCAGAAGGCCAGGGCGATGCAGGACAGGGCAAGGACGATGCCCATGGAGCATTGGAGGCGCTCGCCAAGGAAATATTTGTGAACGGGAGACATAGGTTTTGCGGAATTTGATCCGGAATTAAAATTATAAAATTTCATGGGGTTTCTTTCCCGGCCCCTTTGATCTGTAGAGGGCCAAACCTTGACCGTAAAATCATCCATCCCTGATTCTCATCATTTCAAAACCTGCTGGCGGAAATTAAATTGAAAATGCTTAAATATTAAAAGATGGAAACTGAAACAATCTATCAAGTACAGGAAGTCCAGTGGACTGAAAAAACTTTTGTGACCAAAAGGGATACTGTTCGCTTTGACCGTCTGAGCGGTTTTTTCACCCAGGCTTACGGGGAAATTTATACCGCCATCCAGAATGCGGGCATCCGACCTATGGCTGAGCCTTTTGCCATTTATTACGCCATCGATGAGGTCAGGATGGAAACCGACCTGGCCGCCGCGGTTCCGGTTCCTGAAGACTTCATGATCCCCGCCGGATTTCACCCGGTCACCATACCGGCGTCCAAGGCATTGTACCTCAGCTACTATGGGGGTTATGAAAATATGACGCCTGCTTATGCCGCACTGGAAAAACACATTGCTGAGCACGGCTATAAAAAACAATGGATGTTGGAACAATATTTTTCCGATCCGGAAGTGGAGAAGGATCCGGCGAAGTGGAGGACGGATATTTATTTTATAGTTAGCTAGTTAGCCAGTTAGCTAGTTGGCTAGTTAGTCAGTTAGCAAGTTTGGAGGCTGATTATATTCATATCGGAGGCAGAGTCCAACTAACTAACTAGCCAACTAGCTAACTGTCTAACTAGTCAACTAATTTTAACACTCCCTTCACAAATCACCATTTTGCCCGGTCTGCGTTAAAATTTTAATTTTGCCGCGCTTAAACCATTCAGCATATGGATATACAAGTGCGTCACCTCAGCAAGACTTACGGGCATCAGAAGGCGGTGGATGATATCAGTTTTGACGTGCACCCAGGTGAAATTCTGGGCTTCCTCGGGCCCAATGGGGCGGGGAAGACCACGACCATGAAAATGATCGCCCAGTACCTCGCGGTCGAAACAGGAGATATCCTTATCGGGGGCCTGTCCGTAAAAGATCAAACCCTTAAAAGCCAGATCGGCTACCTTCCGGAAAGCAACCCGCTCTACCATGAAATGCCGGTCATCGACTACCTGGAATACGTAGCCGCCCTCCAGGGCCTGTCCAAAGAAAAAATAAAGGAAAGGGTCAGGGAAATGGTGAAAGTTTGCGGCCTGGATGTGGAAAAGCACAAACAGATCAGCGAATTGTCCAAGGGGTATAAACAAAGGGTGGGCCTGGCCCAGGCCATGATCCATGACCCCGCCATTCTGATCCTGGACGAACCGACCACCGGCCTGGACCCCAACCAGATCATCGAAATCCGCGAACTGATAAAAAACCTCGGCCGGCACAAAACCGTTCTCTTCAGCACCCATATCCTGCCCGAGGTGGAAGCCACCTGTGACCGGATCCTCATCATCAACAAAGGCAAAATCGTGGCCGACGGCACGGCCGGCACCCTGCGCCAGCAAGCCCAGGGCCATGAAATCCACCACATCCGCATTGAGGACGGAGCCACCCAGGAAATCCTCAGTCAGGTCCGGGCCCTGCCTTCAGTCCAGAAAGTGGAAGTCCTCGACCCGGGCAAAAACAAATTTGAGATCATCAGCAAACCCAATATGCCTTCCAACCGGGAAGTATTCCAGCTCTGTGTCCAGAAGCATTGGGTGATCACCGAACTGATCCCCTTCGAAACCAAACTGGAGGACATCTTCCGGGACCTCACCATGAATTAAAAACCCTTAAAAGAAAACCAACATCCTATGGATAAAATACTGGTGATCGCGAAAAAAGAATTCGGATCCTTTTTTGATTCCCTCGTAGCCTATATCCTCCTGGTAGCCTTTCTGGGATTCTCCGGTTTTTTTACCTGGATCCAGGGCAGCGATATTTTTATGCGGCGGGAAGCGGATCTTGACGTTTTCTTTTCCGTTGCCCGCTGGACCCTTTTCTTTTTTATTCCGGCCCTTACCATGAAAATGCTGGCCGAAGAAAAAAAGACGGGCACCATTGAAATGCTGCTGACCAAGGACGTGACAGACCGGGAAGTAGTGCTCGGGAAGTTTACCGGCTGCCTGATGCTGGTTGGCGTGGCCCTCCTGTTTACCCTGCCATACTATATCAGCGTGGCCTGGCTGGGCAAAATGGACCACGGTGCGACCCTGACCGGATACCTCGGCCTCCTGCTGATGTCGGCGGCGTACATCGCGATCGGATTGTTTGCCAGCAGCATTACCAACAATCAGATCGTGGCCTTTTTGCTGGCCTTGCTGATCGGCATTTTTTTCCATTTGTTGTTTGATTTCCTGGCTGCAGGCAGTTCAGGCTGGATCAGCGACCTATTCAATACCCTTAGCCTTTCCAACCATTACGATTCCATCTCGCGCGGGGTGCTGGATACCAAGGACCTGATCTATTTCGGTTCGATCACGGCCATTGGCATTTTCCTGGCCGAATATTTTATTTCAAAACGATAAACGGGAAATGAAAAAGAACCTGACCACCATCCTTTTGATCGCGGGCATCCTCTTGTTTGTGAACCTGCTGTCGAGGCGTTATTTCATACGCCTTGACCTTACCCGCAGCAAAGAATTTACCCTGAGCCCTTCCACCAAAAACATCCTGAAAAACCTGGATGATCCCATCACCATCAGCGCCTATTTTTCCAAGGACCTGCCGGCTAATATCGCCAAGGTGAGGCAGGACTTCAAAGACCTGCTGGTAGAATACAGCAACCGCTCCGGGGGCATGATCCATTACGAGTTCATCAATCCCAACGAAAGCGAAGAAATCGAACAACAGGCGATGCAACAAGGCATCCGGCCCATCCTGATCGATGTGAGGGAGAAGGACCAGTCGAAACAACAAAAGGCTTACCTGGGAGCCCTGCTGAAAATGGGCGAGAGAACGGAAGTACTGCCCTTCATACAACCCGGGGCGTCCATGGAATATGACCTGACCACCTCCATCAAAAAAATAAGCAACCTGAACAAACAAAGCATCGGCCTGGTACAAGGTTTTGGTGCGGCGGCCTTGCAGGAACTGGCCCAGGTGAGTACCGCGCTCTCCGCCTTGTACAATATAGAACCGGTGGATCTTTCCAATCCGGTGGACCCTAAATTCCAGACCCTGTTATTTGTCCGGCCCAGGGATACCGTTTCGCCCGCAGCCCTGGCAAACCTCGACCTGTTTCTGGAGAAAGGGGGCAAACTGGTGATTGCCCTAAACAGTGTGGACGGCGACCTGCAAAATGCCATGGGCAAGGTGATCAGCACCGGCGTGCCGGAATGGCTGTCAACCAAAGGCATCACCGTAAACAACGACTTTATCATCGATTCCCGTTGCGGCCAGGTCACGGTCCAGCAGCAACAGGGCTTTTTCACCATGATGACCCCGGTTAAATTTCCCTATCTGCCTATGGCGGCCGATTTCAGCGAACATCCGGTAACCAAGGGTCTGGAACAGGTGATCTTTCCTTTTGCAAGCAGCATTTCCGTGCAGGCGGACTCCAGCCTGAGGTTCACGGCCCTGGTGCATTCTTCCGAAAAATCAAACACCTTGCCTGCGCCTGCCTTTTTTGATATCAATAAACAATGGACGGAAGGCGATTTCACGAAAAGCAGGATCCCGATGGCGGGTGTGGTCGAAAAAACCAATGGTTGGAAGATGGTCGTCTTTGGAGATGGCGATTTTGCCGTAAATGCCCAGGAAGGCCGGGCCATGGCCCCGGACAACATCAATCTGCTCGTCAACAGCGTGGACTGGCTGAGCGATGATACCGGCCTGGTAGAGCTCAGGACCAAAGGGGCGACCACCCGTCCCATCAAGGAAATCGATGAAAGCCAGCGCTCCCTGATTAAATATGCCAACTTCCTCATTCCCGTCCTGCTGGTGATCTTATACGGCTTTATCCGCTCGCAGAAAATGAAGGCAAAACGCCTCGCGCGAATGCAGGAAAGATATGCATGACCACAACCTGATGCGATATGAACAATAGAAAACTCCTTTACGTCCTCCTGGCGCTCGGAGGGCTCTTCCTTCTTAGCCAGTTGTTCAACCGGAAAAAAGAAAGGTCTTTTAAAAGCGAACTGGTGTCGTTGGATACGGCAACCGTTTCCAGGATTGTCCTCCATCCTCAGGCCGATGGCCATCATGAGATCCAGCTGGAAAAAGCCGGGGGCCGCTGGTTTGCCCAACAGGGAAGCTTAAAGGTCCCGGTGGCGCCCGGTGCCCTGAATGGCATCCTGAACGAACTGGTTTCCATCAAAGTCAAGTCCATAGCCACCCGCTCCAAGGACCGCTGGGCCGAATATGAAATCGGCGACTCCACCGGCTCCAGGGTGGAGGTTTTCAGCGGAAATAAAAAGCTGGCGGATTTTTACAGCGGTAAATTCGGGTTCAACCCCCAGGGCAATTCCATGATAAGTTATATCCGTTCTGCTGGAGAAGATGAGGTTTATGCAACCGACGGATTTCAAAGCATGACTTTTAATGCCACTTTTTCCTCTTTCCGGGATAAAACCCTGCTTGAGATCGAGCCTGAACAGGTGACCGGCATTCGTTCTGACTTTCAGGGCCTTTTCCATTCCCTGATCAAGGATTCCACCAAATGGACGCTGGATGATCGCCCCGGCCCCGACTCGGCCAGCGTGGCAAATTACCTCCAAAACATACAGCGGCTGAATGGCACGGCCTTCCTGGACAGCTTCAGCCCTTCCGGAGCGCCCAGCTATGGTTTTGAAATCAATACCGGAGGCTCCTCTGTCAACCTGAAAGTTTATGCTTCCCCGGATAGCCTCAAACCGTTTATTATACATAGCTCCGCCAATCCGGATGCCTTTTTTCACGAGGATTCCACCGGGGCATTCAATAGCCTGATCGGCGGATGGAATGATTTGCTGAAAAAATCCATCGGGAAATAGTAAAACATTCGTCCGGACATAAAAAATACGGTGACCTGATCCCCGGAGGGATTTCCCTGTTTATAAAATCCTGGCGAGCGGCTTACTGATGATCCTGCCCGGGCGTTTTAGTGGCCTCCAAATAATCTTAAACGGAGGAGGTACAGAACCGGCAACTTTTTAGTAAATTTAGCGAGGATCGGGTAATTCTTTATATGTATATAGTTGATATATAAAAAGATATAGTAATATTCACGGGCACACAATGAAAATTTTTATATAAATTATTTACCTATTTTTGCCGCCATGCAATTGAACTCCATTGAAATAAAAGGTTTTAAAAGTTTCGCGGACAACACCATCATCCGGTTCAACGACAAAGTGACCGGAGTGGTCGGGCCAAACGGGTCCGGCAAGTCCAATGTGGTGGACGCCATACGGTGGGTGCTGGGAGAGCAAAAGCCTACCGAACTGAGGCTGGAAAGGATGAGCGACATCATTTTCAATGGATCCAAGAAAAGAAAGCCGGGAGGGGTTGCCCAGGTTTCGCTCAGCTTTGACAATACAAAAAACCTGCTGGGCACGGAATACCAACAAGTCACGATCTCCAGGCTCCTGTACCGCAGCGGCGAGAGCGAATACCGGATCAACGACACGCCCTGCCGCCTCCGGGATATTCACAGCCTCTTTATGGACACCGGAATCGGGTCAAACTCTTACGCGATCATCGCTTTGGGGATGGTGGACGAAATCCTCCAGGACAAGGACCATTCCCGCCGGAAAATGTTTGAACAGGCCGCCGGGGTGACCAAATACAAGCAGCGTAAGCATGAGACCATGCTCAAACTGAAGGCCACCTCCGAAGACCTTGCGCGGATCGAGGATATCCTGTTTGAGATTGAAAACAACCTCAAAGCCCTTGAAAAACAAGCCAGCCGGGCGGAAAAATACCTGGATCTGAAAGCTCAGTATAAAAGCCGGAGCCTGGAACTGGCCAGACTCGAAACCCAGGAAATCTATTCAAAGAACCATCACCTTCAAAAAATCCTGGAAACGGAGATGGACAAACTGAGGGGGATTGAAGCAAACCACAGCCTGGCTGAAGCCGGCCTGGAAGAGAGCAAAAAAGCCATCCTGGATGAAGAACACTCGCTCAGTTCTTTCCAGAAGGAACTCAATGCGCTGATCCAGCATATCCAGGAATATGAAAATGCCAAACGCATTGCCCAGCAAAAAATCGAATTCTACCAGGCCAACCGGGAAAAGCTGGCCCGCCAGCGCGAAGAATGGAACGAAAGGCAAAAACAATATGACCTGGATATCCAGGGCAAAGTAGCCCAGCTCGAACAACTGACGCTCACCGCGGCCGAACTCGAGAAAGAGCTTGCCGGGATGGAAGCCGAAAGGAATGCCATCGAAGGCCAGCATGGTGAAGTGAAAACCTTTTTTGAATCCCTGCAAAGAGACCAGCAGGAAATTGAAAAAGACTTGTTCGAAAAGGAAAAGTCCCAAGCCATCAACCACAACCGGATCGATCATCTTCAACAAAACATCAACCGGCTTTCGGATGAAAACCGCTTGAGGGACGAACAAAGCGCCACCCTTTCTGTCGAAATGGAAAACCTCAACCGATCCCTGGAGCAATTGTCCCTGGAAATCCGGCAGGAGGAAGAAGAAGAAGCCAGCCGGTCAGGCCGCCTGGCAGAGATCCATAAAATCATTGAGGGGATCCGGCAGCAAAAGGCCTCGGTCGAACGCAAACTGGATGCCAAGCGGAACGAACACCAGTTGCTCAAGAGCATGGTGGAAAACCTGGAAGGATATCCTGATTCCATCCGTTTTCTCCATAAAAACTGGAAAGAGGACCTGCCCCTCCTGGCAGATCTTCTATATGCCCCCGAAGAATACCGGGCGACCATCGAACAATTTCTTGAGCCTTACCTGAGCCATTATATTGTGCATTCCTATGATGAGGCCAGTTATGCCATCCACATGCTGTCCGATTCCCAAAAAGGGAAGGCCAATTTTTTTATATTGGAAGCCATCACCCCTCCGGATGGGGAAAGCATGCGGATGGAAGGCCTGATCCCCGCTCTGGACCTGTTGAAATTCGACGGCTTATACAGCGACCTGTTCCGCCGGATTTTCCACAACGTCTTCATTGAAGCCGATCAGTTGGACAAGGCACGTTTTGCCGAATACGACAGGATGAATATCACCGTGCTTTCGGCTTCAGGCAATTTTGTCAAAAAACAATTTACCCTTTCGGGAGGCAGCGTCGGCCTGTTTGAAGGTAAAAAACTAGGGCGCCGGAAAAACCTGGAGATCCTGGAGGAAGAGCTCGGGCACCTGGAGCGGGAACTGGACCTCGTCGCCGCTGAGCTGGATGCCCAGGAAGACCAGGCCAGAACCCTGGACCATACCCGGTTCCTCCAGAAACTGGAAAGCCTCAAGATCGCCTTTGAAAAAAAGCAAAAGGAGGAAATCCAGATCCGTACCCGCCTGGAGAACCTGAATGAATTGAAGGCCCATTCGGAGGCTTCCCTCGAACAACTGGGAAAAACCATCCTGGAAATCGAAATCCTCAATGAAGAACTTCGGGAAGGCATTCAGTCTAAAAGAAATGTCCTGAATGAGCTGGTGGAAAAAATGATCCATATCGATTCCAATTACCAGGTCGTGGCCCTGTCCCTGTCCCAGGCCCACGATAAAATCAATCAGAAACAGATTGAAAACATTCGCCATCAGAGCAGGCTGGACAACCTGGTTCAGGACATCGAATTCCAAAAAGGGAGAATGCGCGAGGCCGACCAGCAGGTTCTTAAAATTGCCGAGACCCAGGAACAGGAGGAATCCCTCCACGACCAGATCACCCTCGAACTCGAACGGCTCAATGAGTCCCTGATCAACCTGTATGAGGAAAGAAAAAGCAAAGAATCCGGCCTGAATGTTTTCGAACAGGAATATTTCAAGAAAAGGAACCTGATCCATCAGCAGGAGCAGGTGCTGCGTGACCTGCACCGCGAACAATCCCTTTCCCAGACCCTGATCAACGGACTGAAAGACCAGCTTAAGGAACTGGAATTCCGGCTGGAAACCGTAAAAGAAAGATTGCGGATTGAATTCCATATTGAGGAACTTCCCCAACCCGAACCCGCAGATCCTGAATCCGGGGAGGAAGTGGATTATGCCCTTCCCGAAGGCGCTTCACCCGCGGACCTCCTGAAAGAAAAAGTGAGGAGGCTCAGGGACCGCATCGACAACTATGGCGAGATCAACCCCATGGCGGTGGAAGCTTACCGGGAAATGAAGGAACGCTACGATACCATATTCAACCAGCGTCAGGATATCCTCAATGCCAAGGACAGCCTGCTCAATACCATCCAGGAGATCGACGGAAGCGCGACCACTCTGTTCCTGGATGCCTTTACCAAAGTGAGGGAACATTTTATCCGGGTATTCCGCAGCCTGTTCACCGAAGGCGACAGTTGTGACCTGATCCTGCTCAACCCCGACCAGCCCCTGGAATCGGACATCGACATCATTGCCAAACCCAAAGGGAAATTGCCCAAATCCCTGAGCCAGCTTTCCGGGGGTGAGAAAACCCTCACCGCAACGGCCCTGCTTTTTTCTTTATACCTGCTCAAACCCGCTCCTTTCTGTATTTTCGATGAGGTGGATGCCCCGTTGGATGATTCAAACATTGAAAAATTCAATCACATCATCCGCGATTTTTCCTCGGAATCCCAATTCATCATCGTCACCCACAACAAACAGACGATGGCGTCCGTAGACATCATTTACGGCGTGTTTATGGATGAACCCGGAGTAAGCAAGGTCACCGCCGTCGATTTCCGCGATTTCGAACACATCTCGCTACTGGAAACGACCGCGAATTGAGGTACGAGGTACGAGGTATGAGGTATGAGGTATGAGGTACGAGGTACCAGGTACGAGGTAAGAGACCTCACTAACCTCTAACCTCTGACCACTGACCTCTAACCTCTGACCACTAACCTCGTACCTCTTACCTCGTACCTCCAACCTCTAACCACCTACCTCCAACAATTCCTTATCTTCATATTACAAACCGTTTGATATGTCGAAAAAGAACAGCCGCCGGACTTTTTTCAAACAAACCGTAGCCGGCACGACCGCTTCCATCTTATCCGTTCCCGCCCTCCAAGGCATGGCATCTATCGCCGGGGAGTCCGGCCACACAACAATGGAAGACGCCCACGTTTACAACGGGGCCTATTCGGGAGAAAACCTCAACCGGATCGCTTTCCCCATCGGAGGCATCGGAGCCGGAATGTTTTGCATCGAAGGAACCGGAGCGATCTCCCACTTATCGATCCGCCACCAGCCGGCCATTTTTAATGAGCCCCCAGTGTTTGCGGGACTTTCGGTCAAAGGAAAACCCGAATGGTCAAGAATCCTGGAAGGACCGGTGCCGGCCTGGAAAAAATTCGGACAAAGGGATTCGGGCAACGGATCTACGGGTGCCACCACCGGATTGCCGAGGTATGGGCAGGCGGCTTTTACCGCCCGGTTTCCTTTTGCAACCATAAATCTTCAGGATCTTCAAGTGCCTTTCAGGGTTGAACTGACCGGTTGGAGTCCTTTTATTCCCGGGGATGAAAACAACTCGGGCATGCCTGTTGGGGCCTTCGAATATAAAATATCCAATGCCGGCACACAGACCCATGAATGCCTATTTTCATTCAACAGCGCACAGTTCCTTAAAATCGACAAAGGGAAGAATGCCATCCGCCCGACCTCCTCGGGTTTTATCCTGGAAGAGGCCGGCACGGAAGAAAAGCCGTTTAAGACCGAGTTTGCCGTCTTCACCGATGAACCAGGGACCATCGTGGACCATTGCTGGTTCCGGGGAGGCTGGTGGGACCCGCTCACCATGGCCTGGAACGCCGTCCGGGACGCCAAAGCCAAGGCGGTCGATCCGGTGGAGCAGGGGGCGCCCGGGGCTTCATTATATGTACCCTTCAGTCTGGCTCCCGGAAAATCAAAAACCATCCGCTTGTATTTTGCCTGGTATTGTCCTGAATCCGATTCCTCCTATGGTAAAATGGGTATCCGGAAGGAAAACTGTGACCCTTCTTCAGGCTGCTGCAATTCCCCTTCCGATATCGGCTTGGATAAATACGACCAGGATTTTAATGGCCAATTTTATAAGCCCTGGTACAGCAACCGGTTTAAATCCATTCAGGAACTCATTTCTTATTGGAAGGCGCAATACGAAGACCTGAAAAACAAATCGACCCTTTTTAAAGAGGCCTTTTATGCCTCCACCTTACCTGCCTCCGTGATTGAAGCCGTTGCTGCCAACCTCACCATACTCAAATCTCCGACCGTGCGCCGGCAATACGACGGCCGTTTATGGAATTTCGAAGGTTGCGGAGAAAGCTGGGGATGCTGCCACGGTTCCTGCACCCATGTCTGGAATTACGCCCAGGCGATTCCCCACCTGTTTCCTGCTTTGGAGCGCAGCCTGAGGCATACCGAATTCTGCGAGAGCCAGGATGAAAAAGGACACCAGAATTTCCGTTCCAACCTGCCGATCCAGCCTACCACCCATGATTTTCATGCCGCGGCCGATGGCCAGTTGGGAGGCATCATGAAGGCCTATCGCGAATGGAGGATTTCGGGAGACCATACCTGGCTGGCGAAGATGTTCCCCCTGGTGAAAAAAAGCCTGGATTATTGCATTGAAACCTGGGACCCTGAACGCAAAGGCACCATTGAAGAACCCCATCACAATACCTACGATATTGAATTCTGGGGTTCCGACGGCATGCACAACAGTTTTTATATCGGGGCCCTGCAGGCCATCATCCGGATGGGCCAAGCCCTTAACCGGGACATGAAGGACTATGAATCCTTATTGGCCCGGGCCAGGGATTATATGGAGAATAAACTTTACAACGGGGAGTTTTTTATTCAGCAGGTCCAGGTGGAAGGCCTGAAAGCCCCCAACCCGGCCACTGTACAATCCTTTGGGGGAGAATATTCCAGGGAAGCCTTGGAACTCCTGCAAAAAGAAGGGCCCAAATACCAATACGGCAGCGGCTGTCTCGCCGACGGCATCCTGGGCATCTGGATCGCGCGGATGTGCGGCCTCGAGGACATCCTCGATAAAAATAAGATCAAGAGCCACCTGGTCGCTGTGCACAAATACAACCTCAAATCCGACCTGAGCACCCATGCCAACCCGCAGCGCCCTTCTTTTGCCCTGGGTAAAGAGGGAGGCCTGCTCCTCTGCACCTGGCCCAAGGGTGGAAAACCCGCCCTGCCTTTTGTTTACAGCGACGAGGTCTGGACAGGGATCGAACACCAGGTCGCCGCGCATCTCATGCTCACGGGCGAAGTCACCAGGGGATTGGATATCCTGGACCATTGCCGGCGCAGATACGACGGGAAAGTGCGTAACCCTTTTAACGAATACGAATGCGGCCATTGGTACGCGCGGGCTCTTTCCAGCTATGGTTACCTGCAGTCACTGACCGGGCTGCGATACGATGCGGTGGACAAGACCTTATATATCGACCCCAGGACGGGCGATTTCACCAGCTTCCTTTCCACAGAAAAAGGGTTTGGCACGGTTAGCCTCAAGGGTAATGTCCCAAGGTTAAAACTCTACCATGGCGCCATAGAAGTTGCCAAAGTCCTGTTGAAAGGGGAAGAAGTGAAGTTGAAGATGGAGGGGTGAGGATTGAGGATTGAAGATTGAAGATTGAGGATTGAAGGGGGGTGACATTCCCTTTTAACATCCCTTTAATGAATTAATATACGAAAACATTCGCAGTTTGAATGGAGCATTCGTTACTTTAGTGGCTGTCCCTCATGAAAAACCTTCTTCTTTTAGTTTTTCTTTCTTTTTCTACCTTATCCGTATCTGCCCAAGGAGGCCGTATCCAGATCAAGGGCATCGTAACGGATTCCGCCGACCAGGCCCTCGAAGCCGGCACCATAGTCCTGCTGAAGGCCAAAGACAGCTCACTGGTCAGCTTTACCCGAACCAATGACCAGGGGGCTTTCGAACTTAAAAACATTAAACCGGACGAACCTTATTTATTAAAAATCACCTACCTGGGCTATGCCGATTTCCAAACCACGGTAAGCCCCGGTGACGGACAAAACATCTTGGACCTGGGCAGGATCCGGATGGCGGCCTCATCCAAAACACTCAGCGAAGTGGTGGTCCAGGAACAACATATACCGGTGCAAATAAAAAAAGACACCATCGAATTCAACAGCGCGGCCTTCCGCACCCTGCCCAATGCCAATGTCGAGGATATGATCAAAAAAATGCCGGGCATGGAGGTGGACAAGGAAGGGAACATCTCCGCTCAAGGGAAAACCGTAACCCAGGTACTGGTCGACGGAAAAAAATTTTTTGGAAAAGATCCCAAGATCGCCACCCGGAACCTTCCGGCTGAGGCAGTGGATAAAGTGCAGGTCTTTGATAAAAAATCGGATGCGGCCGAATTTTCTGGGATCGATGACGGTGAAAGGGAAACGACCATCAACCTGAAACTGAAATCCAATGCCCGGAAAGGCACTTTCGGCTCCATGTCCGCTGCGGCCGGGACCGGAGGCCGTTTCGATTCCCGGGCCAGTATCAATAAATTTGACGGGCAACGGCAGCTCTCGTTTATCGGCATGGGAAACAACCTCAACCAGCAGGGCTTTTCAATCGGTGATTACCTGTCTTTCAGCGGAGATGCCCAGCGCATGGTGGGTGGAGGCGGGGGAGGGGGCCGCATGCAGGTTTCGTTTAACACCGAAGACCAGGCCATACCCCTCGATTTCGGGGGTACACGACGGGGGACCGGGAATGCATGGGCGGGAGGTCTCCATTTCAACCAGAACTTCGGGAAAAATACCGAAATCAATTCCAGCTATTTTTACAATTTCTCCAAGACCTTCATCAACCGGGTCACGGACCGGGAGAACTTCCTCCCGTCAGGGAATTACAACGACCTCAGCCGTACCGAACAAAACAGCGATCGTCAAACCCACCGGCTGACCATTCAGGTTGACCAGTTGATCGATACCTTTTCTTCCATCCGGTTCAACGGCAATTTTTCCTTTAACGACAATTACCAGGATCATCAAAGCCTTACGCAGCAACGGGTGGCCAGTGAAACCATAAATGAGGTCGACCGGTACAATGCCAGTGAATCCAATGCCCTCAACCTCCAGGGCACCCTCTTATACCGGCTGAAATTTCCACGCCGGGGCCGTTTTTTTTCAACCACGCTTTCGCTGAACACCAATGACAACAATACGGATGCGGACAACCGAACCATCCGGAATTACCTCACCGGATCCGCCCCCATTCTTACGGATTCCATCTTCCAGCAGAATTTACGCATCCACGACCGGCGGATCTATTCGGCGGGCATCTCATTCACCGAGCCGGTAGCCCGGAGGCGTTATTTCGAATTCAATGCCTCCCACCGCAGCGCCAATACCAATTACAACCAGGAAGTTTATGACCTTCTTTTTGGAAAAACGATAGATGAAACTTTAAGCAATGGATATAAAAACACCTACTCCTACAACCGCGCCGGTTTTAATTTCAGGATAGCGGAAAAGGAAATCAACGTGACCACCGGGCTGACTTTGCAGCAATCAAAGCTCAACGGTTTACAGGAACAGGGAGAAAATAAGCGGATCCGCAAAGATTTTTTGAACCTCCTACCCAGTGCGCGCCTGGAATACGACCTGGGCAGCGGCGCCAACCTGAGTTTTAACTACAATGCCAATGTCCGGGAGCCCAGCATTGAACAGATCTCACCGATTATCGACAATTCAAATCCCCAATACGTCACCCTGGGGAACCCCGACCTCAGGCCGGAATACAATCACAACCTGAATCTCAACTTCCGGAAATTCAATATGGCCAGCTTTACCAATTTTTTTGCATTCGCCCGGATGACCCTCTCCCGGAACCCCATCATCTACTCCCAGGTGGTCGATCAATACCTGACCACCACGAGCAAACCGGTGAACCTGGACAAAAACAACCTCAGCCTTTCAGGCAACCTGAACTATGGCTTCCAGGTAAAACCTGTAAAAACCCGGATCAACCTCAGTACCGGGTACAACGGTTCCCGGGGTTTTAATTTCATCCAGCAGGCGGAAAACAAATACAACACCCATTCCCTGAACGGCCGTGTAAATGTTGAATACCGGCCGGGGGACGCTTTCGAATTCGTCACCGGGGTGCGCAGGGCATGGAACAATACGGTCTATTCCATCAACCGGGAACTGAACCAGAAATCCCACACCACCACTTACAATGCCGATCTCCAGGCGCAGTATAAAGGGTTTACCTTCTCCACCGGGCTGAATTATTTTGTGTATAAAGGCCTGAGTGACCAGTTCAACCAGCAAGTACCCATATGGTCGGCAAGCTTTTCAAAAACCTTCCTCAAAAACAAACGCCTGGAACTGAAACTCACCGCCAATGATATCCTTAAACAAAACATCGGCATCAACCGGGTCAGCCAACTCAATTATATCGAAGACGAAGAAGTGAATACCCTCAGCCGTTATTTTTTAATGGGCATCCATTATACCTTGAAGGGGACGCCTTCCATGGGGGGAGGGAGAAGGATGATCCGGATGATGAATTGACCGGGGAGGGATTGAGTGTCCAACAAGAAAAAAGGGCCTTGGCTATCCGCTGGGGAGGGTGGAAACCTGGTCCCTGATCGCATCCGGATGAATATCCATGTGGGAGGCTTCGTAAACACATTCGCCGTCCCGGATCAGCAACAATTGTGGAGATTCGTGATACACTTTGTAACGACTTGCAATTTCTTCACTCAAGTCCCGGTGTTTGATCAAATCCAGGAAATAGGTGGGCAAGTCGCGAACCAGACCTTCAATACGATGAAAGGCAATATTGCTGAGCGAGCACCGCGTGCTGTGTTTGTAAATCAGTACAGGCTTGTCAAAAGAGTTCCGGTCGATCTCATCAAGCTGGTCTGACCGCGTGAGTGGGATCCAACTCATGAAGCAGGCTTAAAATTCGCTTGGGCAACCGATTCCCCGGTTGCAGGACTGTATAAGTATTGCCAGAAGCAAAATGCCGGCCCAAAAAAGTTTCTGCCGAAGTGCGTTTTTCATCTCAGAATTTTTAACAAAATTAATCATTTTATTCGTGCTGTATCAACGCTAAAACCGCCTGGGTTTGTTGCAAAAATACAGTTAATAATTAACAAATATTATTCCATGTAATATGTAGGTGATTGATTTATTCTGAAAATGGACGGAATTAACAGATCATTGACCTTTCTATGCACCTGGGCTTTTCCCTAGCCCCCACAATCCAATTCAGGCCTTTACGCGCCATCCTTTCCCAAGCCAAGGCAATCCCCTTTAATTTTATTCCGGACAACACCGACACACACTATGCACCTGGCTTATTTCCTTTGGAGATTCCTGTTTTTGCTATTATACCGTTTTGTACTTCCGGATTGCCTGAGAGAGCACCCGGAATTTTCACCCTTCCTGTCCGAAGAGGTCCTTTGCCTGGCAGATGCCGGCCTGATCCGTTATGAAGGAGGAGATACCCTTTGCATGGGCGAAAAGACGGGCCTTTTTACCTTGGAATGGACAGATGGGGATCCCAATTTCCTGAAACCCCGATTTACCGTTTTCCGGATCAATGAGATTGAGGTGGACAACCCGGGTACGGATCAGGCCGAATTCATTGAGATCGCAGGCCCGGCGGATTCATCGCTGTCCGGGATGGTCCTGGTCCTTTTTAATGGCAATGCCGGTTCGCCTCAGAATGCGGCTTACCGGGTCATCGATTTGGACCGTTTCCGTACCGATTCCTGCGGATTCTTTTTGGTGCGCGGACCCTCGGTTGCAGACCCGGATGCTTCCAATCCTTACAACGATACCCTGATCTCCGTCACCGGAGGTTTTCTGCAAAACGGTCCGGATGCGGTGGCTTTGTATAAAAAAGACGCTTATGTCAACGGGACCGGCCCGGTATTGATTGATTTGGTGGATGCAGTGGTTTATCACAACGCGCCGGGCGATCCGGACAGCGATTTGCTCGCTGATCTTGGCCAAGCCCAACAATATGTGGATAAGCAACAGGGTTCCCTTGCCAGATCGCCGGACATATCCGGATTATTTATCAATGATTCAACGACCAGTCCCGGACAAATAAACCTTGAGGGTAAACCCTATGAGTACATTTGGTTGCTTACCAGGTCGGATTCAATCCTGGTTTTGCAAAAAACAGGGGATACGGCTGACCATACTATAAAATTTCAAATATCAGGCCCCGGTACTTACCAGGTTTATGGATTATCGGTCCGGCATGGCCTGTTTACGGGTATGGATATGGACTTAAAAACGATCCAGGAAATACGGGATACCCTGCAAAACGGATTTTGCGCCTCCCTTTCTGATCCTTATCCAATCACGGTAAGGCCTGCACTGCAATTCCTTGGAACCCAAACCACCGATTGTTCTTCCTTCGATTCCACGGGTCGTTTCCAGGTCGATATAAAATGGCTGGGTCCGGCATTGTTTCCCATGGCTTGCCCGGATTACGATACTCCGCTCGAAGGAACAAGGTATTCCTCAGGCGATACCCTTTGTTTCCGCACGAGCTGGATCCCGGGAGGGGACAGCCTTTGTTTTGCCTTGATTGACGAAGATTGTAAGGATACGGTCCGGGGGTCGGTAAGCCGGTTCTGTGATTTTTGCGGCATCCTGAAGGCCCCGGAACCCTTATCCCGCCAGGGCTTGTGCACGGATGAATGGTATACGGTAATTCCAACTGGCGGAGGATTGGAACAAGTCAGGCAGGCGACCGGTTTGATTTTTTCAGAATACCTCGAAGGCAGCGGAAATAATAAATGCCTGGAGCTTTTTAATGGCACCTTGGATACCATTGACCTCCTCCAGGAAAACTATGTCCTCGAAATCTATTTCAATGGCCAGGAATATCCTCTCGAAACCATATCCCTGGAAGGACGGATCGATCCCGGCGCTGTTTATACCATATGTCACAATCTTGCGGACAGCATCCCTCTCAGCCGGGCAGATCAGGTTTCCGGTGCACTTGATTTCAACGGTGATGACGCCCTGGTCCTCAAACGGATGGATAAAGTGGCAGATCGGATAGGAAGGGTTGGGGAGGATCCGGGAAGTCAGTGGGGCTCCGGCCTCACTTCGACCCAGGACAATACCCTGATCCGGAATGGATTGATCTACATTGGAGACAGCCTGGTCAGGGATCCTTTTTTTCCGGAGCATGAATGGACTGGATATTTGGCCAACGATTTTGATGACCTTGGCAAACATCAATACACGGCGGTGCAATATGTGGCCGAATCGTATATTTTTTATTCGGATGAAACGGCCTCACCCGGCTCTGTTTTACATATCGGGGATACTTACCGGATCAGGTTGCGCGCAGGCGCCCTGGACACCCTGTACTATGCCGCTCACAGTTTGACCTATGGATGCAGTTCCCTGTCGCTGCCCCTGGTATTATCCGCTTCACCGGACAATATCGTGTGTAAAAGAAAGGTACAGGTCGCTCTCGATCCGTTCACTTGTGTCAAAACTATTTCCTCTGATGAAGTGGTCGAGAACCCGGGCTTTTGCAAATTCTCCATCCGCGTCTCTTATCCGTTCGGTACCAACCGCTGGGCTGAAGGAAATATCCTGGACCGCACCCATGCAGGTCTTCAATTGGTTTACCAGGCTGTCCGGCACGATGGGAACAGCTGCTGGGGCTATCTGCAGGCCTCTGGCCCTGTTTCCAGCCGGCGGACCTGCCTTCAGGATACCATGAATTGTTACGAATGGTATGGAGTCACATGGACTCAGGGAATTCAGTCAGTCCCGTGCACGAAAGATTCCATGATCGTCGTTTCCCAATCCTATGTAGATTCAGGATGCGCTTCCGGTTTTCTGGGTACCTGGTCCCGGAGCACCCTGTTCAAAAATGGCAATATTCAGACCGGAGCCTGCAAAGACATCGTCCACATCGTGAAACCGGTGATGGCAGAGATTGACCCACCGGAATCCCTGACCATTGACTGCGACCTGGTGCGGGGTACCGGCCCGGAGGCTCTGACCCCTGAACAATTAATTGAATTACAGGGATTTGGCATCATTTCATCCACCCGGAGGATTGTCCCCCAAGTATCCGGATACCGGATTTTTCCGGTGCCAGGTCCCGGTTGCGTTTTTATTCCGACTTATTCCGATGTAACCTTCGCGCTATGCGGCAACAGTTTTGTAATACGGAGGCAATGGAACATCCGGGACTGGTGCACGGGAGAGCTTGCCACCCTGATCCAGTACATCACCATCCAGGATAAAAAAGCGCCGCGGCCGGCGCTGAGCAGGCCGGTATTGATGGGAGAGACGGATCCGCACGATTGTATGGGCACCCTTTCCAGGATCCGGCCTTTGCGGTTCACCGATTGTTCTGCTCTGCAGACCTGGTTTGAATCTGAATACATCGATCCGGGTCAACCTTGGAAACGGGTGCATTTCCGGTCTGAAAGGATCAGTGACCTTAACCTTCCTGAAGGAAACCATGTCGTGGAATTTTATGCCCTTGATGCCTGCGGCTTCAGCGCAAAAGCGGAGGTGGAGGCCAGCATCTATGACCGGTCTGCACCTGAAGCCGTTTGCAAGTCCGGTTTGACCATGAGTTCGGATCCGGCGACGTGCTGGGCAAGGATTTATGCGGAAGATCTGGATGACGGATCGCGCGACGGTTGTAAAACCAAACTTCATTTTGCTGTCGCTTCCATGGGAGAGATGGACTATTGGAAAAAATATTGGCTTGGGCAATTAAAAGAAAGGCTTGGACCTGTGAGGTTTGAGGTCCTTAAAGACCAGTGCTTTTTGTTGACCGATCATTGGATCAACACCTGGGTTTTCAGGGATTATGCAAACCTGCAAAAACCCGGTACCCACCCCTTGATCTTCCGGGTTTATGAAGCCTCCTCCATCCCGCGGCTGGATCCTCATCTTTTTAATGGCGGGTCCCATCTCTGGTATTGTTACAACGCTTACGCACTTGCCCGGCTGGAAATCAATTGGCTGGCTTCGTCCGGTGCTTCGCCGGATCTGTTCTGGCCCGAGGGTCAATTTTCGGACAGCCTGTTGCAGGTGCTGGAGGACAGCATTTTTCAGGCACCGGGACCCATTTATGAAAAGGCCAGGCCCTTGCCCGTATGTGAAGGCAATCCCAAGATCGGGGCAAGCGGGATGAACGGTTGCCCGGGCGCCTTGTACCAGGATTGTTTCACAGCCGTCACCTTGACGGATAAAATACCGCCCCGGGCAGAGGAACCCGAAGATCTTTGGCTGTTCAACGACGGAGCCGAGACCGGTCGGGCATGTAATAAGAATCACGAAAAACCAAGCTGGAGAACAGGGGATTGCCTGGACCCATTCCATAAACCCCTTGGCCAAGTGGTCTTATCACAAAATGATCAAATAATAAAAGAAGACCCAAGAGGACATCCTTTTGGTTATTACGGCTGCAATCCCAATGACCGGCTGATCCTCGATGAGAATGGCCGGAGGCTGGTACCCTGTGATGACCGGGGGGTACCGGTTTATTGTCCCGAATGGTTGTTACAGGACCGGTTCGACCACATAGGGCCGGATGCTTATGAAAGGTATTTTTACCGACCTGCATATGATCAAGCCTCTCACAAAGTCGGCCGGACTTTCCGGATTTCCGATCCTTGCGGCCTGGACTCCCTGGCAATAAGGAGCTATGACACTTCAAGCATTGACTCCTGCGGCAGTGGTTGGATCACAAGAACCTGGACCCTGGTGGACCCAAGCGGTAATAAAACCTTCGTGGATCAATCTCTGTTCCTCAGACCAAGAAGTGATTTTGAAGTGATTTTTCCTGCGGATACCTTACTCTTCCTGACTCCGCATACTCCATGGGATAGTCCTTCCTTAAAGGCGCCGCTTATCCTGGATCGGGATGTTGAATCCCTGGTTTCTACCTATACCGATGAATGGTTCATAGAGGGCAAGGCCTCGGAAGGTTTGGTCCTGCGTACCTGGACTGTTAAAAATGATTGCATGGCGGATTTCCATCCTCACGCCGGGCCCGGTTCTGAAGAAGTTCTCGTCGACGATCGCCTGGTGGCTGATCCCCTGAAAAGACCCTGCGTGTACCGTTATCTGAAAGACGGGGGAGACGGGGTAATGGTCTATACCCAGGTCATACGGTTAATACAAGATTCGAAGAAAGAACGAGGAGTGTATTTTGATAAAACAGGATTCCCAAAATCTCCGGTCCAATGGGGAGCAGGAAATGCCCTTTTACAAAACCATCCCAATCCTTTCAACCGGCAATCGGTGATCGGGATCAGCCTGGAACGCCAAGCCTGGGGAAGATTAATGATCTTTTCGACTGCCGGCCGTCTATTAAAATGCATTGAAAAGGAATGGGCCGCCGGGCGCCACGAAGTCTGGATTGAACGGAACGACCTTGGGGGAACCGGAGTATTTTATTATTATTTTGAATCCGGATTTTTCAGGGCAGGCAGGAAAATGCTGATCATCGAATAAAAAAAAGGCCCGGTGCAGACCACCGGACCTCTATTTAGTCAATTCAATTCGATTATCGGCGCTAAAATGCGATCCCAATGCTCCCGATCAGGCGGCTTGGGGATTTGGAGAAAGAATATTGATTACCAAAAAATTCGATATGGTCTCCAAAGCGGGACGAATTGCCTTCATACCGGACGTCGAGGTATAGTTTTCCAATGACCAGGGAAGCATTGGCCTGGTAGCCGTATTTAAACTCTTTAAATTTCTGACCGTAGCCATTGATGTCAAACAATTCGGAACCGCTGTTTAAAAAAACATGTCCGACCGGCCCGGCGCCCAACTGAAGGGGCCCCAGTTTGAAACCCAACAACAAGGGAATATCGAGGTATTGATAGTTCTCCCTCTTGACCACATCAAAAGGCTGGCCCGTGATTTCACTGAGTTTAAAATCGGCACTGTTGGAATTGAACATCACTTCCGGTTGTATAAAGAGGCCGGCGAGTTTGATCTGGGCAAACAAACCTGCATGGACCCCGTAATTTGCCTTTGCGACTGCGAGTTTAAAGTCCTGAAAATCGTTTACCCCGGCCACGTCAATGGATCCGGGAGCCAGGTTCACGCTGGATACACCAAATTTAAATCCGGCACGAAATTGTGCGTTCAGGGTAAGGGTCACGAAGACCATGAGACCGATTAATCCGATTATTTTCTTCATCTTGGCAGAGATTTATGAGAGGATAACGACAAAATCGTGCCAACTATATTAAATAAATTTGTAATGTGACGACCATTAACCCCAATTTAATGGGAACCGTTAATGGAATTAAAGGATATGCGCGCAGGGAAGAAACATAAAAAACGCTGGGAAGTGGAGTACGTGGGGAGTTACCCGGGGCACGAAGGGGCCCCGAATGACGGGAAGCCCCTGGTTGCGATCATCGGGCGGTCCAATGTGGGAAAATCCAGCTTCATCAACTGCCTCTGCGGGATGCGGGAACTTGCCCGGACCTCCGCTAAACCCGGCAAGACACAAACCCTCAATTATTACCTGGTGAACCAGGCCTTCTACCTGGTCGATATGCCCGGTTATGGTTATGCGGGCGTTTCCAAAACCACCCGGGCGAATTGGGCGGATTGGTCCAAAAATTTCATCCTGAATGCACCCATGCTGGTCTGCCTCATGATCCTTACGGATTCCAATCTGCCGCCCCAGGATTCCGATGTGCAATTCATCAATTGGTGCGGGGAACAGCAAGTGCCCCTGGTTCTCATCCGGACTAAAACGGATAAGTCTAAAGATGTAAATATCAATACTTTAGAGAAAGAGTTTAAAAATAAATTGTTGGAAACCTGGGAAGAATTACCCGTGATGTACCGGCATTCTTCCATCACCAAGGAAGGCACGGATGCGCTCCGCCTGGCCGTCGAAACGATGTTAAAATAAGCCCGAAATTTGAAGTAGCTTTGCAGGGTTAAATGGAATCGCCGATACAGCCTCAGCCGCATGTCATTGAAGAAATAGAACAGTGGCCGATCTACCGGCTTTATGAGGAACGCGAAAAGCTGGTGGAGGAGATCAACCAGAGTGCCATCCGCAGCCTGAAATCCAAATACAAAGGAAAACTGGACAAATTGCTGGCCCGGACCATTTACATGGAAAAGGTCCGGATGAGGGAAGACCCCTGGAATGCGGATCCTCAAAGTGAGCCTCTGTTCTGGAGAAAAATTCAGAAATCCCTTCCGGAAAGTTCAGCGGACCCGGAAGACATCGAGAGCCGCAGTGAATACCTTCTCCGCAAAATCATCGAGCGGTATGCGGAAGAAATTGCGGGGGGGTTTAAGAAAAATACTTTTTTGTTTGCCCGTAGAGTCTTGCATTTCTTTTTCAAGCGGCTGCTGAATGCGGCCAGCGCCAAGAACATCTTTTACATTTTCAGGTCCAGGCATAAAATCAATGAAAGGATCAAATTGTTTGGCCCCCTGGAAAAGATCAGGACGCTGTCGACGGATGGCGTATTGGTCATCGTACCGACGCATTCCTCCAATATGGACAGCATCCTTATCGGTTTTGCCCTCGACGAGATTGCCGGCCTTCCCGCTTTTTCCTATGGCGCAGGGCTCAACCTTTACAATTCCGAATTGTTCGGGTATTTTATGAACCGGCTTGGCGCCTACCGGGTCGACCGAAGGAAAAAAAATCCGGTCTACCTTGAAAGCCTGAAAGCGATGTCCAACATATCCCTTCAATGGGGTACCAATACCTTGTTTTTCCCGGGCGGCACCCGTTCCCGGTCCGGTTCGCTGGAGACCCGCCTGAAACTCGGCCTGCTGGGCACGGCGGTCGAAGCGCAGCGTGAAATTTTAAAATACGGGCATAGCCGGAAAATTTATGTAGTTCCGCTGGTGCTCAATTATCATTGTGTGCTGGAAGCCCGGTACCTGATCGAGCAACATCTGCGGTCCATAGGTAAAGACGCCTACCTGGGCAGCGGCCGCGACGAATTCAAGAGTTTTAAGAATGTTTTTGTATTCCTTTACCGCTTGTTGTCTAAAAGTTCCGAAATCGCCCTTTCGTTTGGCGAACCTATGGATGTGATCGGAAACCCGGTGAATGACCAGGGCATCAGCCTGGACCAGAAAGGCCAGCCGATCCGCCTGGAAGACTATTTCACCTCACCGGAAGAGGATGGCGAGGGAGGGGAAGCCCAGCGTGACAATGTTTATACTTCCATCCTGGCTGAGAAAATCGTGGAAAGTTATCACCAGCACAATGTGGTGTTCAGCACCAACCTGGTTTCTTATTGCGCATTTAAAACCATTGAACATCAAAATCCCAGCCTCGATGTATTTGCGCTTTTGAGACTGGACCTGGATGATGTGGTTTTGGAACCTGCTGTGCTGGAAAACAATATCCTGGAAATTCAGAAGGTCCTGGCCAGGGAAGAAATGAAAGGCAATATCCGGTTGGACCAAACCGCCTTACTGCCTCCTTCGGAATGCATAGCAGACGCCATTAACAAGATCGGGGTCTTCCATTCCATAAAACCTTTAAAATACACTAAAATCGGAAAGATCACTTCGGGCAATCTGAAAGTGCTCTATTTTTACCACAACCGGCTGGACACTTACGAATTCCTTAAAGATTTCTGGAAATAAAGCGTCCCCGGAGGTACCTGCACCCCGGAATGAGCGGGATGAAATGGATGGAAGATGAATTTTATTGTTTTTGACCTTGAGCTTACCTGCTGGGAAGGCGACCCTGCCGGCCGGATGCAGGAAATCATCGAAATCGGCGCTTATAAAGTGGACCCCTGGAGACATACCAAAAGCAAGTTTAACCGATTCATCAAGCCGAAACTCTACCCGGTCCTTTCTCCCTTCTGCGTACAACTCACCACCATCACGCAGGCCCAGATTGACCAGGCAAAAAACTTCAAAGAAGTGATCCGGGAGTTTATGGAATGGGCCGAATTGGACATCGAGCCCCATCATTTCATCGCCTGGGGGGACAAGGACCAGGAATACCTGATCGAAAATTGCAGGCTCCATGGATTGGACTACGATTGGACCAAACCCTATACGGACCTGAAAAAACAATACCAAAACGTCAAAAAACTTTATGAACCCCGCGGGCTCAAAAACGCCACCGAATCCGAAGGGCTTGATTTTGATGGGACCCAGCACCGCGCCATCGACGATGCCTTTAATCTATGCAGGATCTTCCTCAAATATTTTGATGAATGGAACCTGCACAAGGGAGGGTAGGGGTTACCCCAGGGCAGTTTTGACATAAATCCTGCATTCATAAGAGCGTAAAAAACAGCCAGGATCCGGATTGTCCTGCGGGGATCCGGCATTCTAATAAATGATTTTTTAGGGACAGCAGCCGTTCCCATTTTCAAATAAATCACGGACTATTTGTATATTCAAAATTATATTACCCGACTATGAACAAAATTGCACTCTTCCAGGTCTTGATCCTGTTCCTGGGCTTGATCCATTTCCCCCTTTATGCTCAGCCCGGAGGAAATACCGGCACTTTGAAAATCAAATTAAGACTTCCTTCAGATCTGTATTTCGAGATGGCCCCTTACCGGAGAAAACAGAACCGGATCGTTTTTAATGTGGATGCCCTTATGGAAGGCCTGGCCATCATCACCAGCGACAACCAAACTTCTTCCATCTTTCGCCAAGCCGGGATGATTGACACGATGCAAAAGAGGAAGACCGGATATTTGATTGCATCGCCGACCTGCGATTCAATAGTTATTCAGGATATTCAGGATACTTCCATTTATTATTTTGGCAAGGGTGGGGGAGAAGATCTCGCAAACAACGTTCATGCAGCAGAGGTAAAGATATACTTTTCGGAGGATGCCGATCCTTCCATAAAACGGGTTCGAATAAAGGACCGCGTTAAGTTTGGAGTGGAGGCAAATAAAGTCCGAAGTTTAAAAGGGGACCCTTCGGATTTAACGGAACCACCGGAGCATGGATTTATAAAGATTGAGCCCTCCGGATCAAAGAAGGTGACCTTATTTATTGATGAGGAGCCCCGGCGGGGAAATGTCCTGGTGAGCATATTCAATGCAAATAATGGCAGATTGCTGGCCACCCTGGATCCTAAAAAACAAGGCCAGAGGTTTACCACAAAGAACAAGGTCTATGTATTTCCCCTGATCAGGCCCTATGTCATTTCGACAGGGACTGGGACCAAGATCACCTTTCAGGTCGGCGATCCCAAGGTAAACGGCTCGGTATCCGCTTCTGAGGAATGAACAGGGGTCATTCAAAGCTATACCGGGCCGGCACCATGCTCCATGTTATTCAGCAAAAGAAAAATATCTTCCATGTTTAAGTATATCTTATTGATTCTGCCTTTCATTTACCATTTATCCACTTCCGTATATGCCCAGCCTGGCGTCACCAATGTAAATCTGCAAATACCGGACAGTCTATATTTCAGCAGAAGCCCCGGCAACAATAAGGGTGTGCGTTTTGATGCCGATATCGTACTTCCCGCGATCCATGTCTTCGCCTCGGACAATGTCCGGAGCGTGAAACTCGTACCATCCCAGGCCCAGACCATGGGATTGAGACGCAAATCATTTTTACTGGCCATCCCCTTGTTATATACCATAAGTTTGCAAGCCACCACGCGGTCCTACCATTTCGGGGAAAACGGCGGGGAGGACAAAATGGACAATGCCCTGGTCGCGGTATCTTATGAAGGCAAGCCGGCAAGCCCGGAATTCAATTCCGCCCATCCCCCGGTATTGCTCAAATTGGAAGATGCTGCTATCTTAAACATCAACCACACCTTTCCCGGAACGGGGTCGACCGCAAGCAAAACATACCTTAAAGTAGATGCATCGAATGCCCAAACAGCCACCATTTCCATAAACCGGGAAGTCCGGAGAGGAAAAGTCATGGTGTGCATATTTAATGCCAGCAACGGGAAATTAATCGGCATGCTTAATCCAAAAAGGAATGGGGTGGAATCCTTTACTGCCAGGCGGGAAGTTTGGGTCGTCCCCATCATCAAACCTGATCGGTCCAGGCCCTCCGGATCGGCGGTGGATCAAATTAATTTTGAAGTCGGCGACCCGGTCGTCAACGGTTCGGTCAGGGTGTCCGAGGAATAGGAATTCCCGGGCAAAAGGCCCAGGCTGATGCCCCTTGCATTTCTTTATGTCGGGAATCTTTTTTATCTTCCATACGACGGCAATGGCTGCAATCCGGCCAAATAAAACAACGGCTATGAAAACGATAAATTTTTCTCTGTCAGTTACCCTTCTTTCTGCCCTGGTGATTCTTATGATGACCAGCCAATGTTCCCGGCAAGAGGTAGCTTCTCCTCCGCGCGGTCACCAAAACCTCGCCTTGTCCATTCCCAGTGGCCTTTATTATCAGAGGCTGCCTGGGGATACCAATGCCCTGGAATTCACCGTGGACTCCATCCTTTCCGGACTCAATATTCTCATTACAGATAATCGACAGAATTTCGGAATGTTGAAGAGCCGGGCGCAGGCCAAACGCCTCGGAAGAGGGAGTGGAGGTTATGCACTCGCCATCCCGGCCTTGTACCAGGTTTCCGACAGCAACGGCACCATCCGTTTTGCTTTTGGGCAGGGTGGGGCAGAGGACAGTACCGCTGCCGCTGTGGTCAAGGTCATTTTTGGCAGTTTTGAGGAAACCGGAGAAAAAAAGGTAAAGTACGATCCTGTAGTCATCCAGGTTGCAGATACCCAGATCCTGGACTATACCTACAACTCCGTCCCCCCTGCAAGCACAGGGGCGAGACAATTTTTGCACCTTTCAGCCTCCAATCTCAACCGGGCTTATATCACCATTGACAATCATCCGGCCCGAGGCCGGGTCATGGTTTGTATTCTCGATGCCTTGTCCGGCCAGTTCCTTACCCTTCTGAATCCCAAGACCGATACTGCCCAGTTTTTTGCAACCAAAAAAAGTGTTTATATCATACCGATTATTGTCCCCGAACCTTCAGGCAATTTTGGCCTGGCCATCGATTCCGTCTTCTTTTCGGTAGGCGATCCGGTAGTCAATGGATCGATCAGGGTATCGGAGGAATAGGCTAAGGATTTTTCATAGCAACGATTCAGAGGGTCAGAACCTTAGGGTCATTTCTGCGCCATCACCTCAATCCCATCCCAGTTTTTGGGGCCACCGCTGCCCTGGTACTTCATCGATTTTTTGAGGAAATACTGGGCGACCGAATCCGAGGGGTTGGAGAACAGCACCTGCTCAAAATCACGGACCGCCTGAATAAAATCACCGGACTGAAAACTGGTGATTCCGTGGTCAAAGATCCACAACGAATCCATTTTGAGTTTCCGTACCGGTTCCGGATCGGCATTCAGGCATTCGTACATAGTGAGCGCCTTGGATTTCCCTTTTACCAGAATTTTTCCCAGGCAGCGGAATTGGTATCTGGAAGGGTCTTCGATCTGTTTCATCACATCCTCGCTGATCAGGACACGGACCCCGAAATATTTGGTGAGGCCTTCCATACGGGAGGCAATGTTCACCGTGTCGGCCAGGGTAGTGGGGTCCGCCCGGTTTTCATCGCCGATAATTCCCATGATGAGGGCGCCGTTATGCAGGCCCATCCCCGCCTCCATTTCATCCCTTCCTTTTTTCTTCCTTTCCCGGTTGTAAACCTGAATGGCATGCTGCATTTCAATGGCCGAATCCAGAGCGTATTCCACTTCGTCGGGATAGATGGCCATGATCGCATCGCCCAGGTATTGGTTGACAAAACCCTTGTATTTTTTTATATAGGGCCCCATGCGGCCTACATAAGCATTGATAAAGTTGAAATTTTCTTCAGGGCTAAGCGTCTCGGACAGGGTGGTATAATTGCGGATATCGGAAAACAGAATGGTAAAACGGGCGTTGGTGTAATCCCCGATTTTGGCATCCGTGATGGACTCCCGTCCAATGGCTTTTAGAAATTCGATGGGGACAAATTTGTCCGAAGCCTGGTAAAAGTTTTTAAGGTGGAGATGGGTACGGATCCGGGACATCAACTCGTCAATGGAAAAGGGTTTGGTGAGATAATCGTTGACCCCGACCTCGAAGCCCCGGAGCAGGTCTGAGATGGTATTTTTTGCTGTGAGCATGATCACCGGCAGTTTGTTCGCCAGATGCCTTTCCCTGATTTTTTCACAAAGCTCGAATCCGGACATGGTAGGCATCATGACATCCAGGATCACCAGGTCAAAATGCCGCTGTTTCAGTTTTTCAAGGGCGTCAAAGGCATTCAGGGCCTTGTCCACTTCAAAACCACGCAGGACCAGGTGATTCTCCAATACCCGGAGATTCACGGGTTCGTCATCCACCAACAGGATGGTCGCAGGAGCCTCTTTAATCCGGGTAAGTGTTTCACTCGTTTTCTTTTGCAGTTCCTTGCCATCGCCGGGCCGGGGCAAGGCCGCAGGAATGAGGGCTGCGCCGGCGGGTGGTGACTTGCTTGCGGACGAATCCCGGCTGGTCTGGCTGACCGGAAGACGGAAAGAAAAGGTCGATCCCTTGCCCGGGCTTGATTTTACCTCGATGGTGCTTCCATGCAACTCCACCAGTTGTTTGGTAACAGCAAGTCCAAGGCCGGTTCCTCCCTGCAAACGGGTATCGGACCCATCCAGTTGCTCAAACGATTTAAAAATGGCATCTATTTTATCCTCCGGGATACCGATCCCAGTATCCTCCACCCGGATTTCAACCTGCTTATCTTTCACTTCAGCGGTGACGGTGATCTTTCCCTGGTCGGTGAATTTTATGGCATTGCCGACAAAATTGAACAGGATCTGCTGCAACCGGTTCTCATCTCCCTTGACGAGGGGGATATCTCTGGCTATGCTGTTTTCAATACGGACCGGCTTCGTGCCGATGAGTACTTCGGAAGATTTGATCACCAGGTCGGCGATGACATAAAGATCCACCGGCTGAATCTGTAATTTGAGATCCTGGTTCCGGGCTTTGGAGAAATCCAGGATGTCATTGACCAGATTGGACAGACGTTTGCCGCTGGAGGAGATCAAACGGAGGTTATCGACCGTTTGTTCGCTGAGATTGCCGCAGGCCCCTTCGATCAATGAATCCGAAAGCCCGATGATGCCGTTTAGGGGAGTCCTCAGTTCATGGGAGGTGTTGGCCAGGAACTGGTCTTTGAGTTCATCGATTTTCTGAAGTTGCAGGGCTTTCTGTTTTTCGTACTTGATTTGTTTTTGGTGTTGCTGCAAGCGGTAAATCAAGTAGGAGCCCAACAGGACCAGCAGAAACAATAACGAAAATCCAATGATGTTATTCTTTGCCCGTCTTTGAGCAATAACCTGTAAATCCGATTTGATTTTATCCTGTTTTAGTTTAATCAAGGTTTTCAACATACCCAGTTTGTCGGTCTCCTGGGTCTCATCATGACTTTCATTCAAAACATTATAAGATTTCAAATACTGATAGGCTTTATCGGATATGTTGAGAAAATGATAGGCTTCCGATAAATTTTTTAACGCTGCCCTTTGAATTTGCCAATCGCCCTTTTGACGGGAAACCTCTAAACCTTTGTTTAGGTATCCGAGGGCGGACCGGTACTTTTTGTCCAGGCTCAGGGTACGGCCGATTTCAACATTCGCATTCGCCTGACCCAACACATTTGGCACCATAGCATACATCGTGTCTGCCTGGAATAAATATTCCAAAGCCTTTGAATAATTCCCCTGGTCTGCAAAGGAAATGCCCAGGTTGATGTTAAAATCTCCAATTAAATTCGGAAGTCCGCTTTCCTTCACCATGGTAAGTCCTTGATTGAGGAGATCTATGTTTCGCTGTTTTTCCCCTTGTATTTGATAGACCTCAGCAAGATTCATATATAAGTATGGGAGGAGGCCATGATGGCCGATCTGTTCAGCGATTTCCTTACTCTTGGAATAATATTCAAACGCTTGCTGGACATCCTTTTGCTTGACAGCCATAATACCCAGGACGTTTAAAACGTTGGCAATGCCCAGGGAATCATTTGAATCTTCATAATTTTTTAAAGCCAGAAAATAATATTCCAGTGCCTGATAGTCAAGGTGCCGATCCCTGTAAAACTCACCAAGATTATATTGAGAAACAGCCAACCTGCCCGGGGGGCTACCTAACTTCTCTTTAATTTCCAGGCTTTTTTCATATGCCTCGATCGCTTTGGGAAAATCACCCTGGTCCCTGTAAAGATTTCCAAGATTGTTGTAGGTGCTGGACAATCCATCTTCATCATTCAACAGTTGTTTGATGGAAAGGCTTTCTTGAAAGTTGAACAATGCCTCCCTGAATTGCGCGGATTCATAAAATAGTATCCCCAGGTAATTATGTGCCCAGGCTTGTTCGGGTAAGTCCGAATAATTTTGTACCCCTCTTAAATATTTCTCACAAAAAATGATGGCCGAATCCCGGTTCTCAAGGGACCGGTATGCCCGGGACAAGGATTTCAGGGACTTGATTCTCTTGCGATCTTTTTCAATTTCGGGATGAACAGATATCAACTGAAGACCATACTCCCGGACTTTGTCATACTCATTTTTTGCCTCTGAACTATCCATCCCTTCAATAAGGATGGAAATTTTTTCTTCGCCCCGGGCCCGTTCCAGCCGGCTTTCAAAATCTCCGGCCTGGGCGGAAATGAAAAACGGCAGGAGGGTCCAAAAGAACAAAAACGGAAAGGAGCGGAAAATATAAAAGGGTATACGTTCCATAAGCGGAATTTAATTATGCTATTTACCCAAACCTCCAATTACCTTATACCTAAGATAATCTATTATTCTCTAAATGTAAATGACGCAGAAAAAGTAACCTGGTCCTTAAATAATAAAACAGGTGTCATTACCATTCAATACGAATGATCAGTATCGGAAGGAATGACGCCTGCGGAGTAAAATATGTTTAACCCAAAAATCATAACCTCCATTTTAGGGGTATCCCACAAGCCTTTCATTCCGTCTCCTGGTGATGATGGCAGGGTAGTCCTTAATATAGTAGAATCAGGGCGGGATAAGCATGCGTGAGTCAATTTCAATTCAAAAGCAGAGCTTGGGCTGACACCTTGATCGTTTCAATTCCTTGGGTTCCAAATTATATATCAGCGTATCTCCTGTTTGAGATTCGAATTCCTCTACTTAACATAATATTAATTATGGGCAATTATTTTAGGGATATTTTTATACGGGTATCAGCTAGGAAGCTGATTTACAGCATAATACCCATAAGATGAAATCCGTTAATTTTGAATGATGCGAAAAGGACTCAAATTCTTGCTATATGCTTTGGGCGTCTTGGTCATCCTTTTGTTGTCAATGCCCATTTTATTCAAAGGGAAAATTTCCAACCTGATCCGCAATGAAATCAATCAACGAATTCATGGAGAACTGGCTTTTAGTAAAGCAGGCCTTTCGTTATTCCGTTCCTTTCCGGATTTGTCCGTATCGGTTTATGATGTGGTGGTTTCCGGCGCCGATACCTTTGCACAGACCCGGTTGTTTGAAGCCAGGTCTGTTCAGGTCACTTTAGACTTGTTTAAATTGCTCAGGCAAGGACTTGACGGCGTCCAATTGAAAAAAATCCATCTCCGGGACCCGGTTTTAAGACTGGTCAGCACGCCGTCCGGAACCTTTAACTATAACGATCTTTATCAAACGACCGCAGATTCAGGCGAAGCAGGATCCAAACTGGAAATCCAGCTGAGCTCCATAAAAATCGACCAGGGAGCCTTCCATTATTATGACAGCGCCGGCCAGGTATTCCTTTCATTCAATCACCTGGACCATCAAAGTTCAGGTCATTATTCAGGCACCGGAGGTTCACTGCTCAGCCTGGAACATAAAAATGTATTTGATTCCTTGACGATCCGGTACGGGGAAACGGAGTATCTGAGCGAACTGAAAGGTCTATGGGATGGAAAACTAAGCGCCAACCTGGATTCGGGCAGCTATGCCTTGTCGGAAGACCATCTCAGGCTCAATGATTTGCAGTTTGATCTTAATCTTTTCCTGCATTTGCAGGAGGACAAAACGCGGATGGACATCCAGGTAAAAACCCCTGGAAACGACCTACGCCAATTGGTATCAATAATTCCTGGCGCTTACCAGAAAAACTTTGACAAAATCAGCACTTCCGGGGAATTCAGCCTGGAAGGTAAGCTGAAAGGGTATTACAGTCCATCCGGAAGCAGGCCGGAAATGGATATAAAAGCCACCATAAACCAGGGTATGGTAAAATACAGCCATCTCCCCTACCCGCTCGAAAACATCAACCTGGACCTCCGGGTCAAGTCTCTCGATACCTTGTTCGACCACTTATTGATTCAATTGCCCAAATTCAGCTTCAACTTGCAGAACAACCCCCTGGATGGCCACCTTACGATCGACCACAAATCTTCCGGCAACCAGGTAGAGGGCTTACTCAGGGGCAATATGCAATTGGCCGATTTCCATCAAGCCATTCCCCTGGATTCGATAAAACTGGCCGGAAACCTGAACCTGGACATGCAATTTAATTTTAATGATCAGGCGCTTCAAAACAAAGATTTTGATAAGATAAAGCTGGCGGGTTTCGCCGAAGCCGAAAAACTGGACCTCAGGTATTATAGTTATCCCCGGTTAATGATAAACAGGTTGGTCGCCACCCTGCATCCTAAAAATGTGGATGTCCGGCTTATGGCGGTGAAATTTGGACA
>Ga0116144_10001104_pt1 | contig 33633 bp, 25 predicted proteins | sample AD_UKC035_MetaG_FD_89746 | JGI IMG/M metagenome (GOLD analysis project Ga0116144, IMG submission 89746) | Active sludge microbial communities of municipal wastewater-treating anaerobic digesters from USA - AD_UKC035_MetaG | ecosystem: Engineered > Bioreactor > Anaerobic > Digestate | place: USA...
AAGCTGTGTAAATAAACGTTGAAAAATAAGGTGAAAGGAGGCTTATTGCTAAATTGCTTTTCTATCTTTGCAATCGCGAATTTTCATCGCTGCGGGGGGAATTATCCTAAAATTAAAACCAACAGTCAAAATATGCTTATTCCCAAAGGAAAGCTGATCGCGATAGGCGGAAGTGAAGATAAAGGAACCGAATCAGAACCCAACTTCCACCAGAAAAACAATCTCAATTTTTTTGAAATGCAAATCCTGAGCAGAATTGTTCAGGAAACCGGTGGTCACGAAGCTAATATTGAAGTAATCACGAGTGCTTCATCTATACCGGATGAGGTAGGACAAAATTACCTTGATGCATTCAACAAGCTCGGATGCAAGAACGTTCATCACATGGACATCCGTACCCGTGATCAGGTTCAATCACAGGAGATGGTTGACCGCATTAGCAAATGTGACGGGGTAATGATCAGCGGTGGCAATCAGCTAAGACTATCATCTCTGTTTGGAGGGACTAGTTTTTTAGAAATATTATCCGAAAGGTATTTCAATGAGAGTGAATTTGTCATTGCCGGAACGAGTGCCGGTGCGATGGCTATGTCAAACACAATGATTTATCAGGGAAGCAGCACACAAGCTCTTTTGAAAGGAGAAGTGAAAATCACCACCGGTCTTGCATTCATGAAAGACGTGATCATTGATTCACACTTTGTAACACGTGGCAGGTTCGGAAGACTGGCACAAGCAGTGGCAGCTAACCCTTCCTGTACAGGTATTGGACTTGGTGAAGATACAGGAGTATTGGTGACTGAAGGGCGTTTCATGGAGGCAATAGGATCCGGGCTCGTTATTATTTTAGATGGACACCATATCCGCCATTCAAATATTGCCGACCTAAAAGAAGGATCCCCTATCTCGATCGAACATTTGGTAGTACATGTGATGGCCAAAGGAAATTACTATGATCTTAAGGATAGAAAGTTCTTTGCCGAATCAGTAGAGAACAGATAATAATTTCAATCCAGCTTTAAGAATTTCTGTGAAACCATACCTCTTTGGGTATGGATGCGGATAAAATAAATTCCTGCTTTATAGTTTTCAACGGGTAAGGTCATATTCATTTTAGCATGAATTATTTCCTGATGCATAATTCTTCCATAAGCGTCAAGAACATCAATTGTATAATCTTTCCCACACATCAAGCCTGATGCAGTCAGATTAATGTTTCCATTTGTAGGATTCGGAAATGTACTCCACTTTATATTACTGTCTTCTTGTTCATCAACGGATATTGAACACCGAAAATCTGCATTAAACAAAACAGTATTTTCCGGTACGTATCCGGAATCTAATAAATAATAGGAATATGAAGTGTAAACATAATACTTTCCAATCTGAGCGGAATCGGGGATAGCAAATACATATTGAAAAGAATTGTAACCATCTCCGGGATTGCTTAGTACGCGAAGCTTCTTATTAATGTGATAAATGCCTATCACCCTTTGCGTGTTATAATTATAAACAAAGACTTGTTTGTCCATACCCAGTCCGCTACTATCTGACTTTGGTTGAAAATTAAAGACTCCTCCTTCCATAAATTGAACGCCAGCTCCACTTCCTGAATAAATAATTGTATCAAAAAATGTATTGTAATACCAGTTAAATTTGGTAAGTCTTATGCAAGTATCACCCGGCTCCGTAACCACGGTGGTAGAGAATGTGCTGCTTTCAAAATTAAGAGGTTCTTCGTAAGTGGGAAACAATATAGTATCCTTTATCAATCCCAAATTAGAAAGATCGTATATCTTCAAGACCATTGCGCCATTTTGATCCATCCCTAATATGTTACAGTTTGAATAATCTATAAACATTTGTTTAGGAATCATATTCAATTGTTCTGAATGCAGGATCGTAGTAAAAGTAGAATCAAAGATCAAAAAATTGGTACTTAAATCAGTCGCACGGATTACAACAATTTGGTCCAGATAGACTTTTGCATCTACGATACTATCTGATGTATATGAATAGGAAGGCTCAAGAATCGTTGTATCACACCAGGAAAACTGCGGGTCAATTGAAATCTTATATGTGAATATTTGCTCAGCATTCCCGAAGCAAATTGTTTTTCTATCTTGAATTCCGGAATACTGTTGCCCAACATCTGAATATAATACTTCTCGCAAACCTATGATCGAATCATAATGGACATAAGAACCACCCTGTGGGTAGCAAGGCACAATACCAATTGACGCAATAGTTCCAAGAGAGTCAACTCCCTCACTAATGTATATTCTTGACCAAAATTCGCAGAAGTTATTTGCGTAGACTTTGATTTCATCCCCGGGTCCGAATTTAATTGGTGGCTCAGTAGAAAAGGCCGCACTTGAAATAAAAAAAAGAAAAATGATTGCGCCATTGCGTGCTAAATTTCTGTAGAAATTTTTCATATGGATTCGCTTTAACACCTTTGAAACATGATCAAACAAGACAATTTAGGTCATATTAGATTTCAATAAATAAATTCGTTAAATACTTAAAAATAAATCTGCTGCGAACTTAACGTGCTTTTTGAAGAACGATCTTACCAGAGTTTGTTCCGAGCTTGCTCACCATCTGTACAAAATAAATTCCCGGGCTCCAACCACTTATGCTGAAAGAATACTTTTTGCCCGTTAGTCCATCATACTGATTTAAAAGTTTACCATCAACAGTGTAAACATTAAGCTGCGTACTTTTATCAAAGTCCTTGTTGGATGAAACTATTGTTCTCTCAGCCAAATAATCAACATACATTCCAAACTCGCTATCACTATTAATTTTAGAAACATTTGTTGGAATTGTGTAACATACCTCGATTTTTGGATGCTTGTCAGGATCCGGATGATCACTTGAACAAAAAATCAAGCTTCTGAAATAAGTTTCATTCAATAACTTAAGCATCATGCCATAATTATCAGCAGGGTTGGCAACCATATCCTGAACCAGAGCTGAAACATCGATAACAAAATCTTGCTGCTGACTTGTACTGATGGGAACATAAGCTTGATTTAACGTGTCAGTTGCAGGTTGAGTGTTCCATGTTACATCATTCTCATCCCAAGGATCTGTGATTTTGACTATTGTAGCTTCGTTTGAACCGGAAGTAATGGAATGTCCTGTATTAGAACTATTCGGATTCCAATACAAAGTCAGCTTTGCATCAGTTACAATTGCGTTTGTAGGGATCGAAGAAAAATTCCAATAGATCAATGATCGCAGATCAGTTATCGTTCCGCTAAATGTCCATGCCAACGCATCAAACTCAGGCGAAGATCCAAAATTGCTTGTGTCATAGCCGGCAAGAACACAATTTCCAATTACTGCATCAATACCTTCACAACCGGCATATTTTAAAATTAAACACTCTTCAACGTTTGGAGAATATGTGATTTCTAAGCGAGGGCGAATACTATCAACCGGATGATCACTTGAAGCGAATACCAAACTTCGATATGCAATTTCTGATTCTTGTTGCAACATCATTCCATAATTCGAATTAGGATTGTTCACAAAATCCTGTATCATAGTAGTTACATCAATATTAAGATAATCATCTGTAGCACCGGTGCTTGGAGCAAGATTAATCTGCCCTATGCTGTCAGTCCCCGGTTGATTAACCCATGTAACCTGGCTCTCAGACCAAGGTGAAGTGACCTTTCTTAGTAAGGCAGTGTTAGGACCAGAAAGTGTTGAATGCCCGGGATTACCTGCGCTTGGATTCCAATACATACTTAAATAGGCAGAAGTCACCAGTGATCCTGTCGGAATAAAACTTAAATCAAAATCAATTAGTGAACGATGTAAAGAAGGACCTCCACCGGCAGTCCAAGCCAATGCGTTCAATTCTTCTGAATTACCAAAATTACGAATATTTTCTCCTGACGGAATATTACTTCCAAGCAATGCATCCTTTCCACATTCACTCCCCGGCTGAAGTACTATTGTGGTTGATGCACCGGTTTCAAGAGTATTAAATGTGACCAAGTTACCATGACCTGAAGTCCCACCACCTGCACAAATCGTTTGCACCTGCCATTCATAATATGTGTTAGGGATTAAACCACTTGCATTGTAAGAATTTAAAACAGAACTCCTTGTCGTCCATAATGTAGTACCAACGGCTCTGTATTGAATGTTATATCCAATAGCAGCAGTTGCCGGTGACCAAGAAAAAACAGCAGATTGTGAAGAAACATTTGTCGTACTCATGCCTACAGGAGCATTACATACCAGCGGAACTGTAATAAAATAAATCAATGAAGTATAAATAGCAGAATTACTGGCACATACTGTTTGAACCTGCCATTCATAATCAGATCCGGGTATTAAACCGGAAACGGTATACGAATTTGTTGAAGTAGAATCAACAGTCCAAACAGATGTCCCTCTCAATCGATATTGTACTCTGTATTGAACCGCACCACTCACCGAGATCCAATCAAATGTTGCAGAAGAATTAGAAATATTGTTCGTTGTCATACCTGTTGCAGCACTACAAAAGCCTCCACCTGTACAAGCAGATAAGCAGGATGAACTGTTGAACTTATTCAATATTACAGCTGCCGGCTGCGATCCGAAACCGAGAGAGAAATTTATTCCAACACCTGCTAAATGACAATAACTCATAATTGTACCTCCACCTGAAGGGACAGACGCACCGGAGCAACTTCCTTCATAAGGATATCCTGCAGAAGGACCACAGCCATCAATAGCAGTATTGTTTCCATTCCAAACGCAACCATGCGTATGTCTGGATCCAAGTAGATGACCTTGTTCATGAGTTACAACTTCAACACTCCATGAATAAACAGGAACATTCTGGAATGAACCCGAAACACCACTGTAACATTGGCTGTAATCAATATTTGTTGCACAAAGTCCGTTTACACTTGCCGCAACTCCTCCGCTGCCTGAATAGCCAAGCAGATGACCAAGATCACCGGCGAAAGTATTCCTATAGCTTTGAAATTGTTGCAAGTAATTTGCAGTACCCGGACCTGAATATGGACTAGGTACATCCCAAATAAAAACTTGTGAGAGTTCTACCGGTATATTATCATTTGCATAAAGAATGGCACTTTGATTAAACAAAGCAACTGCATAATTCACTGAATTATTTACAGAGCCTTTATCAAGAAATATATCATGGTTTAATTCCCAATACAATCTTATACAATTGCTTGAAACGGCAGCAGGTAATATTAATTCAGAAGCAGAATAAGCAACATCATCAGCTTCTGTAGTGCATTCTATGTTTGAGGATATAAGTAAATCATTTTCTTTATAAAGTATATATGGCTCATCCGGTCCACCTTTTAGCTGTCCCAAAATGATATTACCTGAGGTTGGAGAAGATAACATTCCCATTAATTCATTTTGATAAACACTAATTGCACAAACGGAATTATTATCACCTTTAATAATTCCCCAGTACTGTGCAGTTGCTGCTAAGTCATAAGAAAATTTTTCTCCGCTACCAGTAAGGACACTAAAATCCGGAGTAACAATGCTTGAACGAAATAATTCCAATTCAATTATGGAATCCTGTGAGAATGGAATGATCAACACAATTCCGTCTGAACCATTCTGTATGAGCTCTGATGCAGAAATTTTATTAAAATTTAATAAAGTAAATTCTTTCAATATTTCACCAAGTGAATTATCAGAATTCATAATTCCTTGATTAAAACTAAAAAGTTCTACGGTTCTAAATTTGTCATCCTTGCTTTTTAGAAGCTCTAACTTAGAAGAAATCAAATTCTGCCCATGCACTACGAGGTAAACCAGATTAATAAAAATAAATATTGCAATTTTTGAAATATTTCTCATCAGAAAGATTATTAATTAAAGCTTTGTCATTTATGCATGAAAGGTAGGTCAATTGCATTATCCCCACAAATAGTATTTTAACAATATAAAGACGCCGGATAATATTTTTAACTATAAAATTAACGGAAATTAAGGCATTTTGCCCAACCAATGATTCAAAACAGCCAATCGCCAGATGAGGTTTGCATTTGTATTATCGCCTAATTTAAAATTAGCCACTAACTTCTCAATTCTTTTCTGATTGAGATTTTCCAATCTTTTGAAATCGGATTCAAGTAAAAACTTTAGAGGTCCCCGAAGCCATTTAATCTCACCAGGTGTAACAAAACCCTTTTTGTCTTTGCGTGTAGCAATTGCATCAGGAAGTATTCCCCTGAGAGAATTTCGTAATATCCTTTTCGTTTCCCCTTTATGAATCAGGTCATCATCATTCAAAGAAAATGCAAACTCAACTAGTCTGTGATCAAGAAAAGGAACACGGGATTCAATTGAAAATGCCATGCTGTTCCTGTCTTCATAATGTAATAAACTTGGCAATGATGTGTCAAAGATGAGGTGATAAAGAAATTTTTTTAGTTTACTTCCGGTGAGATGCTTAAAAGAAAATGGTGTTTTATGTTCCGGACTTACAAAGGGAAAGTAATTATGGTATTCAAATTTATATAACTGATTTTCGCTTAAGCATGCAGTTAAAAGACTTTTGAATATCACATCTACTTGTTTGTTAAAGCCAAAACCTTGTGTCTTGCTGTGTGCAGTAATTTCATTTATTGCACCGGGTATATTTAAATTTTTAAACTTCCCTCCAATCAAACGATAAAATGAATGCATATAACCTGCGAGATATTCATCGCTACCTTGTCCATCAAGAAGAACTTTCATGCCTTGCTCCTTTGCCAGTTTCATAACAAAGTATTGTGACAAGGGAGATGAGCCGGCCATAGGGACTTCCGAATGATCCAAGGCGTCATCAAATATTTCTGCTATATCACTTTCCCCTGGTTGAAAAAAATGAGGATTCAAATTCGGATAGGACTTTACTACCTCGTTTACCCAGGGCCTCTCGTCAACCTCATCTTCTCCGTCATAATAGATCGTGAAGGTTTTGAGAGATTTTGAGCTAAAATTCTTTGAAACTGCAGAAACGATGGCAGAACTATCTAAACCTCCGCTTAAACAAGCGCCTACTTCAACATCACTACGCATGTGAAGTCGAATGCTATCCATGAACAGATCTTTGAAATCCTCAGATTTTTTACCAAAGCTGCCCCGGTGTGTCGACATTGTTGATATATCCCAGTAATGACGTACGGTAGCACGACCGTTGGCAAATACCAAATTACAGGCAGCCGGAAGCGATTTCAGGTTGCTGAAATAAGTTTCATCTTTGTATCCTATCCAGCCTAACTGCAATCCACGCGAAACCTGAGCCCAGTTCAGATCCTTAGAAAAAATTGGACTCTGTTTCAAAACTCTGTATTCAGATCCGAAATAAAATCTGTCATTTTCATGAATATAGTAAAACGGCTTGATGCCAAATCTATCTCTGCTGCAGAATAAAAATTCTTCCTTGATATCCCAGATCGCAAATGCCCACATACCCACAAAATGCTCAACGCAGCTTTCGCCGTACTCACGGTAGGCGGCCAGGATCACTTCAGTATCTGACTCCGTCTGAAATGCATAACCCTTAAGTTGAAGTTCTTTCCGAATTTCCTTATAATTGTATATCTCACCATTGTAAACAATTACAGCTCCGAAATACTCCATAGGTTGATTGCCGTCTTCAGACAGATCAATAATACTCAAACGATTGTGTCCTAAACTGAGAGGTTTGATAAACCTGGTACTCCTGGCATCCGGGCCACGCCAGGCGATGCTCTTGAGCATACTTTGAAGCAATGGTTCAGCTTCTTCAGGAGAAATATGATTGTCAAAAAAACCTGCTATACCACACATTACAACGATAAAAAACAAATATAAAACAAATAAATTTACATTTGCATCAAATTCAGACTATGAAAGGAAAAAGGATTTTAGTATTGGCACCTCATACGGATGATGGTGAACTTGGTTGTGGTGGTAGCATTGTTCGGTATATTGAAGAAGGAAATTCAGTCACATATGTAGCCTTCTCAATTTGCACCAAATCCTTGCCTGAAGGATGGGATCCTTTTACTCTTGAAAAGGAAGTTAAGGTTGCCACAAAAATAATGGGACTACTGCCGGAGGACTTAATACTGTACGATTATGATGTAAGGAAATTCAAACAATTCAGACAAGAGATCCTCGAAGAGTTAGTTAAAATAAAAAAACAAGTTGAACCTGATCTGGTTTTCGTGCCATCGCCAACGGATATACATCAAGATCATCAAGTCATTTCAGAAGAAGGACTTAGAGCCTTTAAAAACACATCCATTTTAGGATATGAATTACCATGGAACAATGTTTCCTTCAACACACGCTGCTTTATTAAACTTGAGGAAAGGCATATCGAAAAAAAAGTAGAAGCATTAACTGCATACAAATCCCAACAACACAGAACCTACCTGAATGCTCAGTTTATCAGATCACTCGGGGTGACAAGAGGAGTTCAAATTAATACTAATTATGCGGAAGCTTTTGAAGTTATTCGCTGGATAATCTGAAAATGAATTTTAATGAATAAGTCCTTTAAAATTGAAGAGCTTTCAACAGAACCATTTTTTCAGTCAGGAAAGTTTATTGGCAATTTGCAAACATCTATCGACAAAGTTTCGGGCATTAGAGAATCCCGTGGACTCGAATATTCCAATGCACTTAGCTGGGTAAATGAAAAGAATGCTAAACTGATCGATGCCCCACTTCGATTAGGTTTACTAATCTTAAGCCAAAGCACTTTCGAACTGCTTAAAGATCATTCTTGCAATTTTTTAATCGTTGACAATCCAAGAATGGTCTTTTAAAAAATACTTAAAAAATTTTTTTCACAAAAAAAACCTGGTTTTATAGAAAGTTCTTCACGGATCGACTCATCAGCAGTAATTGGAACAGGAACATATATTGGTCATAATGTTGTCATTGAAGAAAATTGCAGGATCGGTTCAGATTGTGAAATCATGCACAATACAGTTGTCTTAAAAAACACAACGATTGGTGATCGCGTACGAATAGGTTCAAATTGCAGCATTGGCAACTTTGGTTTCGGTTACGAAAAAAATGAAAAAGAAGACTATGAATTGATTGAACATCTGGGAGTTGTTAAAATCGAAAACGATGTTCATATTCACAATAATACATGCATTGACAGAGGAGTATTAGGAGAGACTTACATAGGAGAAAATGTAAAGATCGATAATCTGGTCCATATTGCACATGGAGTACATATTGAACGTAACAGCTTAATAATAGCCAATGCCATGGTAGCAGGAAGTGTGAGAATAGGCAAGAATAGTTGGATTGCTCCTAGTACATCTGTTAAGAATCAAATAAATATTTCAGCAGGTACTTTAACCGGTATCGGTGCAGTGGTTTTAAAGGACTCTTCAGAAAATGATGTCCTTATCGGTAGCCCTGCAACTACAATGGAAGAGTACAAAAAATGGAGTATTGTCCGAAAAAAATTACTCGATCAAAAATAATTAGCAAATAAGTTCCTTAATAATTTTTGAATATTGCCTTGTAGTTTCAAAGCGGCTATATTGCTCGAAGTGGTATTTCGGAAATCTTTCTCCCTTCTTCCAACCATGATACACGAAGCTTAAAAATTCTTCTATTCCTTTTTCATCACTCCGATCCAATACCCGTGCCATTTTAAAATCAGCTAGAAGATCGGCTGCATCACCGGCAGGGTTTCCTAACACAAGTATTGGATTACCTGTAGCAACATACTCCATCAGCTTACCCGATATCAGCAATTCACTTTGTTTTGTTTCAGCCAGAGAGTTGAGTAACAAACTAGCGTTAAGCATATGAGTAATGGCCTTTTTATGTTCAACGTAGTCCACCTGCTCGAATACCACATCCGGTAATTTAACTTTTACCTGTGTGACGATCGAAGGAGAAACTTTACCAACGAAACGCAACACAATTTCTTCACTCATTCCCTTTACATTATCAAGCACTTTCCTCAATGCAAAAATGAAAGAATGAATCGGTTGATTGTCACTTAATATTCCCAAATGAAGTATTACAAACTTATCTGAAGGATTCTTTTCAAGTCCCTTGAATAACTCAGCATCATAGCCATTAAATACGAAACGAACTTTATTATGATCAGCATGATTTAACTTCCCTCTCAAGAGCTTTACCATTCCGGGACCGATTGTCGTAATTAAATCTGCTTCACGGAGTATCTTTTTTTCAAGTTTCGAATCAATAAACTTTGCAATGAATGTTCTGTACAGTTCTTCATTGTAATATGCCTCAGTCCATGGATCCCTAAAGTCACATATCCATTTAACATTATACTTCTTTTTGAGTCTTAATCCTACTGCATGTGTTGAATGAGGAGTACCATTGGTTATGACTAAATCAATTTTTTCTGAAAGAATTAGTTCTTCAGCTTTTCTATAGGCATATCGATTCCAGCCCTTTCTGGCATCAGGAATAAAAAAATTACCTCTGATAAAACGACTAATTTTCCTAAATAAACCTGGTTTTGATTCACCCGCAAAGCCCTGAGGGATACTTTGCCTGTCATCTCCACTTACCAGTCTAGAATAAAATTTTAAAGGTTCGCGAGTACCGGTTCTATAAACTTGTACTTCCTTAACATGATCTAAAAATTTATTGTCTATAAACTTGTACGAAGCCTTATTTGGATCAACCGTTATGACAATTGGCACAATCCCGAATTCTTTCAAATATTTAGAGAAATACATCCATCGCTGCACTCCACTCCCACCACTTGGAGGAAAATAATATGAAATAATTAGAACCTTCTTCACTGTAAGAATGTCAACGAAATGAATTTACAAAGTTTCACGAAATTTATGCTTGTCTATTTGAACTTCCTTTCCTCCACTCCATAAACAACAAACCCGCAACACAAAGCAACAACAATGAAGATCCTGCCAGTGCAATAGTTTCTCCCTTTTTGACTACTGCCGGTTCAAACTTCCATTCGATCTTGTGCTGACCTGCCGGTATCCGCATGCCACGCAGGACATAATTTACACAAAAGTAATTCGCAGGCTGATCATCGATATAGACGTCCCAACCTTTATCATAATAGATTTCGGAAAATACTGCCAGTTGCTCGGTAGCCGCCCGGCTGGTATAAATAAGATGATCCGGTTCGTATTTTTGAAGCGCTATCGTAGCTGACGAGTCAGATTGAATATTCAGACCATCCAATTGTCCCTTATACCTCTGATCAATAATGGACAGGGAAGAAGGATCAAAATTAGCCAGAGCTGCAATCTCAACATCTGCATCCGGGACGATCTCATAATTACTCACAAACCAGGCATTACCTAAAGCCGCTCTGTTCTGAATCGGGGCTGCTTCCGGATTATAGATAAAATATTTTGCGTTGAGCATGTTGAGCACATTCTGACTTTGCAGCAGTGTCTCTAAACTTGAATCTCTGCTTTGCATTCCGTTTCTTATCGCAGTTAGCTCCGGAATGAGTTCGTAGTCGATCAATTCTTTGTATCTCTTCAGTTTTGCACCGTGGTAGCCTCCAATAGATTGATGATAATAAGAAGTACTTGCATCATTAAATGTATTTACTGCAATATTCAGAACGCGATAACTCTGGCTCGTATCGTTCAGGATATACTGATCTGCCGCAGTTAAAGGCCATGGAACTTCGTTACTTGACTTGCGAATAAAATTTTCATCATGCAAATATCTTTTACCGACCAATGAAAGATCCAACACAAGAAAGATCATCATTCCATAAATAAAAATGTCCTTGTTATACTTGAATCGAAGAAATGTCCATATTAATGCTCCGGCAATAAGAGTGAAAAGTAAACTACGCATCACATCGCTGAGCATAATGTGTTTTCTTGCAATTGATACATTCTCAAAAAATGAATCAATGACATCCTGCGAAATACTTTGTCCCTTTACACTTGCAACAACCTGTTCATACTCTGATGGTGTGTAAAAATTTGTAAATATCCCCGGAGAGGCAAACATCAATAGCAAAATTGCCAGGAATCCCAGAATTGTATAGGTAACCGGTTTCTTGAACTTCGAAAAGAAATCTTCTTCTTTCACCATTTTGTCAAGGGCTAAAATGCCTAACAAGGGCACAGTAAATTCTGCAATCACCAGGGTCATTGATACTGCCCTGAACTTGTCATATCCCGGCAGGAAATCCAAAAACAAATTTGTCAATGGCATAAAATTCTTACCCCAGCTCAGCATCACTGCCAAGATCGTCACAGATACCAGACCCCACTTCACAGGGCCCTTCACCGTGAATGCTCCAAGTAAAAACAGCAAACACACTATAACACCAAGATAAACAGGACCTGACGTAAAAGGCTGGTCTCCGAAATAGGCACTAAACGAAGAAATATTTTGTTTGAAATTAGGATCTACATCTTTTATAGCATCCTTATTATTCTTGGCGATGGCTTCGCTTCCTCCGCCTTTAAAATCAGGGACTATGAAAGTCCAGCTCTCACCGATACCATAACTCCAATCCGTAATGTAATCCCTGTCCAGTCCCGTCGTTTGGTTCTCTTTATTAGCTGTTAGCTCTGAAGGACCACGTGTGGAATATTTCGCATACTCCTGCGTAGCCCAGATATTCGTAATGTTAGTTGACAAGGCAAGAATTGCCATTCCAAGAAGCAGTAAACTTGATTTAATAAATGCCGGGAGACGTTTTTCTTTGAATGCTGCTATGAACTCTGCTATGGCAAGAGCAATAACTATTAACATGAGATAATAGGTGATCTGCAAATGGTTTGCATTCAATTCCAAAGCTAATGCCAGACCTGCAATAGCTGAACCTAAGAGCATTCTACCGCGATAGGCCAATAAGATCCCGGCTATGACGGGAGCCATATAGGCTATGGCATGCGCTTTCGAGTTATGTCCTGCTTCCAAAATAATAATGAAATAGGAACTGAAGGCAAAAGCGAATGCACCAATGATAGCTACACGTTTATCTACACCTAGGACAATGAGCAGAAAATAAAAGCCTAACAAATACAAAAAGAACAAATTTGCAGGTGAGGGAAAAAACATGAAGGCTTTGTCAATATATTGGACGAGGTTAGCTCCATAAATAGCGGATATCTGGTATGCAGGCATGCCACCGAACATGGAGTTGGTCCACAGGCTCATTTCACCCGTAGCTTCTCTATGCTCCAGGATCTCGTTTGCCATACCTTTCCAATTATTGATATCCGTTTGGCGCAGTTCCTTCCCCTGGAACAAGGGTGAAAAGTAAAGCCATGTAATAGCAACGAAGGCCACGATGGCCAGCAGATAAGGCAGGTATTTTTTCATGGGAATGCCGTTTTTTAAGTCAAATAAGAGCCTTTCAGGTGCTTGAGGAAAGACTCTGCGAATATAAAGTATTTGAGGAAAGAAGGGCAAAAAATGAAAGAAATTGAAAGATCTATGGCCTTAAAGAAATCAGATATAACCTCAAATTCCGACTCGAATAACGATAGTCTTGTTCAGGAAATTAGAAAATAAAAAACAATAATACTCGATTGACTTTATAGCTTATTTGTCAGATAAACGTTCAACCTTGATCTTTCAGAAATCACTAATTCACAAAACTAAATTAACAACTCTTCCAAACAAAAGTTAAAATTTAATGAGTTGTTTCTATTGTTCCTATGTTTGATTCAAATATAATAAATAAGCAATATGTCAATGAAAAAATACCTATTCCTCATTTTACTTTTAAATATCGTGCTAAATAGTCGTGCTCAAAATTTCATACATGTTGCGAATGATATTCAAGGCGACCCAACACAATTGATTTCCCCTGATGCAAAAGCATTAGCCTACATGCTCACAAGCGATAGCATACTATTTAAAATTGATTTTTACGAACGAATAGATAATAAAGAATGGAATATATCTTTTGGGCTTGATACGAACCTCAATGTAAATGATGGTGCTTTATGGGAAGGTTCTAATACTTCAATGAACTATGACTTACTTTTCAAACTCTTTTTCAATCCCGGCTTCCCACCTATAAGCGGCTACGTTATTGATGCATCGCAAATGAATGCAACATTCTTATATAGTGCGGTAATCACAGATACAGCAACCCTTGTAGCCGGTCTAAAACTATCAGACTACAATCTAAACAAGCCTCTTCAGTTTATTGCAGGGACAGGAATAGTATTGGGAGATATCAACGACGACATCCCTGACAATACATATTATTCTATCCCAACAAATATTAATAAAGCCTACAAGAATTACTCTGATCTCAAGTTCTTTGTTCATCCTAATCCGTCGAAACAATTTATCAATATTGAATTTACGGCTAAAACTGATCGGGATAATTACAACTATGAAATCTCAGATACAAAAGGTGTCGTAATCCTATCAGGCCATTTAGATACTTCTCAACCTTTCATTAATATCGGGTCGATTTCAAAAAACATTTACCTGTTGCGAGTTTTTAATGAAGCGGGATCCTGGAATCTAAAGTTTCAAAAAGACTAATAATGCCGATTTATCGGCTCGAATCATTTAGTCCACCTCTTCGTAATCGGTATACTCAGCCGGTTGAGCACTTCTGCCCTTACGCTTACTCAGGTCCTCCACAGTCACACTGCCTTCCGGTTTTCTCGGAGTTCTTTGCGAATGATGCTGCGCTTGCTGCTTTGCCATATCTTCAGCGGCTTTCCTTAAGGCTCGCGCAGCTCCAAAAAACAATACCCTTCTCAACCAACCGAGAATGACAATTATTAACAGGATAATTAAAATATACTTCATGAATAATGAAATAATAAGTACGGTTTCTAATCAATATTTCAAACTTAAATTATCGAGATAAATACAAGTTCCTTTCAGAATAAACTTTTAAAAAGAACTCATCCTCAAGATCGTCGATGAAATAGATGGCTTCTCCTGTTGATTTCATTTCCGGACCAAGTTCTTTGTTTACATCGAGAAACTTGTCAAATGAAAATACCGGAACTTTAATTGCATAACCATTCTTTACCGGTGCGAATTTAAAGTCCTTTAACTTATTTGCGCCTAACATTAGCTTTGTCGCATAATTTACATAAGGTTCGTCGTAAGCCTTGGCAATAAATGGAACGGTTCGCGATGCACGCGGGTTCGCTTCGATCACATATACTTTATCATCCTTCACTGCAAATTGGATATTGATCAATCCTTTTACCTGCATGGCAATTGCAATCTTTTTTGTGATGGTCTCGATTTGCCTGATGATATTTTCACTTAGTGAAAAAGGAGGTAATACAGCATTGCTGTCTCCACTATGTATCCCTGCAGGCTCAATATGTTCCATGATACCTATGATATAAACTTCTTCGCCATCACAAATGGCATCAGCCTCAGCTTCGATAGCTTTCTCCAGGAAGTGGTCTAATAGAATTTTATTATCAGGAATATCCTGGAGGATATGAACGACATGCGACTCCAATTCTTCCTCGTTGATCACGATCTTCATACTCTGACCTCCCAGAACATATGAAGGACGAACTAACAACGGAAACCCCAACTCACGTGAAATACCAACCGACTGATCGGCATTTTCCACAACTCCAAACTTTGGATATGGTATATTCAGATCTCTTAACAATGTTGAAAAGCGGCCTCTGTCTTCAGCCAGATCCAATGATTCATAACTGGTTCCGATAATTTTTATTCCATACTTGTTTAATTTCTCAGCTAATTTTAAAGCTGTCTGCCCTCCTAATTGCACTATTACGCCTTCCGGCTTTTCGTGCTCAATGATCTCATAAATATGTTCCCAGAATACCGGTTCAAAATAAAGTTTGTCTGAAACATCAAAGTCAGTACTTACTGTTTCAGGATTGCAGTTGATCATGATGGTTTCATAACCACACTCTCCGGCAGCAATTACACCATGAACGCAGCTATAATCAAACTCGATACCTTGTCCGATACGATTCGGGCCGGATCCAAGTATGATCACTTTCTTTTTGTCACTAACGATACTTTCGTTTTCCTCGTCGAATGTGGAATAGTAATATGGAGTACTCGCTTCAAACTCAGCGGCACAGGTGTCCACCAACTTCCATACTCTGCGAATTTTCAGTTCCCCGCGTTTCTTGAAGACCTGGCTTTCCAAACACCTTAACAGATGAGCGACCTGACGATCAGCATAGCCCTTCTTCTTGGCTTCCATCAACAAATCCTTTGGAATAGTGTCGACGGTATATCTTTCAATTTCTTTTTCGAGCACTATCAATTCCTCTATCTGTCTCAAAAACCAGGGATCAATTTTAGTCAGCTTATGGATTGTGTTAAAGGGGATCCCTAACTTAAATGCATCATAAATATGAAAGAGACGATTCCAGCGTGGCCGCTCGAGACTATCCAGGATATCTGCCTGATCCCTGATCTCACGGCCATCTGCTCCTAATCCGTTTCTTTTTATTTCGAGAGACTGACAAGCTTTTTGTAACGCTTCCTGGAAAGAACGACCAATACCCATAGCCTCACCTACAGATTTCATTTGCAGTCCGAGATGCCGGTCACTTCCTTTGAATTTATCGAAATTCCAACGAGGCACTTTAACAATTACATAGTCAAGGGTAGGTTCAAAAAATGCTGATGTACTTTTCGTTATTTGATTTTTTAATTCATCCAGGTTATAACCTATGGCAAGCTTAGCTGCAATTTTCGCAATCGGATAACCGGTTGCTTTAGAAGCCAAGGCTGATGAACGTGAAACCCTTGGATTAATTTCGATAACGATGATTTCATTCTCATCATTCGGGTTGACAGAAAATTGGATATTGCAGCCACCTGCAAAGTTGCCGATGCCGTTCATACATTTAATAGCAAGATCACGCATCTTCTGATAGGTGACATCAGATAAAGTCATGGCCGGTGCCACAGTGATACTATCTCCTGTATGTATACCCATTGGATCAAAGTTCTCAATGGAGCAAATGATAATCACATTTCCTGCAGAATCTCTGAGCAGTTCCAATTCAAATTCCTTCCAGCCCATGATAGACTTTTCGATCAATACTTCATGGGTTGGTGATGCATGCAGACCGCGATTTAGTGCAACGTCAAATTCTTCACGTGTGTGAACAAAACCTCCTCCTGTTCCACCTAAAGTGAATGAAGGACGAATGACCAACGGGAATCCGATCTGCTGTGCAATCTCTTTTCCTTCGAGATAGGAAGATGCAGTTTTACCCTGACAAACACCCGCACCGAGTTGGAGCATACGAAGACGGAACTTTTCCCTGTCCTCGGTCATCTGAATGGCATCAATATCCACACCTATGATCTTCACGCCGTATTTAGTCCATATACCAGCCTTGTCACAATCAATAGCAAGGTTCAATGCCGTTTGTCCACCCATAGTCGGGAGAACGGCATCTATTTTATGCTTTTCAAGAATTTGTATGATTGACTTTTTCGTGAGCGGCTTGAGGTAAATATTGTCGGCAGTAACCTTGTCGGTCATGATCGTCGCCGGATTCGAATTGATAAGGGTCACTTCGATCCCTTCCTCCTTCAATGACCGGGATGCCTGAGAACCTGAATAGTCAAACTCACAGGCTTGTCCTATGATGATCGGACCCGAACCTATTATCAATACTGATTTAATGGAATTGTCGCGTGGCACCTTTGTTTGTGGTTAAGGATGAAAAAATGATCTCATGAATACAAACAGGCCGAAGCTATCGGTTCAACAAATTACCTGTTTCTACCGACGGCAAAGGTAGCCTTTTCACGCCGAACCTTTAAGAGGAATTTACGATTGTTGAAAATTCGTATTTAAAAAAACCTTAAATTGATGTTTCTTTATCGGATATTCTAAAAAACACAATTTGTCAGCATTTGTCAGCTCAGGGGGTTATTCCTGGGAATACTTCATTTTTGGGAAAGGACCTGAGATCCTTTTCGCCTTTCACGGCTTTGATAATGATGCGAATGACTTCCGCATCTTTGAAGAAGATTTTGGAAAAGAATATACCATCGTTGCAGTAAATTTATTCTTTCATGGTAAAAGCGACACACCCTCACATCATGCGGAAGACGAATTTGATACAAAGCACCTGCTCGAACTTTTTAACAATTTACTCTTTGATCTTTCCTGTGAGCGATTTTCGTTCTTAGGGTTCAGCCTGGGCGGAAGAATAATTCTGGAACTAATACAATATTATGCAGAAAGAATTGACAGGGTGCTTTTACTGGCACCCGATGGATTGAAAATCAGTAAATGGTACAGGTTTATAACGGACACTTATTTAGGAAAGAGACTTTTCAAAAGGGTTGTTTACAGGGCTGAAGGTGCATTACAAATAGCAAAGTTTTTGAATAGTATCGGAGTGGTAAGAGAAAAACAATACCGCTTTGCCTTATCAAATTTTGATACTATGGAAAAACGCAAGAAAGTTTATAATGTATGGATGATATTCAGAAAAATTTTACCTGATTCAGTAGCTGTAGGTGAGGCTTTAAGTAAATATCAAATACCTGTAGACATTTACTTCGGAAGCCGTGATACCATTATCCCTGTGAGCTTCGGGATCAAATTTATTAAGGATGCTGTCTACCCTGTGAACATACATGTATTGGATGCAGGACATAATCTGATGAAGGAAAGGATCGTCAGAGAACTTCAACCCTGGCTTGAAAGCAAAAAAAAAGTGTCGATTTAAATCGACACTTTTAAATTTATCTATAGAAACAATTACTTACTGCTCATGCTGTCTGAAACAGTCAGCACACGACGTCCTCTTTTACGACGTGCTGCAAGTACGCGACGGCCATTTGCTGTGCTCATACGCTCACGAAATCCGTGCTTGTTTTTTCTTTTTCTGTTGGATGGTTGATATGTCCTTTTCATTGCTATTCTCTTAGTTAATCTTCAAAATCAGGACGGCAAAGGTAAATTATTTTTCCTTTTTACCAAAACTAGAATGCTTTTTGAAGAATTCTTTTAAAATGGAACCGGAAGCGTAAACGATCTCGCAAACACCTGATTTTGAATAATATAAATGATTGATTATCACGATATTCCCGACTGACTGATAAGATCTCAGCCGCCACAAATTTAGCCAAACATTTTCTTCAAATGATATTCAGTCATAATGATGAGGTTAAGCGCGACGATGATAACTAATATTATTGCGGAAATCCAAGCAATTGTCTCATTTTGAATAAAAAACGGGGCCAAAGATGCGAGTAGCAACATTAGGATCGAGGACCGGATAAGTAGGATCGCAGAATAACGATTAGCCTCAGTCCAGTTTTCCTGGTTTTTCATCGACCGTGGTGTTCGGTAGCCGTAAAGAGAATTTATTTTTTGCGGTGGCCTTAATTTCATGATGAGTCCGGTTACCAAAAAAATAAGACCTGAAAGTGCTGTAATGAATGAAAATGAATTCATGATCATTTATTAATCGGGTTTCTCAAAAGAACAAATTTTTGATCTGTTCTTAAAATAAAAATACTGTCTGAAAGATATAGACCGGAAAAGTATTGTACCCTCATCGAAAGCAGGAAAATTAATCCTGTGCCCTTATGTAAACTATCTTTTTCGTTTCAAAAAATTCTTCCTTAAAAAAATCACTCAACTCAAAGGTCATCACTTTTCTACCGAGCTCTCTAATCTCCTGATGCAGGTCACCCCCCTTCAAATACAATATTCCATTTTGTAAAGTATTTTTTCCTCCGCTGCGAATCAACTTATTTGTCCAGGTATATATTTCCTTTAGAGATGTGACTGCTCTTGAAACAACAAAGTCATACTTTTCTTTCAGGTCCTCAGCCCTGATCTTTTCGGCCTTTAAATTTTCCAAAGCTAAATCTTCAGCGATCGCTTTCACCACAGTGATCTTCTTTCCGATAGAATCGACCAAATGAAAACTACATTCAGGAAATAATATAGCCAATGGGATACCGGGGAAACCGCCACCTGTACCTGCATCTAATATACTGGTACCTTTCTCAAACTGAATTACCTTAGATATGGCAAGCGAATGCAGAATATGGTGACAATACAAATTCTCAATATCTTTTCTGGAAATCACATTGATCTTTTGATTCCATTCGATATAAAGAGCACCGAGTCTTTGAAATTTCCTCTTTTGATCGGCATTTATTTCAGGAAAATAATTTTCAATAGTGGAAATATCGTTCTTACCCATGAAAATTTCGTTGAAGTAAATTTTATGCAAAGACTTTTTTCGAAATTAAGAAGATAAACAAGCTAATCTCAATACAAAAAATCAGATCTGCTCTTCTTGATTCTTTAATATCTGATAGAGAAACTCTCTGGCACGAAAAAGCTGGGCTTTGACGGTTCCCAATGGAAGCTGCAGTTCATCTGCAATCTCTTCATAGGATCTTTCCTGAAAATATCGGAGCTCAACCAGGCGCTTATATCTTGGTTTCAGTTTTTCAACAACATCACGCATCAGTAATGCTTTCTGCTTCTTGATCATATTTTCTTCCGGATCCAACATCGGAGATTTGATCTCAAATTGCATTTCCTGTCCGTCACTATTTTCAAAATTCTTATCAATGGAGAAAGTATATTTTCTCTTGCGTCGAATAAAATCGATGCAATTATTGGTTGCGATCTTAAACAACCAGGTGCTAAAGGCAAAATCCGGAGTGTACTGATGCAAATTCTTAAACGCCTTACCAAAAGCCTCTATAGTCAGATCATCAGCATCATCGCGATTATTGACCATCTTCAGCAACATGAAGTAGATCGAATCTTTGTAGCGTGACATTAATTCTGCATAGGCCTTTTGATCACCGGTAACGGCCAACTGCACGAGCTTAAAGTCTACTTGTGCTTTTTCGGAAAGATTTGGATTTACTTCCATGCTTTTTGTTTTGTGAATAGATTAGATATATAAAATAAGGGCTGCAAGATCAAATGAACAGGTTCGAGTATCGGAAAGGTCCAAAATAGATCTTTCTCCCGAAGACGTGCAGCATTTCTCCATAAGATAGGTAGTTTAAGCAGCAAAACCGCTCCATACAAAGATAAAAGAATTCTCCAATCAAATTGAAGGATCGCAAGGGTTACTAACAAACCATAAAACAAGAGTCCGCTGAATGGCATGATGAATAACTGAAACTTGTCACCGAACTTATATTGAGCAGCTGTACTCATGTGTCTGATCTTTTGTGTTCTCCATTCGCTGTAAGACATCTTCGGATATGAAGAAGTAAAAGAATCCGGATCGATCTCTATGACGGTATTTTTTGCCGTCGCCGCTGCATTAACAAACAGATCATCATCACCGGAAAACAAATGATTGTGCTTTGCAAAACCTTTATTCTTAAAAAATAAGGAGCGCCGATAGGCAAGGTTTCGCCCAACACCCATATATGGAGCACCTCCCAAAGCACATGAAAGAAAATTCATTGCTATGTAAAATGTGTCGAAGCGAATTAATTTATTCAAGAAACCCTTAGATTTTGTATAAGCCCCATATCCCAATACTATCTCTGTTTCAGGAACAAAGTGTGACTGCATCAGCAAACACCAGTGTTTACTCTCCGCAAAACAATCGGCATCAGTCATAAGAAGTATTTCATTCTTTGCTGCCTTGATACCTAATGTCAATGCAAACTTTTTTCCATGCCTGTATTTTTCCTGCTCAACTATCGTTACTACTTTTAAGTGTGGATATTTCTTAGCCGTTTCTTCAAGAAATGCTCCACTCTCATCCCAGGAACAATCGTTTACAACAATAACTTCATAATCTGAATAATCCTGCTCAAGGATAGAGACCAAATTCTTTTGAAGATTAATTGCCTCATTCTTTGCACAAATAATTACTGATACTGCCTGTGGCTTCTCGTTCTTTGTCTTTTTCTTATAAAATGCGAGGCGCCTGAAATTAATCCAGTACAGCCCTAGCTGCATAAGTGCCGTTGCCGACAAAACAATGAACAAAATTAAATTCGCCGAATTCTTAATCTCCATCTGTCACTTCTGTGACCCTGAATGAAGGAAATCACATTCCGACAAAATTAAAAGAGTGCCCTTTCCTAAAGTCTAAGTCTTCACAGAGATATTAACGCATCAATGTTAATGAGATTGAATACTTTGGAGATTGTTTCTTGCAGTGCTTATTTAAGTAAATCGGATAGCAACGAATTAGCTATTAAAATGTAATTTTGGCTCCGGAAAAAATAACTCATTCCGTATATCGCATCTAGTCAGGAACTTAAGTGGGACAGTCCAGCTTTGTACTTAAAAATTAACATCCTGCCTTTGCTTTGACTATCAGATGAAATTCAAAATAAATCATACCGATCCGCAGTCCAAAGCACGTGCCGCAGAGCTCATCACTGAGCATGGAACAATTGAAACGCCCATTTTCATGCCTGTCGGAACCGCAGGAACTGTCAAAGCGGTTCATCAACATGAATTAAAAGAAGATATCGACGCCAAAATCATTTTAGGGAATACATATCATCTTTATTTGCGACCCGGGCTTGGGATTCTCGAGAAATCAGGTGGATTGCATAAGTTTATGAATTGGGACAGACCAATATTAACCGACAGCGGTGGCTATCAGGTTTATTCTTTGGCCGACAAACGAAAGATCAAAGAAGATGGTGTCGCATTCGCCTCACATATTGATGGTTCGAAACATTTGTTCACACCGGAATTAGTTATGGACATCCAAAGAACAATCGGAGCAGATATCATTATGGCCTTTGATGAGTGCACACCATACCCCTGTGAATATCAATATGCAAAAAACAGCATGGAGATGACACACCGCTGGCTTAGCCGTTGCTGCACCAGGATTGATGAAACAAATCCAAAATATGGCTATGAACAATCATTGTTTCCTATTGTACAAGGTAGTGTTTATAAAGATCTCAGAATTCGTTCTGCCGAATATATTGCCTCGACAGGAAGAGATGGAAATGCAATAGGTGGTCTTTCAGTTGGAGAACCGGCAGAGCTTATGTACGAAATGACTGAATTGGTCTGCGATATACTTCCTAAAGATAAACCAAGGTACCTGATGGGGGTTGGGACACCGATAAATATTCTTGAAAATATTGCTCTTGGTGTTGATATGTTTGATTGTGTCATGCCAACAAGAAATGGAAGGAACGGAATGCTCTTCACAAAAAACGGGATCATCAACATTCGAAATGAAAAATGGAGAGATGACCTTAGTCCGATCGATCCGGAAGGAACTTCCTATGTTGATTATAGTTATAGCAAAGCCTACCTTCGTCACCTGATTATAAGCAAAGAAATTCTAGGAGCTCAAATAGCTACTATCCATAACCTTGCATTTTACCTTTGGTTGGTAAGGGAAGCAAGAACTCACATACTGACAGGAACTTTTTCAAATTGGAAATCTGACATGGTAAATAAACTGGGTCAAAGAATTTAATAAATTGTGTGTTCAGATTTGTCGTCATAAAAGCAGCATATTACCGGTTGAAATAAAATAATTTTGAATTTAGCCAAATCTAAAATTAATCTTATCGTTCAGTCCAATACTAACAAGAGCTAATTGAAAATACTTGACAGATATATCATCCGAAAATTCCTGGGAACCTTCTTCTTTTCCCTGGCATTGATCATTGTTATCGCGGTGGTTTTTGATATTTCTGAAAAGCTGGATGATTTCATAGAGAGGAAAGCACCTTTTAATGCAATTGTTTTCGATTACTACTTCAATTTCATACCTTATTTTGCCAACCTTTTTGCCCCTCTTTTCATTTTCATCTCTGTAATTTATTTCACTGCAAGAATGGCTGCCAATACTGAGATCATTGCCATCCTTAATAGTGGGATAAGTTTCAAAAGAATGCTCATGCCCTATTTTCTGGCTGCAGGTATACTTGCAGCAATATCATTTTATTTTAATGGCTGGGTTATCCCACATTCAAACAAGGTTAAGCTGGCATTCGAAAATACCTACATAAAAAATCCGGTTGAGTTTAAAGACAGGAACCTGCACCGGCAAATTAGTCCCGGTGTATTTATGTATTTAGAAAGTTATAATAATGCGGAAAATATTGGCTATCGCTTTTCTCTTGAAAAAATTGAAAACCGAAATCGGGTTTGGTTTCTTGCATCTGATCGTATTCTCTGGGATAGCACCGACGCAAAATGGAGAATTGAGAATTATTATATCAGAAGTATTGAAGGATTCAATGAGACATTGAAGAGCGGACAAAGCATGGACACGACTTTACCAATGGCTCCGGCTGATTTTAAGAGACGATTGAACATTATTGAGGCCATGGACACCCCTGCTCTCAATGAATTTATCAAAGAAGAAAAATTATCAGGAAGCGGAAATGTGAATGCCTACCTGGTTGCAAAGTACAGAAGAAGCGCAATTCCTTTTTCAACTTTCATTCTTATGCTCATAGGTGTTTCACTCTCGAGCAGAAAAGTTCGGGGTGGCATAGGAGCTCAACTCGGATTAGGGGTCACTATCAGCTTTGCATATATATTGTTCATGCAAATCTCAGATACCTTTGCCATCAACGGGAGTATACCACCTCTTCTGGCGGTGTGGACACCTAATCTGGTATTTTCGGGAATCGCAGCAGCTTTGTTGCGCTATGCACCGAAATAATTTTTTATTTCAGCAGGACTTTCACAACCTTCATGGAAGTTCCGGCCTTGACTTCACAATGATATAAACCTCTTGCCAGGTCTTCAGTATAAATTTTTATATGTTGATGCCCTGACAAGTTTTTAGAAATCAGGATCTCTCTGACCGATTTTCCCGAAGCATCATACAAATTGACCGAACAATCTGCTTGCTTGTAAAGATCGAAATCAAGGAAAAAATATTTCGTAGCCGGATTTGGATAAATGAATAAATTATTCACAAGATTAGTGATCAAAAGATCATTGGAAGAATTGATCAATTTATCTATGTAAACATCATACACATTTGCATGAGGTCGGCTCATACTTTCCGGATCAAGATCAGCAATGTTCGGGAAATCACTTTCAATGCCGCCTACGATATATCCGACATGTGTAAGTCCGGCTAAAGAATTTAAGTTTATAATCCGGCCATGTAACAGAGCCAAAGAATCATTTGCAATAAAATATGCGTTTGTACCCAGCAGCCCCGGCATTTCTTCGCTGAGCTTGTATTCAGTGAGTGTGCCCACGGATGTACGCGTGATCTTACTTATTGTATTTACAAAAGGAACTAATGTATCCTGGATCAATAAATTGTTCAGCGTATCCAGAGTATATAAACTCATTCCGCCAAAAAATACTGTGCTCATTTCATTAATTACGGAATCATAAACTGCCATGACTGCCGAAGTGTACTGATTCAGGTTTTGATTAAAGCCCGATTGATGCACTGTTCCACTAGCTTTTATATCAATAGGTGTTAAAAAGGGAAGGTCTGCATTCTTTTGAAACACACCTCCAAAAGCTGTCATTCCATATTCACCATTGGGAAATATTTGTGGAACCAGATTCAGGTCTCTTCTGTGAAAGTTAGTTGTATCAGTTTCTGTTCTGTAGTTAAGGATTGATAAGGTTGTACCGTCATCAAAAATTTCAAACTTCCTGATCTCATGAGTATATGTTTGAGTGAAGTTTCCGACGCTTGTATCGCGGGCATATCTACCGTCAAAGCGATGTCCAAATACCAGATAAAATGTTGAGTCATTCTTTTCAAGCATACCTCCCGCTACTGCCATATTGCTATCGATTAACTGTCTGAAGCATGAGCTAATGGGACCGGCTCCGGTGATATTGGTAATTAAGCAATTCAAATCAATAGAGACCAATGAATGAAATGTTAACCATTGATTTCCCATAGCTTCCTTGCCATATCCGCCTATCATGTACAAATAATTACCATCCTGATAAAACTGCATGTTAGCGGAACATATAGCTTCATATATAGATGGAGTTAGTTGAGATGCATCTGCTGAAAGCCTCGTATTATTAGACGGGTCCACTATATATATTGAATCATTTCTACCATGAGGTGGAAATGCCTGATTGCTTTGCATAATATGAAGTCCATCGATCCTTCCTCCGATAAATATCCACTTACCATTCAGGTTAGCAACAGCTCCTGAATGCAAGGGAGGTGCCGATATTACTGAAGATGGTTGAACCAGAACGCCAAAACCCGGTTGAGCTCCTGTACTGAACGGAAGATTACAGAATGCAAACAGTAGTATTACAGTTCTGAGGCACCTAATTATAAAACTCATCAGATAAATTTATAATTAACGAACAAAAAACTCAGTCGACCCTCATTTTGTGTATATAAGAATTGACCCCATCGCTCAACTTAACAAAATACATTCCCGCTTTTTCAATTTTATAGTCAGGTTGAAATTTTGTTGTTCCGGAGACTAACTTGATTTCACTGCCATAAATAACTTGGCCGAGAACAGTACTTATCTCAACAGACATGTTCTTGTTTCTGTCTGATGACATCTCAAGCGTAAAGGTCCCTTTGTTCGGATTTGGATAAAGCGCAACTGTCTTCAGCCAGGAATCGTTACTAACACCAAGACAAATATCTACTCGCACATCCTGTGTGGTTTCGTAAGTACATCCTTGAGCAGTAGTATAAGTGTATTTTACCTCATGCATTCCATCTTGCGCCAAAGCAGGGTCAAATACAACACAATTTACACCTGTACCTGTAAAATATCCTCCGGGAATAGATGGAGTAAGATTTACCGGCTGGTCGTAAATACAATAAACTGTATCAAGTCCGATGATCGACAAATTAACAGGCGATATCATCTCCACTTCAATGGTGTCTGTGTTAGTACAAGCAGTAGAAGGATTTGTAACCACTACCACATAAGTCCCGGCTGCAGTAGCATCAACTTCACTACTGTCATTAGCTAAGGCCGTACCATTATGAGACCATAAATAAGTGAAGTCCCTTCCTGCAGGTACACTAAGTTTAACAGATCCGTAACCGCAATCATTGACAGTATCCAGTCCACAATTGATATCAGCTACCGGAGTACAATCATTGCTTTGAAATTTATAGATCGAACCTGAAAGTGATGCAAGATATAGCTCTCCCCATTTATCTTCTCCAAAACTTGAATAAGAACTGCCTAGTAAAGTCCCAAGCGTGGTTCTGGTAAATCCACCCATTCCATCGCTCTCTAGCGTGTACATTGTCGGCGTGCAATAATCAGTGAAAAAATATTTTCCGAACATGTCATTATAGCGGGCACCACGGTAAACATACCCTCCGGTAATGGAGCAACCGAATGAATGACTGAAAGTCGATACCGGTTCTACATAACTCGATTGAGGCTGACAACCACCTGAAAGATCATAACTTGAATTACCTTCATAACATCTCCATCCATAATTTAGTCCGCCAGGTGCATTTGCAGGTTCGAAGTCTATCTCCTCCTCTGCATTTTGCCCTACATCACCTATCCACAAATCCCCAGTGCAACGGTCGAAGCTAAATCTCCAGGGGTTTCGTACACCCAATGACCAAATTTCCAATGCGCCCGGATTAGGGTTACAGACATACGGGTTCGTAGGAGGAATTTTATACCCCGGATAGCTTGGATCAACTTCGATCCTTAGAAACTTTCCTAAAAGTGTATCCTTATGCTGTGCACGATTTTGAGGATCCCCACCGGAACCACCATCGCCTGTACCAATGTATAGGTAACCATCCGGACCAAATGCCAGGTGTCCACCATTGTGATTTGAATAAGGCTGCCAGATTTCCAACAAGATCTCTTCACTGTTCGGATCTGCAATATTGGAATCCAAAGGCGTTACACGAAACCTAGAAATACGTGTATTCCCTCTGGTTTGGGCAGTATAGTTCACATAGAAATAACCACTCTCCTGATAATCGGAAGGAAAAGCCAATCCAAGCAATCCTTGCTCACTTCCAAACTTTGTTCTGGTCTGAATGTTGAGAAAGGGCGTCGGCAATTTTGCACCTGCTGTATCTACTATGTAGATATATCCCGGCTGATCAACGATAAAGAGTCGTTCATCACCGCAGTTTTTAATATCAACAGGGTCTGAGAATCCGGAAGAAAATGGAACCATTGAAATCTGTGCGTCAGCGATATGCGAAACACTAAGTGCCATAAAGCAGGCGAGAATAAATCTGGACATAAGTATATTGGGATTTAAGGAAAGCAAAAATAACATTTCCCATGACATCCTCAATAGTTTAGGTCAAACAAAAGACCTCAATTCGCCCAAATGGATAAAAAAAAGAAAGTCCGGGTTGCCGGACTTTCTTTTTATAAGCAATCTAAAAGATATACTTAAAAGATCACTGTGAAAGAGAAGAAAACGATCGTAGAAACGAGAATTGCGTCAACCACCAGAATCATATAGAGACTGATGGGTAAACTCTCTTCCTCCAATTCTTTGTGCATCGGATAATTCTTTGGCTCATCTTCTTGCATGTGATTGTAAGTTACTACCGGCTCATTTTTCATTGGACGAGTTTTTTCTAAGAATACGACCAATCCAAGCATGAAAGGGTTTGTTAAACATTTGTTCATCACATTTGTAACAATTCGAATAAAAAAAGGTTCATTTTTTAACTTCTGTCAGAGTGCCCGGAAAATTTGCCCATTCAACATCTCTGAGATCTTAAATTGACAAGTAAGAAATAGCTCAAAAATCTCCTATCTTGTCGTCATATACCCGGATCATACAAAGAAACAGATCAAAATTACAAGGGGATCAAGAATATTTGCATAGATCAAAGTGTAATCACACAATAAAAATTCAAACAATAAATTATGGCACTCGCCAAAAAAGTACTTCTGGTCGAACCCAAGACATTTTATTCAAATCCTCAGACGGCGATTGACAATAATTTTCAAAACGAACATTCAGATCAACTAAAGTTGCTGGAATTTGCAAAGATCGAATTTACAGGATTAAAAAAACTTTTGATTGACAATGGAATTTTAGTCGAAGTTTTTCAGATCACCGATGACCTTGAAACGCCTGATGCAATTTTTCCAAACAATTGGTTTTCCACACATAGTGACGGCACGCTTGTGTTGTACCCAATGAAAGCTATCAACCGGAGGTTGGAGAGGCGTTCCGAAATAATTGAAATGTTACGTTCGAAATACTCAAAAATTTTGGACCTCAGTCGCAATGAGGACAGAGGATTATATCTGGAAGGAACAGGTAGCATTGTTTTTGACAATCAAAATAAAAAAGCCTACGCTACTTTGTCGGAACGTACAAGCTCCAATTTGCTTTATGAATGGAGCAAGAAAACTAACTACGAAACTATTACCTTCAGCGCATATGATTCAGAAAATAAATTAATCTATCATACCAATGTCATGCTTTCAATTGGAGAAGGATTTTGCATATTATGTTGCGCATCAATTTCTGATACTGATGAAATCCGTTTGGTACGAAAATCATTCAAAGAAACCAATCATGAGATCATTGATATAGACTTTAATCAACTAAAGCAATTTTGCGGGAACTGTATTCAATTGAGCAATGAGCATGGAGAACGCTTTTTGGTTATGTCGACCCGGGCCTACAATGCTTTTTTACCGCAACAGATCAAGAGCCTGGAAAAATATACCAAGATCATTCACACACCTTTGGATACAATTGAAACATATGGTGGTGGCGGCGCCAGATGTATGATTGCGGAGTTGTTCTAATACACTTTCCCATCTTAGACGATATGGCAAACTTTAGAACCATTACAAACATTCCTGCAATAAAAACTGTGTTTCTTGCGGAAAAAATATTCTTATCTTTATTCTTTGACTGAGTAAAAATTAATGAACATGATACGTAAAGCCATTCTATTAATATTTCTGATCCCGATATACAGCCATGCTCAAACAACCTGGTCGACAGATGTAGCGAATATTCTGTTTAATAATTGCACGAGTTGTCATCATGCCGGAGGTATTGCTCCCTTCTCACTGATAACTTATACCGATGCTTTTCAAAATGCCGGAGACATAGAAGATGTGATACTTTCCGGCGAGATGCCGCCATGGCCACCTGATCCTCAGTATTCGAGATATGCACATGAAAGACTTTTGACACAACAGGAGAAAACTGCCATCCTCGATTGGGTGCAACAGGGCGCACAGGCCGGTGATACGACACTGGCTCCTACTGCACCTGTATATTCCGGACTGGCAGAACTCACTAACCCTGACCTCACAAGCAAGATGCCTAACTATACTGTCAGCACGGTGAATGATCTTTACAGATGCTTTGTAATTCCTTCCGGTCTGGCGACAGATAAATACATTACAGAAATAGAAGCTTTACCGGGTGACAGATCTATTGTTCATCATATATTGATATTTGAAGATACGAGCAATGTACCAGCTCAATTGGATGCAGCAGACCCCGGTCCGGGATATACAAATTTTGGCGGGACAGGCTCTAATACTTCCAAACTTATAGGCGTATGGGTACCCGGGCAAAGCGTGAACAGACTTCCTGCCGGACTGGGAATAAAACTAAATGCAAATACTAATATCATCCTGCAGATACATTATCCCGGTGGTACGATCGGACGGGTTGATAGTACGGAGATACGTTTCAATTTATCGGCCACTCCTTTGAGAGAGGTATATATTGACCCTCCGCTAAATCACTTCCAGTTGGACAATGGCCCCTTGTTTATTCCTGCAAATACAACAAAAACATTCAACGCACATTTTACAGTTCCTCTTGACTTGAGTGTTCTTGCTGTTGGCCCTCACATGCATAACATTGGAAGAAGCATTACTTCTTATGGAGTTACGCCTTCACAAGACACGATCCCTTTTATACATATTCCCGAATGGCATTTTCACTGGCAGGGCACTTATTCATTTCAACGAGTACTTCATCTGCCTGCAGGGACTACCCTATACTCTTCTGCATTTTACGATAACACCACAGCCAATCATCATAATCCAAACAATCCTCCTCAGGATGTTTTTTTAGGAGAAGCAACCACGGATGAGATGATGCTTGTTTATTTTGCTTATGCACTTTATCAGACCGGTGATGAAAATATTATTCAGGACAGCAGTATCTTATTAAGTAATGAAGATGTCTTTTTTAATGACCTTGTAAAGACTGCACAGCTTTATAATCCATATCCCAATCCTGCCAAAGATTTTTGTACTGTTGATTATCTATTACCTGAAAGAACAAGAGTGACATTAAAGCTAAGTGACCTGCAAGGAAAGATTGTTTGGTCGACGAATGAATCTGATCTATCTGCCGGATACCATTCCGTCAGAATTCCACTTGTCAATTTTAGCCAGGGTATTTATACAATTAGTTTGGAAGGGACTGATTTCACCAGAACAAAAAAACTGTTAGTTGGACAACAATAAATGAGCCTAAATATATTGTTCAATGAACATTGAAGATCTTCGAAATATTTGTAATTCATTTCCTTTTGTTACAGAAGACATCAAGTGGGAGAACCACCTATGCTTTAATATAGGTGGAAAAATGTTTTTAATAGCCGGACTGGACGAAACTCCTGTAACGGCATCGTTCAAAGTAGATGATGAAGACTTTGCGGAGCTTTCCGACAAAAAAGGTTTCAAACCTGCACCCTTTCTTGCAAGATACAAATGGATACATTGTTCAGATATTCAGATGCTATCTGAGAAGAAGTGGAAACTCTATATAGGCAGATCATATTCGCTTATCAAATCAAAACTTTCCAAGAAGTTGTTGAGGCAAGCGGAACATTGATTTTTGTAAACTTGCCTTTTCTCTACACGTCTGGATTTTCTTTCACACAAATTAATTCAAGCAGGATCATTCTTAGAACTATATATGTCAGAAAAGACGAAAAATAACTTAAGCATAACAGACGAACTTGAGCTTTTAAGAAAACAATTTTCTGAAGCTGCTGATAAGGCCAGGGCGAAATCCATGGAAGCCTACATGAAAGATCAATTTAAATTCTTCGGTTTACCAAAACCGGTGCGGTCGCAGATAGCTAAACCATGGATGAAAAATCTATCAGGATTAAGCTGGAGAGAGCAAAAGCAAATTTCTTCATGGTTTTGGAAGCAAGAGGAAAGAGAATTTTTGTATGTCGCCATGGAGATATTATTCAGAAACAAAAAACAATGGACGGAAGAAAGTATTGAGCACTTTGAAAAATTGATTTTGACAAAATCATGGTGGGATACTGTTGATTTTATTGCTGCTTCTTTGGTGGGACATTATTTCATAAAATTTCCTTCATCAAGGAACAAGGTCATTAAGAGATGGACAATGCATGAAAATATGTGGTTGAATAGGGCGGCAATCATCTTTCAACTTAAATATAAGTCTGACACCGATACATCATTGCTCAAGCAAGCAATCATTCCTCATATTGAATCGAAAGAATTTTTTCACCAAAAAGCTATCGGATGGTCATTAAGGCAATATGCATATACCGATCCTGCCTGGGTAAAATTATTTGTGAAGCAACATAATTTGAAGCCGCTTAGTGTGAGAGAGGCCATAAAGCATTTGAAATAAATTTATCATCGGTATTGCCAAAATGAAGATATATTAAATAATTGTTAGCCCTTCTTTTGAAGGCAAAATCCAACAATTTGGATTAATCTCCATTTTATTATCTCATAAAAAATCCTCATTTTTGCAGGATATCAAAGGAGAATACTTGTCCATTTCTTGTTTTTTTAGTCAAAAACCGGACAAAAAAATTAAAGCTCCAGTTTAGCCCGGAAGATGATGAGAAAGATTCAAAGCTATTGCCTTATATTCCTTTTAAGTGTTTTCAGCTCAAACCTAATTGCTCAAACACCGAGCACTTGCTTTGAGATACAAAGTATTTTGGTTGATGCCTGTGGAAATCCTGAAGGTGCCAATGAAATGGTTCGCTTTATCATCGGTCCTGCCGACATGAACACAGCTGATCTGGTTGTTGATTGGCCAAACAATTCTTATCAAAATATTTGTCAGGATGCAACTACAGCATCACACGTAGCGACATTAAATGCTACAATACAGGCATGCGGCTTAATTCGAGAACCTGTTGGAGGTGTATTACCTGCCGGTGCAACAGTACTTATGGTTACGAGCACTGCGATGGATCCCAGCTTTAATTCCTTCGCAAATCTTACTGACACCATTTACATGATCTTTCAATGTGCAGGAAATACAAGCGGCCACTTTAGAAATTATTCTTCGACGACTGCTATCAGAACACTTGAAATGACATTTACCGGTATCTGTTCCGATCTGGTAGATTATGATGCCGCTGAATTAGTTGATCAAAACGGAACACCCACTGCTGCTGATGGCAGCACAGTGAACTATGATTTTGCAGGGAATGCAACCTATACTAATCCCGGTTGTCAGGCACCTATAACTACACTTCAGGTCAATCTCTCTGCAAGCAGTACAACTGTTTGTAATGGTGATTTGATAAATGTAACTGCAGTCATAAGTTCGGGAAATTTTAATTCGTATTTCTGGACCGGGGGAAATGGTACTTTCGTAAGCCCCACTCAACTAAGCAGCGATTACCAAACCGACCTAGGATTTCAGGGCACAGATGTTTTACGCTTTGGAGTTGTCGGCATTTGTAATGACACCTTATATACTGACTTACAGATCACCATAGGAAGCGG
>Ga0116144_10001107_pt1 | contig 33568 bp, 25 predicted proteins | sample AD_UKC035_MetaG_FD_89746 | JGI IMG/M metagenome (GOLD analysis project Ga0116144, IMG submission 89746) | Active sludge microbial communities of municipal wastewater-treating anaerobic digesters from USA - AD_UKC035_MetaG | ecosystem: Engineered > Bioreactor > Anaerobic > Digestate | place: USA...
CTTGCCGCCTTGCTATCCGGCGAACTCAAAACGGTCTTTCAATGTTGGGAACATGTGATACCGGTTTGATTTCATCCCGATAGCATCGTTGGCATCGTCGCCGTCCGCTTCAACGTATAAACAAACCCTGCCTTTTTTTTGTAAAGGCAGGGTTTGTCAATTCCCATCCCGTATTCTTTTTTTCCACCTTACAGAGAATAGTTTATGTAATTCTCATTAAATCCCGAGCGGGGCGGTGCTATCTTGTCCACCTGGTCCATTATTTCCTGGCTCAGCTTGATGTCAACCGCTTTAACGTTGTCTCTCAGGTGCTCTATGGTTCTGGGGCCGCATATCGGGCTTGTCACCACGGGCCTGTGCAGCAGCCATGCCAGGGCAAACTGGGACATCGTTACCCCGAGGTCTTTCACTATCGGCTCAAGTTTTTCAAGTATATCGAAGTACCTTGCGGCATTTTCCCCTTCAAGGTTAACCATGCTTTTCCTCGCTCCCCTTGAATCCTTTGGAGGAGTTTCATTGCGGTGGTATTTGCCTGAAAGCCAGCCGAACTCGAGCGGGCTGAAAATAGTCACGCCGATGTTGTATTTCTTGCACACGGGCAGAACCTGCTGTTCAACGGCCCTGTTAAGGATATTGTATCTCAGCTGGTCGGAGCACAATTTTTCGTAGCCTTCATATCGTGCCAGAAGTTGTGTTTCAACAAGCTTCCATGACTGGTAGCAGGATGAACCGAAGTAACGTATCTTACCCTGCTTTACGAGGTCTGTAAGAGTGCTGACAGTTTCTTCCGTGGGAGTCGGATTTTTCCCCAGGGTTTGCAGGACTTCATCGGGCCGGTGCATTATCAAGAGGTCTATGAAATCCGTCTTGAGTTTTTTCAGGGAAGTTTCCACGGACCTCAGAATATACGCCCTTGAACTGCCTGAAGCGTTTTTCCCGCCGAACCGGTGGCCGCCTGCCCAGCACTTGGTGGCAAGGACAATATCTTCCCTTTTGCCTTCGAGGGCTTTTCCGACAACTTCTTCCGACTTCCCGTAACAGTCGGCGGTATCAATGAAGTTTATTCCCATGTCAGTTATTGCTTCATTGATAATCTTTATATACTCTTCTTCCTTCTCGAAATTGTTAAAATTCATTGCACCGAGACATATTCGGGAAACCTTAAGCCCGGTACTTCCCAGATTTGTATATTCCATTCCATGCTCCTTTACCCCGCTTGTGCCGGGCTTTCCCGGTATTTACCCCGGGCTTGTCCGGGGAACTCTTCCCTGATATTTTCCCAAGGTGAGGGGTTATGATTTTCCGCTTTTTTACCCCGCTTGTGCCGGGCTTTTCCGGTATTTACCCCGGGCTTGTCCGGGGAACTCTTCCTGCTGTGCTTACATAGTGAGGGGTTATGATTTATCTTTTTTGACGCTTCTTTTAAATTACAGATAGTAGTTTTTGTAATTCTTGTTGATTCCTGAACCGGGCGGCGCTATCTTATCCACCTGGTCCATTATTTCCTGGCTCAGTTTCACTTCAACAGCTTTCACATTGTCTCTCAGGTGTTCAATCAGCCTGGGGCCGCATATTACGCTTGTCACCAGGGGCCTGTGGAGCAGCCATGCCAGGGCGAACTGGGAGAGGGTTATTCCGAGATCTTTCACTATGGGTTCCAGTTTTTCCAGTATATCAAAAATTCTCGGCGCATCAGGCGATTCAAAATCCACGAACACTTTTCTTACTGCCCTTGAATCGGGAGGAGGGGCCTGATTGCGGTGGTACTTGCCTGATAACCAGCCTCCGTCAAGGGGGCTGAAGACGGTCACTCCAATCTTATATTTCTTGCATACCGGAAGAATCTGCTGTTCCACAAACCTGTCTGTTATATTGTATTTCAACTGGTCGCAGCATATTTTTTCATACCCTTCGTATCTTGCCAGAAGCTGGGTTTCCACCAGTTTCCACGATTGGTAGCATGAAGAACCTATGTATCTTACTTTCCCCTGCCTTACAAGGTCCGATAGTGCGCTCAGGGTTTCCTCGGTGGGGGAAGGATTTTTCCCCAGATCCGGCAGGACTTCGTCGGGCCTGTGCATGATGAAAAGGTCTATGTAATCTGTCTGTAATCTTTTCAGGCAGCCTTCCACCGACCTTAAAATGTTCACCCTTGAACTGCCTGCGTTGTTTTTCCCCCCCGTATTGGGACTCATCGCCCAGCACTTGGTGGCAAGAACAATATCCTCCCTCTTACCCTTGAGAACCTTTCCCAGAAGCTCTTCCGACCTGCCTCTTGCGTATCCGTTGGCAGTGTCTATGAAGTTTATGCCCATGTCAAGGGACTCTTCTATAATCTGCGCATCTTCTTTTTCCCTTTCAGGTTTGACTCCGAGATTCATTGCTCCCAGGCAAATGCGGGAGACTTTCAGACCCGTACTGCCCAGATTTGTAAATTCCATAGCCATTATTTTCTCCCTTTTATCAATAAATCCATATTTCTAAATACAAAACGAAATAAAAGACGAGTTTTTTATCTGTTCTATTCCCATCAAGCCGTTTTCCCATTCAGCAGTTTCAGACATCAAAGAGAATGGTTTACGTAATTGGGGTTATTGCCCGAACGCGGAGGCGCTATCTTGTCTACCTGGTCCATTATTTCCTGGCTCAGCTTTATCTCAGCAGCTTTCACGTTATCCCTGAGGTGGTCAATCAGCCTGGGTCCGGCTATGACGCTGGTTACTACCGGCCTGTGGAGCAGCCATGCCAGGGCAAACTGGGACATCGTCACGCCAAGGCCTTTCACTATGGGTTCGAGTTGCTCGAGAATACCAAAGAACCTTTCTGCGCTGGCGCCTTCCAGGTTGACCAGCCCCTTGCTTTCTCCCCTTGAACCTTTTGGAGGGGCCTGGTTGCGGTGGTACTTGCCGGAAAGCCATCCGAATTCGAGCGGGCTGAAAATATTAACTCCTATACCGTACTTTTTACAGACCGGAAGCACCTGCTGTTCGACATACCTGTCTAAAATATTGTATTTAAGCTGGTCGCAGCATATCTTCTCATAACCTTCATAACGAGCCAGCAACTGCGTTTCTACCAGTTTCCATGACTGGTAGCATGAAGACCCTATATAACGAACTTTTCCCTGTCTTACCAGGTCTGTAAGGGCACTGATGGTTTCTTCTGTTGGAGCAGGGTTTTTCCCCAGGTCGGGAAGCACTTCGTCGGGGCGGTGCATGATGAAAAGGTCTATATAATCTGTCTGAAGCCTTTTAAGACATCCTTCCACCGACCTCAATATATTTACCCGTGAACTTCCCCTGTTATTCTGTCCTCCGCCGGTAGGATTTCCTGCCCAGCATTTTGTGGCGACAACCATGTCTTCGCGCTTGCCTTTCAGCGCTTTTCCGAGAATTTCCTCCGATCTTCCCCTTGCATAACCGTTTGCGGAATCAAAAAAATTTATGCCCATTTCAACAGCTTCCTGGACGATTTTTATATCTTCCGCTTCTCTTTCAGGCTTCACTCCCAGGGCCATTGTACCCAGGCATATGCGTGAAACCTTGAGTCCCGTGCTTCCCAGATTCGTGTATTCCATTCCCATTTTTTCCCTCCTTGGAAAAATATAGTTAAAACGCACTTTTATTAAATTTAAAAACTAATCTACTTTACACCCCTTTCGGAAATAAGTCAAAAAATTATCTATCCAGGTAATGATTTTCGTAATAGGGATTATTTCCCGAACGGGGAGGAGATATCTTGTCTATCTCATCCATTATTTCCGGGCTCAGATTTATGTCAACAGCTTTCACGTTGTCTCTCAGGTGTTCAATCAACCTGGGTCCTGATATGACACTTGTCACCAGTGGCCTGTGAAGCAGCCATGCTATTGCAAGTTGGGAAAGGGTGATGCCGAGTTTTTCCGCTATGGGCTCAAGTTTTTCCAGCATATCGAAAATTTTCGGTGCTTCGGGAGAATCAAAATCCACGAAAATCTTTCTTACAGCCCTTGAATCTTTTGGAGGGGCGATGTTTCTCTTATACTTGCCCGAGAGCCAGCCTCCGTCAAGGGGACTGAAAATGGTTACCCCGATGCCGTATTTTTTGCATACAGGAAGCACCTGCTGTTCAACATACCTGTCCAGGATGGTATATTTGAGCTGGTCGGCGCACACTTTTTCATAGCCGTCATATTTTGCCATGAGCTGTGTTTCCACCAGCTTCCATGACTGGTAACAGGAAGAACCTATGTAACGTACCTTGCCCTGCCTTACCAGGTTGGTCAGCGTGCTGAGAATTTCTTCCGTGGCAGTTGGATTCTTTGCCAGTTCCGGCAGCACCTCGTCCGGCCGGTGCATCGTCAGAAGGTCCAGGTAGTCGGTTTTTAACCTTCTGAGGGAATTTTCAACTGCACTCATTATATTGACCTTTGAACTGCCCCTGTTGTTTTTCCCTCCCACTCCGGGATTTCCTCCCCAGCATTTTGTGGCAAGAACAAAATCTTCCCTTTTCCCTGCCAGCGCCTTGCCGAGGATTTCCTCGGATTTTCCCTTGACGTACCCGCCGGCGGTGTCAAAGAAGTTGATTCCCATCTCTATTGCTTCGTTGATGATATCTATATCCTTTGATTCTTCCTGGTAAGCGCCGAAATTCATGGCCCCCAGGCATATGCGCGAGACCTTTAGTCCCGTACTTCCAAGATTTGTATATTGCATTCCCATTTTTCCCTCCGTTTGAAAATGGTCGTTCTGCCAAACTTGGCAATGTATTTATAGTTTTTCAAGGCTTTTCTTTTTACAGTTCTCCCCATCTATCTGCAATGCTGAAACCGGTGTTTTGTACCACCCTGATATATGGTAAACCAGGATTCAGAATAAAAAACCGTGTTTTTGCAATACTGAGCAATTAACTTTACACCCAATTTATGAATAAATCAAGAAAATTTGCAATTGGATAAATAACTTCCTTTCTGTTATAATATAGAATTAAACGATATCTGCAATGCAGATTTAAAAAGGAGCAGGATGTTTTCCTATAATTTTTTTCTGGCAAAAAAATTCGCGGGCAGGAGAAAAGGGGACAATTTTCTCTGGTTCATAAGCGTTTTTTCTATTGCCGGCGTGGCAATAGGCGTTATTGCCCTCATGCTTGTCATAGGCGTAATGAACGGCTTTTCAAAGGAACTGAAACGCAAGATAATAGGAGCACATCCGACTATAACCATAGAAGGGAAACCGTACATTTTCGATTACGGGAAGGTAATTGAAAAGGTTAAAAAAGATGTCAGGGAAGTGGAAGGCATATCTCCTTATATATCCACCCAGGTAATATACAGGTCAGACAGGTACCTGATAGGCGGTTTATTGAGAGGCATTGACCCTGAATCCGAGGAAGGCGTCACCAACCTGGGCAATTTTGTAAAACATGGCAATTACAAGGAATTGAAGGACGGAATAATTCTCGGTAGCGAACTTGCCAGGGAGTTGGGGGTCGGGGTCGGAGACAGGGTATCTGTTATTGCCGGCCTTTCTCCTTCCCAGATTTCCACAAAAGTTGCAGGTATCGTTGAATACGGGGTTTATGCTTTTGATTCATCGATGGGTTTTGTTTCTCTCGATAATATCATGAAATTTCTCAAGGTTGGGAATATTGTCCACGGTATAGGCATCCGCACGGAAAACATATATGATTCCGGGAAGGTTGCCCAAAAAATAAGAAGTTCTCTGGAAAACAGGTACAATGTAACTACCTGGATACAGAAAAACAAGATTCTTTTTGCCGCCCTTGCGCTTGAAAAAAAAGCGATGTCTTTTATCCTCGGGTTAATTGTTCTCGTGGCTTCCTTCAACATCTCTGCCACTTTGATGATAACGGTTTACAGGAAGGTCAAGGAGATAGGCATACTGAGAGCGCTCGGTCTTTCCTCCGCAGAAATTAAAAAAATCTTTATATACCAGGGGCTTCTTATCGGCCTGAAGGGGCTTGTTATAGGGCTTGTAACCGGAGGAATCCTGGCCATGCTGTTAAGGAAATACCAGTTTGTCAAATTGCCGGAATTTGTCTATGACCTTTCACGCCTGCCTATTGAAATATCCGTTTTGGACTTGACCTGGATTTCAGGCATGGTTATTGCAATTGTGTGTATCGCAAGCGTTTATCCGGCCCAGAGAGCGGCCAGATTAAATCCTAACCAGGCTATAAGAAATGAATAAGCTTACAGGAAAAAACATAACAAGGGAATACCCCGGGGAGTCAAGGCTCTCAGCAACGTCAGCATGGAAATAGAGAAGGGCGAAATAGCTGTCATAGTGGGGCCTTCGGGTTCGGGCAAGACTACTCTTTTGAATATACTCGGGCTTCTTGATAGGCCTACGGCGGGAAATGTCTTCATTGACAGCCAGGATATAACAAAACTTGAAGAGAAAGAAGCCTGCGGGCTGATGAACAGAACATTCGGATTTATATTCCAGTTTTTCTATCTCATACCCGAGCTTACGGTAGTTGAAAACGTAATGCTTCCCCTATGGATAAAGGATAAAACCCCATTAAAACTGAAGGCTTATTACAGGGATGCCGGCGTGCTTATAGAGGAATTCGGCCTGGGAGGAAGAAGGGATTTTTATCCTTCCCAGCTTTCCGGCGGAGAATTGCAGAGGGTTGCCATATGCAGGAGTCTCATATGCGAACCGGAAATTATTTTTGCCGACGAGCCCACAGGAAGCATAGACAGGAAATCCACGGAAATGTTTTTTGAACTGGTCAGGCAGCTCAACAGGCAGAAAGGGGTTACCTTTGTCATAGGTACCCACAACGAAAAATTCCTGGAATTCGCAACAACAATAATATCCCTTAACCAGGGAGAAGTGGCAAGTATAGAGAAGAGCGGGACTTTTTCAAAAGGAGTCTAAATGAGTAAAAGGGCATGGATTGAGGTTAATTTGTCCGGGATATCAAACAACATAGAAAGGATGAAAAAACATACGGGTAAAAAGTTTATGGCATGTGTCAAAGCGGATTGCTACGGCATGGGCATGGTAAGGATAGCAAAAAGCATTGAAAAGAAAGCCGATTTTTTCGGCGTGGCTGAAACATCCGAAGCATTGGCACTCAGGGAAAGCGGCATAAAAAAGCCCGTGCTTGTCATGGGAAGCATCCTTCCGGAAGATGTTGAAATCCTTGCTTTGAATGACGTGAGAATAACGTTATGCAATGAAAATGTCCTGGAGAAGATTGCCCGGGTTTCTGCGTTGAGGAATAAAAAAATCAACGTGCATATAAAAATAGACACCGGGCTGGGCAGAATAGGAGTTAAACCTGAAAAAGCATCGGATTTCATAGAAAAGGCATTGAAAGTGAAAGGATTGAAGATAGAAGGTGTTTTCACCCATCTTGCAACCGCAGACTGGGATGACAGAAGCTACGCCCAAAAACAGATTGACATTTTTAACGCCGTTCTTAAGAAGACAGCTTCAGCTGATATTCCCTTGAAACACATAGCCAATTCTGCAGCGATAATAAAATTTCCTGAAACTTACAGGGATTTCGACATGGTGAGGATAGGCCTCCTGTTTCTCGGAGTGTATCCGGAAAGAAAACTTTACAAAGGGCTTCCCTTAAAGGCGGCATTGAACGGGTATTGCAGGGTGTTTTACCTTAAAGATGTTCCGCAAGGAACTCCGTTGAGCTACGGCATTACTTTCGAAACAAAGAGAAAAATAACGAGGGTCGCCACGGTCGGCCTGGGTTACGGGGACGGACTGAAAAGGTTTTTGTCTAACAGGTATTTTCTGCAATACAAGGGGAAAAAGCTTAAAATACTGGGGAACATCTGCATGGACCAGACGCTTATCGACGCCACGGGCACGGATATAAGAATCGGAGATACTGTAAAGGTGTTCGGAGACACCTTTGAACTTGAAGAAATGGCTTCAATCGGGAATACGGTGCCCCAGGAAATCCTGTGCGGTTTTGGAAGTTTACGGATGGAAAAGATATATAAAAAATAAAATGGGAAAAACAATATTGGCGCAGTACAGGGAAAAAGTAGAAAAGTATATTGACAAGGTGTTGCCTTCCGATAAAAAAGAACCTAAAATACTTCATGAAGCCATGAGGCACAGTGTTTTTTCGGGAGGCAAGAGGCTCAGGCCCGTCATTGTCCTTGCTGTCGGGGATATAGCGGGAGTGGAGCACGAAAAGCTTATGCCCGTGGCCTGCGGGCTGGAGCTGCTGCATAATTTTTCCCTTGTCCATGACGACTTGCCTGCAATGGACGACGATGACTACAGGAGAGGCAAGCTTACCTGCCACAAAAAATTCGGAGAAGCCGTCGCGATACTGGCAGGAGATGCCCTTTTGACGCTGGCTTTCGAGGTGATTTCCGAAACAGGGAATTGCCCCCTTGTAAAAGCCGTTGCAGGAGCGATAGGTTCCGAAGGCATGGCCGGCGGCCAGGCATTTGATATCCTTTTCAAGGAAAAACAGGTTTCGGATGCCTTAAAGAAGAAAATAAACGAAAAAAAAACCGGCAGATTATTTCAAATATGCTTTGAGGCGCCTTTCTATTTCAAGAAGGTACCGGGTAAAGAGAAAACTATCATTTCACGCATGGCAAGAAATTTTGGCGAGGCTTTCCAACTGCGGGACGACATGGAAGACAAGGAAGGGAATGCCGAACAGCTGGGAGAAAAAATAGAAGCGCTTTATAAAAGAATAAAGAAGGATATAAGCTTTTTTCGGGGAAAAGGAATGCTTCTCGATTATTTGAACGACAGGCTGTTTAAAAATCCATTGTGAACGAATTTTTCTTGACAGTTTTTCTGAAACATGTATAATGTAAACATTAATTCAAAGTTTGAAATTTATTCAGAGGGAGGTATCTATGCCGCTTCTTAAAGTAACTGATTTATCCAAGGTTTTCTATCTGGGAAGAAACAGAAAGGTTGTTGCCTTGAACAAGGTTAATTTTGAAGTGGAAGACGGTGAAATCTTCGGCATTCTCGGACCTAACGGTTCGGGGAAGACGACCTGTTTGAAACTGCTGCTGGGAATACTTTTCCCCACGGAAGGCGAAATAGATATAATGGGCAAGAGCCAGTTTGATGTCGAGGCGAAGGAAAAAATAGGGTTCCTGCCTGAAAATCCATATTACTATGAATACCTTACGGGCGCCGAGGTTCTCAGTTTTTACGGGCGCCTTTTCGGTATGTCCAAAGGGCTCATAAAAGACAGGACTGAATACCTTTTGAAGCTTGTCAATCTTCAAGACACCGGAAAACTTTCTCTCAGACATTATTCAAAAGGAATGCTTGAAAGGATAGGCCTTGCTTCAAGCCTCATCAATGACCCCAAGATTCTCATTCTTGACGAACCCACTACGGGTCTTGACCCCATAGGATGCAAAGAGACAAGGGACCTTTTGATAAAACTTAAAGAGGCAGGTAAAACCATACTTCTTTCAAGCCACTTTCTGTCTGAAGTGGAAAGGGTATGCAGCCGGATAGCCATTTTCCACAGGGGCAACCTTTTGACTACGGGAGTTCTTGCAGACCTCTTAAATCAATACCAGGCAGAAAACCTGGAAGACCTTTTTGTAAAGACGATCGAGACGTTTGATTCTGCTGCTGAGAAAGAAAAATCTGAAACAGCGGCGGTACAATAAAGCCAGCATAAAAGGAGATAACAAAATGGGTAAAGTATGGGTTATTGCATCTAATACATTCAGGGAAGCGTTGAGGAAGAAGACTTTATACATACTTCTTGTCGTTGCGCTTGTTGCGATAGGAACTTCGAGGTTTTTTTCTTTTCTTGCCGCCCAGGATGAGTTGAAGATGATAAAAGATGTGAGTTTTGCGACAATTGAATTTTTTGGCGCCATTCTCGCCATATTTACAGCCATAGGAGCCGTGTCGGGCGAAATAGAAAAGAAAACGATATATACCCTCCTTTCAAAACCTATCACGAGAAGAAATTTTATCCTGGGAAAGTTTGTGGGACAGTCACTCATAATACTGTTGAATGCCGTTCTCATAAGCCTTTTTTTCATCGGGCTGCTTATTTCCAAGAAAGCCGTTCCCGATATCGAGATATACAAGAGCCTTCTTTTAATATACGTGGAACTTCTCATGATTGGTTCCATAACGCTTGCTGTTGCGACATTTGCCACCGATGCATTCAACATTATATTTTCTTTCTTCCTTTTCATCGTGGGAAATCTTACTGTTTATTTTAAACAGCTTGTAGACAGAACGGAGAATATTGTTTTTAAGGGTCTTGGAGAGATGGTCCGCACTGTAATCCCCAACTATGAGAACTTCAATATAAGGGACCAGGTAGTTGTTGGAGTGAGCGTGAGCTGGAAATACATAGGACAGACAACCCTTTACGGTTTAATTTATATAACAATAGCCGTTTTGATAGGCATATACTTTTTCCAAAAGAGGGAAGTATGAAAAATAAAAACTGGGTAAATCTTTTTATTGCAATTCTTTTATATATCCCCATGGGATTCCTGCAGGTTAACATTGACTACAGAAGGAAGCTCGAGGACCTTGAAGCAAGATTGCTTCTCATGCCCGGCCAGGTTGCAGGCAGTCTGGTACTGGGCGGCTTCAGGGGCGTTGCTGCCGACCTTTTGTGGCTGAATATCGAAGACTTGTGGCACCACGGTCATACTCACAAGCTCCTGCCGCTTTTTGAATCAGTTGCCTGGCTTCAGCCCCGTTACATAACTGTATGGGCAGTCGGAGGCTGGCACATGGCTTATAATATATATGCAACCCTCGAAGACGAGAAAGAGAAGAAATACTGGTACGAACAGGGTGTTTCTTTCCTCAAGAAAGGAATCGCCTACAACCCCGAACAGTATGACCTCTATTTTGAACTGGGCTGGACATACTACAACAAGGGCGAAGATTATTCCAATGCGGTCAAGTATCTTGAAAAAGCCGTCAAGTTTCCCGCGCCGGATTACGTGAAGAGCCTTCTTGCCCACGCCTACGAAAATAACGAACAGGTTGATGAGGCCGTGCAACAGTGGACAAAAGTTCTCGATACAGGATTTAAACCTATTGCTCAAAGAGCGCTGATATCCCTCAAAACCGATGGCGCTTTTACCCCGAAAAGGCGGACAAGGCTTGGTTTGGACAAAGAAACGTAATATTCCCTTCTCTTTCAAAAAAACATAAGACAATGAAAAGGTTATTTGTTATTTCTGCTCCTTCAGGAACCGGCAAGACCACTATCGCCTCGATGTTGAAGAAGGAGATGGAAAAAATTCATATCCCCGTAACTTATACCACCAAGAAACCACGTCCAGAGGAAACCGAAGGAATTGATTATCGTTTTGTCAGCAAAGAAGTTTTCATGAGCATGGTAAAAGAAGGCAGTCTTCTTGAATGGGCTGAAGTGTACGGTAATTATTACGGGACTCCGCGGGAAGAAGTGCTTCTGAACCTGGCAAACAACAATGATGTCCTTCTCACAATTGATACGCAGGGGGGGCTTAGCATAAAAAAACTTTTTCCTGACGCCGTTCTCATAGGAATCCTTCCTCCCTCCCTGGCGGAGCAGGAGGCAAGGATAAGAAAGAGAAGGGGGCTTGCCGAAACAGAAATCAGAAAAAGAGTCGAGGCGGCGAAAAAAGAGAGGAAAGTCCTGATGTCTGATTATGATTACCGGCTTGTAAACAGGAATCTTGAAACCACAGTTCAAAAAATCGCAGGAATAATTCGGAAAGGGAAAAGGAGAGAAGATGGATAAGGTAAAAGTAGGTTTTGTCGGCGCGGGAGGATTGGCAAATGCCAAGCATTATCCTTCGCTTAGCGAGATTGAAGGCGTAGAGATTGTAGGCATCTCAGACCTTGTAGCCGAAAAAATGGACCAGACGGCTGAAAAGTTTAACATAAAGAATAAATTTGCAAGTTATAAAGAGATGATAGAAAAAACGTCTCCCGAAGTTGTTTATATAGTTATGCCTCCCCACCATCTTTTTGACATAGCTGCACACTGTCTTACCCAGGGACTTCACGTTTTCATCGAGAAGCCGCCCGGCATCACGAAGGAACAGACAAGGCAGATGGCAAGCATGGCAGAGAAGAAAGGCGTTCTGACAATGGCAGGTTTCCAGAGAAGGTTTTCTCCGGTCCTGTGCGAGGCAAAGCGCATGATAGACGAAAGGGGAGGAGTCGTGCAGTGCCAGGCCAATTTCTTCAAGCACAGTCCCGGTGTTGGCTCATATTACTCAGGTGCAATTGACATACTGACCTGCGATGCCATACATGCCGTTGATGTCCTGAGGTGGATGGGAGGAGACGTTAAAAAGGTTGTAAGCGTTGTAAGCAAATTGTTCGGCGACAATCCCAACAGGTTTTGCGCCCTGATGGAGTTTGAAAGCGGCGCCGCCGGATATCTTTCCACCAACTGGATTACTGGCAGGCGCATATATTCCGTAGAAATGCACGGCAAGGGCATTCTGGCTTTTGCCGACCCAGAAGAAGACGCAAAGGTTTATAAAGACGGGAATAAAGAGGCAGAAATTATCAGGGCGGAAACATTTACGGGAGAAAAAGACCCCGATTCATACAAGAACACTGGATTTTTCCATGAGAATAAGCATTTTATAGAATGCATAAGGACAAAAACTCTTCCGCAGACGAATTTCGCCGATGCTTATAAGACAATGGACCTGGTTGACAGGATTTACCACAGCCAGATGTAATTATAATTGACTGGGAATGTTTCCTGTCAGGCAGGCGATTGCAGCGGGCAGGGTTTTCCCTTAAGCTATCCGGTGAAATTTTGCAGTACGCCGGCAACTTCCGGAGGGGGTGTTCCGAACCTGTCTGAAAGCTCTGCCGAAAAAAGCTCTGCTTCTTCCGGCGTTTGGAGAGATGCAATCTTTTTGTAAACGTAGAATCTCAGGGCTGGGTCCTTTATGTATTCTTCGGGTATGATAAGCGGGATGTCAGGAGTGTCCGGCTTTTCGTGTACCTCTTTTTTCCCTTCAGTAACTTCCTGCCAGAACTGGCAGTAAAGGCTGAATCCCACCTGGTCTATGAATCCGTGCTGTTCTTTTCCGAGGATGTTGCCTGCTCCTCTGATTTCCAGGTCTTTGAGCGCAATCCTGTATCCGCTTCCCGGCCTGTTAAGCTCCTGTAAAGCCTGCAGTCTTTCCTTTGCCGTTTTTGTCATGAAGATATGTTCGGGAATCAGGAAATACGCGTATGCCCTCCACTTGTATCTTCCCACCCTGCCTCTGAGCTGGTAAAGGTCTGCAAGCCCGTATCGGTGTGCGTTATCCACGATAAGGGTGTTTGCCCTCGGGATATCTATGCCGTTTTCCACGATTGTTGTTGCCACCAGTATGTCTATCTCTCCATTGGAAAACCTCTTCATTATGCCCGAAAGCGTTTCGGGGTTCATTCTTCCGTGGGCAGCCTCTATTTTTGCAAAAGGAACCATGTTTTGAAGCCTCTTCCTGACTTTCTCGATATCGTATATGAAGTTGTGCAGGTAGAATACCTGTCCTTTTCTTTCCATTTCCCGGAGCAATGCTTCTTTTACAGTTCTTTCGTTATGCCTGCCCACATATGTAACCACGGATATTCTGCCCTGCGGGGGCGTCGTGATGACGCTTATGTCTTTCATCCCGGAGAGTGTCATATAAAGAGTTCTCGGTATGGGGGTTGCAGTTAAAGTCAGCACGTCGACATTTTTGAATATAGTCTTTATTTTTTCCTTGTGCACTACCCCGAAACGCTGCTCTTCGTCTATGACCAGCAGGCCGAGGTTTTTGAATTTGATATCTTTCTGAAGAAGCCTGTGCGTTCCTATTATTATGTCGCAGGCCCCGTTTTCCATGTCTTTGACTATTCTTTTCTGTTCGGAAACTCCGACCAGCCTTGAGAGCATTTCAACCCTAACGGGAAAATCTGCGAACCTTTCCCTGAAGGTCAGGAAATGCTGGAGGGCAAGAACTGTCGTGGGAACAAGAACGGCCACCTGTTTGCCGCTTATAACGGATTTGAACCCTGCCCTTATGGCTATCTCGGTTTTTCCGTATCCCGCGTCTCCGCAGACTATCCTGTCCATTATTCTTGCCGACACCATGTCTTTCTTGACCTCGTCTATCGCCTTTAACTGGTCTTTCGTTTCCTCGTATATGAATGTCGAATCAAACTGTTTTTGCAGTTCTTCATCGGGGGAAAAAGAAAAGCCTTTTTCTTTCTTCCTTTCAGCGTAAAGGCGGTACAGGTCTGATGCAAGGTCTCTTATGCTGTTTTTGACTTTCTCCTTTATTGTGAGCCAGTTTCTGCTGTTTAACTTTGATATCCTGGGATTTTTATCGCCTATATACTTGTGTATAAGCGAAATATGCCTGACGGGCACATACAGCTTGTCTCCTCCTTCATACCTTATAATTATGAACTCTTCAAAGGAATCGTTTATCTTCAGTTTTTTCATTCCTTCGAAAACACCTATTCCTTCATTGAAATGAACCACGTAATCCCCTTTTCTGATTTCCGAGTAACTTCCGGCTGGCATGAATTGAGAACTTCTCCTGAGCTGAATATGCCTTGTGGCGTATCTTGAGAAAAGTTCGCTGTTGCTCAGCACCGTGAGGTTTATTTCGGGAAAAGAAAAGCCCGAAGATATTACTCCTTCGAGGAACACCGTACTGGAAATACCTGCCTTTTTCTCTTTGAGAACATCTTTTACCCTTTCTTCCTGGCCCTTGTTGTCTGAAAAAACGAAGAGTTTTTCTCCGGCAGACCTGTGCCATACAAAAGAGGGATTTATCTTGAACCTTCCCTCAACGGAAAATATGTTGAAATGGAAAATTTTCCTTTCGGATGACCATTCCGACAGTCTGTTCTGAAGTATTGCCGAACTGCCTGCAAGCTGTTTTATCCAGGGTTCTCCGATGATGTTTTTAAGCATCAGTTCCTTTACCAGGGGAGAAGAGAATGCTTTTCCAGGCTCGATAAAAAAGGAAAATGCGTTTTTTAATTCCTCCTTCAAATCTTTTTCACCCCTGCCCGCAAAAAATTCGCTGACAGGCATAATTGTAAATTCATCGGTTTTCTCAAATGAAAGCTGAGTGCCCGCTTCAAATTTTCTCAATGAATTTATCCTGTTGCCCGCAAATTCAATCCTTACAGGAAAATTTTCATTGAGAGAGAATACGTCGATAATTCCGCCTCTTCTCGCAAAAGAGCCCGGTTCCTCGACAACGGCCGATTCCTCGAATCCCGAATCTATAAGGTACCGTATGAACGCATCCCTTCTGAGTGTCCGGCCTGTCCTGATATTCATTATGTGCCTGCCGAAATTTTCAAGGGGAGGTATCTTCTTTGCAAGGGCTGCGGGCTGGGATACCAGGATGTAAGGCGTTACCGTTCGTGATAGGGCAGACAGGGTTTTAACCCTTTCGAACATGACTTCCGATACCATATTTTCGTTTTCCGTGAAAAATTCAGGAGAGGGAAGAAACATTGCATGTTTCTCCGGAACGAAATTCAGTATATCCCTGTAAAAAACTTCGGCTGACTGTTCTTCGGGAAGTATTGCAAGGAATGATTTTTTTGTGGATTTGAAAAGGCCTCCAATGAGATAGGGAATAAAACTTCCTTCTGCACCGCTTATAAAAGGCCTTCCATTTTTCAATATAAAGGCCGACAGTTCGGCAAATTCTTCTGACTGCGGGAGATATTTCAGTATTTCTGCAGGTGAAATTGTATTTTTCATTCGGAGAAAAGGATGTACACGGGTCCTGTAATCCCTCCTGTTTTCTCATTTCCCAGGGGGCCGCTGTAAACGCGCCGCAGGATATTTCCCAGGCCGTTGGTAACGCTGATTTCTATTTCGTTTTTGCCTGTTTTAATGAGTCCTTCGATGTTGAAAATATAGGGTTTCCATGCTTTTGTTCCAGCCTTTTTCCCGTTTATCTTAACTTCCACGGCGGTGAAAGCCGATTCGATGACCAGTCGGGGAGATTTTGGAACCTTTTTCAATTTAATTGTCTGCCTGTATATGCCAGTTCCTGCAAAATGGGGGTATCCTGCCGTATTCCAGCCGTTATTTTCCATTTTACCCGCGCAGGGTGCAAGCATGGTGCAGTTTTCCCTCTTTTCCACCATGAAATCCCCGCTTATCACGACAGGCTCGATAAAACCTTTCTGGTTGAATCCCGGCAGGTCTTTTTTCCATGAACGCCAGTAAGAGCTTTTGACGAGAAAAACGAATTCATTGGTTCCCTTCCTGTAAAAATCCCTTGCGGTGAAAATCATGTTTTCCCTGTCCCACAGGCAATAACCTTTCGGTTCGGGAACTTCCCTGCCGTTTATGAAAAGCTTCTGCCATTCTCTGGTATCAACGATGAAAGAAAGTTTTTCCGGGATAAAAGACAGGTTGAAACACCCTTTTACCCAGTAGAATGCAGATTCTTCGGACGTGAATCCGTCGGCAAGTCTCCCGTGAAACGTTTTTATCCATGTTTTATCAAGGGGTTTTTCATGCCATCTTTCCTTCTCTCCTTTCATCAGCGGGTCCGTTTTCACAAAAAGTTCAGGCAAATAATGATTAGCTCCTTTTAATGAAAAATCCCAGTTTTTGTCAAGCATTATTTTTCTGCCGGAAAAGTCTGAAGCCGCCGGGCATCCCGCCTGTTTGATATCCGTGTTCCGGAAATCCCTGCCGATATTCACTATGAGAGATTGTCCGTCCCTGAGCCCAACGTTTATCCTGCTGGTTCCCCCGCTTTCAACGGTTTCCGGCCTGTAAACCCTCCCATCGTCAACGTCCATTATCACGGCGGTTCCTTCAATCCCGTGGTTCAGGGTTATTTCCCTGTCCCTGCCGGTATGGTTCGCGAGAAATAGCATGTATTCATCATTCGTTTTTCTTGCCGTTGCCCATATTCCCTCGGCTTCCCTACGGCTCTCCAGGTCCCATTTTTTCGTGACTAATGGTAATATCCTGCTTATGAATTCCGCCTTGAATTTCTCCCTGTCATAGTCTTTTTCAAACGGTATGAAAACGCCTCTCTGTTCTTTTCTGCAGGGCGAAAGCTTTCCTTTGTCGTATGACCATTGGGGTTTGCATCCCAGCCAGAGAATCCTGCCTCCCGATTCCGAAAACTTTTTCAGCTTCAGAGCGCATGTCCCGTCTATGACATGGCATCCCGGCACGACGACCGTCCTGAATTCCGCGTTCCTGCATTTCAGAACGCCTCCGGATACGGAAGATTCCTTGAGGACGTCCTCGAAAAGCATCTCGAAGTCAACGTGGTTTTCGAAAAGCGAATTCATTGACAGGACAAGCATGTAAAGCATGATATGCGACTGGGGGGTTTCGTTCCAGAATTCGCATTCCGTTCCTACCCTGAATGTTGTTCCTGCATGTGCCGAGGTTACGGAATAAAGAACGGCAATGTCGGTATCGAGCGGGGCAAAGGATGCAAAAAGGGAAACCCTTCGGCAGTAATCGGCGTATATCCTGTAATATTTCCACCACGGCTGGGAAAAATGCTTGCCGGATATTGCCCTCTTGCGGAAATCTGCTATGGAATATATGAGCGCGTTGTCGTTTATGAGGCTTATGCCCATAGAGGCAAGCCAGTCGTTATCTTTTTTCTGCTCTTCAAGGGTGCAGTTCCAGTCTCTCACCCCGAAAGCCTCGCACATGGTTCTTTTTGCTCCCGTGTACCTGGCGGTGGATGAAATTCTCTTTGCCGTGAATGTCAAAAGGGGATAATCATAGGGTTCTTTCCCGATTGCCGTTTCAAGCGGCTTTCCGGGCATGCATCCCGCCAGCATATCCATGCCGGGTACCTGTATATGCTTTATGAATTCGTGTATATCGCCATTGACCTTGTTGGAAAAGGAGATGGATTCCTCTGCCATGCAGTGGCCAGTAACCGAAACCCTGTTTTTTGAGCACCACCTGCCTGCCGTTTCCGAAAAATTTTTCGAAAAAAGGTCAGTTATAAGGCCATAGTAATCAATTCTCGCTTTCAGGGTTTCCGGCCGGCTGTTTTCGGACAGAAGAAGGCGGAAGTTATCTTCCAACCGGTAACCGCAGCGCTTTTCAAACTCGGAGAAAAGAGTTTTTGTATATGCAAAACTCATGTTCTTATTAATGTTTGCGTAAGGTTCGTCAAAAAAGAAGCCTTTCAGGGTTGAGCCAAAATATCTTCTGAACCTTTTCAGGTACTGCACGTGTATGTATGACATCCATGTTTCAACTGCTTTCTTGTCCAGCATATCCCCGTATCCGTGCTGCTGCCATGAGTCCGCGGTACCCGTGCTGGACAGCAATACCCTGCAGCATGGCTTCTTGACAAGCATCATGAAAGTGACCGGTCTGCCGGTCCTGTTCACCCATTTTCTTTCCCCCTGTTTTTCCCACCAGCGTGCTTTTTCAACAGGGATATCCCGTATATTGCCTTCGAGGTTCCTGAAGCCTGCGTATAATATTTCTGACCCGCCTTCAAGCATGGCTTCAATATTGACCGTCTTTCCATTTGCCACTTTCCTTTCATTCAGTTCCATGGCAGAGGAAAGATATTCCGGATGTTCTTTAAGAAGATATCCCGCGGCGGTTCCGCTGGGCCAGTTGAGGTCGTCGTAAAGCCATACCTTCATTCCTGCCTCTTTGCTCTTTTCAAGGACGAATCCTATGTAATCCCAGTATGTATCCTTGAGAAAAGAAGGGAATTCAAGCCCGTACATTGCCATAATGAAAAACTCGTTTATGCCTTTTTCCTTCATATCCCGAAGCTGGCTGAGTATCTCTTTTTTTGTCATCTTTCCCGTCCAGCACCACCACGGGACAGGGCCGAATTCATCATGCAGGTTTGAAAACATTCCGGCAAAACTTTTCCCATTGTCTTTCATTTGCAGGTTTCCCTCCTTGATAATGCTGAAGATTACCGAAATATTGTATAACAGGTAAAATATCCAGTCAACCTGCCTTATATTGCCTTGAACTTGACTGAGAGGTACAATTATCTGATACAAATGTCTTTGCGTATATAAAAAAATGTCAGGAGGAATTGTCACATGGAAATGAAGATAAAAACCTTTTTACTGCTTGGCGGATTAACCGTATTGCTTGTTCTGGGGGGCAGTTTTTTCGGCAAGAGCGGCATGATAATAGCTTTTATCATTGCCCTTGCGATGAACGGGTTTTCCTACTTTTTTTCCGATAAGCTTGTTCTTGCGATGTACAGGGCGAGAGCTGTTTCATACAACGAATATCCTGTCTTATACAATATCATGGGAGAACTTACCCAGAAGGCCGGCATGCCGATGCCCAAGTTATATCTCGTATCTTCGGCAACACCCAACGCTTTTGCCACGGGCAGGGATCCTCAGCATTCAGCGGTTGCCGTTACAACCGGCATTCTTGACCTGCTCAGCGAGAACGAGCTCAAGGGAGTCCTTGCCCATGAACTTTCGCATATAAAGGACAGGGATATTCTGCTTGCCACTATTGCGGCTACCATTGCCGGTGCGATAACTTTTCTGGCAAGTATGATGCGGTGGGCGGCGATGTTCGGCGGAGGAATGGGAGGCGGCAGCGACAACAGGAGAAGCGGAGGAAGCATGATAGGGCTGGCAGGCATGCTTTTGTTTGCTGTGCTGGCGCCCATAGCCGCTATGATAGTCCAGCTTGCCATTTCCCGTTCGCGTGAATATCTCGCCGATGCGGAAGGAGCCAGACTGGCAGGAAATCCCCTGTATCTTTCTTCTGCCCTGAAAAGGCTTACCCAGGGAGTAAAGGCCCGCCCCATGAACAATGCCAATCCTTCTACTGCGCATCTGTTCATAGTAGCGCCTCTTACGGGCAAGTCTTTGCTCAACCTCTTTTCAACGCATCCTCCCATGGAGGAAAGAATAAGAAGGCTTGAAAACCTTGTCGTTTAAAGTAAAGGAACAATGGAAAGAAAAAAACTCAGGGAACTTCTCAACGGCTATAAGAAAGGCACTATCAGCGAGAAAAAACTTCTCGAGAAGCTGAAGATATTTCCATACATAGACATGGATTTTGTGAAGCTTGATACCCATCGGAGCATCAGGTTCGGTTTTCCCGAGGTTGTTTACGCTCCGGGCAAGACGGTCGAACAGATAATCAGGATAATAAAGGCAATACTGGATACCCACTCTGATTTCATGGTAACCAGGACAAGCAGAGAGCAGGCTGAAAAGATTAAGGAGCAGATGCCGGAGATACTTTATCATGAAACTGCGGGAATTCTTACGTTAAAAAAGAAAAAGATGAACCGCAGCAGTAAATATACAGCCGTTGTTTCTGCGGGAACAGCCGATATCCCCGTTGCAGAAGAAGCAGCGGTAGTGCTTGAAATACTTGGCGACAGGGTGGAGAGGTTGTACGATGTCGGAGTTGCGGGCTTGCACAGGTTATTGGATAAAGCGGATATGCTTAACAGGGCTCAAAGCCTTATTGTGGTAGCAGGCATGGAAGGGGCACTGCCGAGCGTGGTGGGGGGTATTGTGTCGCGTCCTGTTATAGCAGTTCCCACTTCCGTAGGTTACGGAACAAACTTTGCCGGGGTTGCACCCCTGCTTACGATGCTTAACAGCTGTTCGCCCAACGTTGCCGTTGTAAACATAGACAACGGTTTCGGAGCGGCTTTCTTTGCCCACCTCATCCTTGTAAAATAAAAGGGGACAGGCTACTTTTTTCGATAGAATAAGTTTTTTGAAAAAGTAGCCTGTCCCCTTTTTTTTTGTCGTGGTTGTCATTCCTTATTCTGAGCCTCCAGCCGTAGCCGTACCCTGAATCTGCGACGGGCGCATCAGCCATTATTACCGTGTCAGGATGGGTCTGCAGGTTAAGCCACGGCGCGTACATGTAAGAACATGTATTGGAGAGTCCAACCGCAGATATGCGCGAACCTGCACGGTCCCTGTAAAGTGCGCCCGGAAAGGCCGGATTGGGTTTATCTCCGTATTTATGCCCCGGGCATACAAAGAGGTTGTAATTTGTTACGTACTGGGGTGTTTCAAACGCAGATGAGGAAGGGTCAACCTGTCCCGTAAGAAGCGCCAGAGAAATATTGGGCACCGTGGAAACATGCCCGTAGTAATTTCCCATGCTTGCCCATAATGAATCGTCGAAGTAGTGGGATGGAAACCATCCTTCCCAGTCCTGGGCGTATATGTGGAGGTAAAGCCCGAGCTGTTTCAGGTTGTTCATGCACGCCGTCGCCCTTGCCCTTTCTCGCGCTTTCTGCAAAGCCGGCAGCACAAGTGCTGCCAGGATACCTATGATAGCTATTACCACAAGGAGTTCTATGAGCGTAAATCCTCTTTTCTTTCTCATCTTTTCTCACCTCCTTTACTCCGAACTCTCACTTGATATTTTTCCATGTGAGGAGCTTCGTTTTATCGCTTCTTTAAGATAACCCTTCCCTGATACACTTTCACGGTGAGGGGTTTACCCCGAACTCTCACCTGTATATCTTTCACGGTGAGGGGCTCTGATTTATCTTTTTCTCCGGATAAAGCCCTTAGATGAGATAATACTCAATGTGCAAATACCTTATCACGCTTCTTTATATCTGTCAAGTTTTTTTATTGCCGGAGCGCCTCCAAAGGTTGTGAAGAAGCCGATATCCCTTTCAAATTACCATCAAACAGGAAAAGCGCCCTCGTGTTGAGGTCCATTGCCGGAACCTCTTTCCCCGGCTGGAAATCTGCCGTGTAGCGGACCGTGTCTGAAATCCTCAGGTTATCCATGGCTCCTTCAAAGGGTCCAAGCACTATATCTTCCCCCGCGTCCGAAAGCTTTATTTTCTGCTTGCCCGTCACCGGGTTTATTCCATACATTGCTGCTCTATGGGGCAATTTCCGCCCGTTAAGGAAAATACCGAGTGATGCTTCCAATCCCCTATCTCCTTCCTTTATATCCCATGTATAGGCAATATGCACCCATTTTCCAGCACGGTAAAAATATTCCGCCTGGAACCCTGTGCGTGTCGGTTCTCCCTTTTCAGACAGAAATTCCGTCTGCAGGAAGCTGAAAGGGCCCGGCGTGCCTCTTCTCCAGTACGAGTGCTGCAGGTTGAATAGAGGAGCCTTTACAAAAGGCAGGTCTATCTGCTTGAAAGACGGAAGAGCGATATTGAGTATGGAATGGTCCGGGCGGAACCAGAATTCGACAGTTCCTTTATTCCCGGGGAAAAAGGCGTAACCTCCCTGTTGCAGTCTTTCTCCCCTCGCAAATTTTAATGAATGCTGCTCCGAAAGCCTGACAGACTTGCCCTGAACGCCCTCTACGAACTCCACGGGTCCTTTCGTTGCAGGCAGTGCGGCGGAGGCGAGAACAACAGGCTTGCCTGAAGTTTTTTCCGGAAGAAGAGATGGAGAGCCGAAAGCCACCATGGGCTCCACGTTAAGAAGCCTGTAAAAGCCCGCTGGACAATCCCCCTTGAAAGAACGTAAATATGGTTCTATACTCCATATTCCGGCCCTGCCTTCCGCAGGTATGGAGAGCTTGCCAACATTTGAATCGGAATTCTCGACGGCGATTTTGCCGTCGGGGCTCCTGATAATGGCCGGGTATCCCATGAAGATTTCAAGGGTTTTCAATCCTTCCGGAACCCTGAAAAACATCGGTTTTCCTTCTCCCGGACGGCTGCTTTCAGGAGAAGATCCGTGAGACACGCTGCTGGCAGACCAGAATCCTTCGGGTGAGAAAAGAACGGCTTTTTCCGAAGTTGTGTCAAGAAGCGTAAAGGTGTCTTTTTCGGCGAACGAAAGAAGGTATAAACCCGATTCCTTGTCCGCAGGCATAGTTATGTATGCATGGTAGCAGGTGTTGTTGGACATCCGTTTTTCAATTTCTGTCCCTAAATCCTTTACCGGATGTATTTCCGGATAATCCGCATACGGCGAGACTTCTATTTTTATGCTCTTTTCTTCGGTCTGTATATATATGCTGTGCCTGGTATCGTTCCCTTTTTCATGGCTGAATAAAAGCATGCTTCCGGGAATCTTCATGGGCTTTACTACAAGTGGCGTTATGGGTTCTCCGCTCCATCCTTTTTCCGATATCAGTTTCAATGTGGCGGGAAATCCTATGAAAGGATTCTCGTACTCGTTCCAAATCCTGCCCGGAAGGCTCTTCCAGTCGAGAGGATTTTTCGGCATCCTCGAAACCTGTTCAGAAAAAGGGTAGCGGCCCGCGTAATAGAGCGCGTCGCTCAGGGTCTGTTCCGCCACGCTGCGCCACCTCTGTTCTCCGGTTACCATGTAAGCAATGCAGTAGGTGAGGGCATCGTAATTCCTGTGGCCTATGGGCCCGCTCCTTCTTTCAAAACGATACTTCTGGTCCAGCAGTTTCAGCCATGCTTCTTTTACAGGCTCGTCGCCCGTTTCAAGGTAATATTCCAGTAAATCGTAAGTGTCCCGTTCATCCTTGTATTCGGGGCTGAGGCCAACTCCTTTCAGGCCGTTCTGGCTTTTAATATCTATGATGGAATGTACAAATTCACGTGTCATCCTGCAGATGTTGTCATCCCAGTCCATTACGGAAAGGGTGAGAAGTGTTCTCGATATGCTTACTATCCCGCGGGGCGTTTTGTTTGCCTTCTTTGCATATTCCTGTACCATTTTCACCAGCCCGAGGGAGCGTTCATCCCCGGTCAGGTAGTAATCGTTGAGCCAGTGCCTTATCTCCCCGTCTATCGTGCTGAAGGGAACTGTCCTGCCCTGCCAGAAGAAAGGCAGTCCTCCGCGGTCTCCGACAATGAAAACTCCCCTTTCCTTGTTGGGAGAATTCCAGTGGGCTATTCCGTAGTCTCCCGTAAAGCGGCTGAACCTGTACCCGTACTCGTAGCATTCGCGCTCACCGCTCCTTGCGTACATGAGAAAGGGAACCCTTCGCATGCCGTAGTCCATTATCCCCTTCAGGCGCGAGTCACCGAATCCCGACATTATGCGTCCTTTCACCGTAACGACGCTTACATCGGGAAAACAGCCCCAGGAGATAACGCCCGTCATGGGAAAAGCTTTCATGGACATGATAAATCTCTGCCAGTGGTCGGATATCATCTGTTCCGCCTCGGGGAATTTTGCGGGGTCCCTGTGCAGGGAGGGCCAGCCGATTGCCTCGGAAGAACATATCTGTGCGGTATCGCTTAGTGCAAGGGGAGGCCTTGCCCCGGCTATTGCGGTTTTCCTGACAGTGTCTGCCCGGTAGTTTCCCGCCTGGGGCAGCAGCCAGATATCGTGCGTAAGGGCTGTACCCTGGGCGTTGCTGGGCAATTCGTGGGGGTTTTTCGGGGCGCCCGGAGCTTCTTTTGCCCATCTCTGCCAGTATTCTTCTACAAGGGTTTTTGCCCGGAAATCCAGTTCCCGGCCGCTTCGTCCCGACCATAGCACAGCTCTTGCTCCCCTTTCTCCGAAGGATATTTCCTTGGGGAACCGCTCGGCCAGCCAGGGCATGACGACGGCAATACCATAGTTTCCGTAATCTCCGTAAGCCCAGTCTCCCGCCACGTTGAATTTTTCCACAATCCTGTCGGTTCCGTTTTCCGAAATTCCTATGCCTGCTTTGTATTCTCTCTCGGCAAAGTGCGGATAGACGTCCTGCAGTAGAAAAACTTCGCTTCCCTTAACCTTTTGTACCGATTCCTCTCCGGCCGCTCCCGCCGCGCAGTATACGTCAGCAGGCGGGGCGGGAGTCTTGAATTCCAGTCCGTAATCTTTGAACCAGACCTTATTTGTATCCTCGGTCAGAATAAGCGAATGGGTAATCCTAACGTAAGGGGTTCCTGCCGCAAAATAGAGCCATACGTCGGCCCTGGCAAGTTTTTCCCCGGACTGTGTAATGTACCATCCCGAACGCTTGACGACAAAACGTCCGGGTCCGTCTTTTAACACGGTATTTTCAATGGCGGCGGCCGCACCGGCAACCCTTGCCGTCCTGCCGGAATTATCTGCAAGGTAGGTTCCCGCTCCCGAACCTTCAAGCACAGGTATTCTTCCGTTTTCGCAGACAAGCCACGCTCTTTCGGGCAGAAGACTGTTCTTATCGAACTGGTATACCGCGGCGCCCGTATCAACGGTAAAATTTCCGTCGGCATCGCGGGTTACCTTCAAAGGGTTCGGAAAAGCGGTCCTTTTTACGCCTGCCCCGTATTCAACCCTGTATTTTCCCTGGGGCGAAGCCGTGAAACCTGCCAGTGCCCATCTTACGCTTCCATCCCGCCAGGTGGCGGTCACGTCTATCTGGGAAGGAATTTCCCTGCCCCCGCTTGTTATCCGGATGGACGATGCGTCTTTAATCTCTCCTTTGTGGAAAGCCATGCTTCCCGTGAGGGGCCAGGGAGAGTCAACACCGGATACGTCGTTTATCTTCAGGTCAAATCCGCCTGCCTTTGCAGTGAAAGCGGCGAGTATGAAGCACAGTAAAACAAGCATATAAGATTTTTCAAACACTTTTTTCCCCATGGTTTCCTCCTGCGTGGAATCTCCGTTCTACCATACCTGGCTATGTTTTCGGTTGTGTTTTTCAGCATACCAGGCATAAAACCTTTTTGTGTCTGTTGAATATAATTAGCTATTTCCTTAATGCCTGTAATTTATTCTCTTTCATCTCATGTTGATTTTTGCGAGGGTTACTTCGGAGCGTGCCCTTTCCAGCATGCTTCTGACATAGTCAACCTGGCGTCTCAGGGAACGGGTTATGGCATCGGCGTACTGGAAATTGAGAAGGAAATAATAGATGTCGTCCATCATGTCGAGCATCTTCTCGCACTTTTCTATTTCGCCCTTTCTTATTTCGTCCAGCATGTACCTTCTCAATTCGCCGTTGCTCTCGCACATTCCGTGAAGATAGCTCTTGTAGTCGAAACCGTACTTGTCCGGCTCGGGTATCTTCCCGTTTTTTATGATATTGAATGTAACCACGGCTTCTGCAAGTTCCTTTTCAGCGGCATGTAAAAAGCCGGCATAGTATATCTCAGGGCATTCTTTTAATATCTTTTTTGCATTTTTCAGGATGTCAAGCGCCTCTTTTATCTCCTTTTCCGCTCCGGGGAAATTCCTCTGGTGTATCTTCTTTATGGAATCTGCAGCCATCCTTCCCACTTCCCTTGTCAGCCTGAGCGTTTTTTCTCTCACTCCGTCTTCCTTGTCGAACAACAGCTTTAGTTTCTTTTCAATGTTTTTCATTGATTAATATCTCCCTTTTTATAAAAATCCTTAAGCTCGGCTTCTATCTGAAATTTGTTTATATCCATTGAAGATTTGGACGCATCCCTGCCCCTCATTTTCCTTGGGGCCGGCGGTGCAATGATATCCAGGAATTCCCTTATGTTCATTATGCTGCTGCCCAGGATTTTACCGCAGACCTGGACTTCCCTGTCGTCGGAAACCACCGTTTTCATCCTGTTCTTGTCGGGATTCCTTTCAAGATCCTGCCTTATGACTTCGTCGGCCGTCAGGTCGTGCGAGAAAAGGAGCCTTATTTTCCTGTCCGGATACCTCATGTCGATAAAACCGTCAAAGACCACGGTAAACATAACCGAAGGATGTTTTCTCCTGTATCCCGAAATGACGCTGAGCAGGGCTTCCACCGCGCTGTTATTGACTTCGCTCTCGTATTTTTTCAGGAAACTGCTCTTTATAAGGTTATACCCGTCAATTATATATTCCATTTTATTCCAGGGAGTTTTCTTCAATCGCCCTGACGCACTTGCCGCACAGGAGCGGGAACCTTTCGTTCTTGCCCACTTCGGGAAAATGGACCCAGCACCTGCTGCACTTGTTGAAAGATGTATTTTCAACAGTTATCTCTTCTGTGCCTTTTTCCAGTATGACTTCCGATACAATAAAAAGGCCTTCAAGATTTTCAAATGTCTGAAGAAATTCATACATGTCTTCGGGTGCAGATATGGTTATTTTCGCCTCAAGGCTTCCGTGTACTATTTTTGCTTCCCTTTTCTCCTCTATCTTCTTGAGCACTTTCTTTCTGAATTCAAAAAACCTTTCCCATTTTTCAAGAAGTTTTCCGTCAGGTTTCTTTATTTCGGGCCAGTCCTCGAGGAAAACACTCTCTTTTTTATCCTTCCAAGGTATTGCCTGGTATGCTTCTTCGGAAGTAAAAGACAGTATGGGAGCCGATATTTTGAGCAGGGACATGAGTATCCTGTAGAGTACTGTCTGTCCGCTCTTCCTTTCCAGAGAATTCCTGCCGTGTGTATAAAGGCGGTCCTTCAGCTGGTCAAGATAGAAAGAGGAAAGATAAAGGTTGCAGTAATTATGGAGCTCTTCATACACCTTGTTCAGCGCATAGGAATCATAATAACCGGTTACCGTGTTTACAGTGTGCCTGAGTTTTTCAAGCGCCCACCGGTCCACTTCCTTAAGCTGTTCATCTTCAAGGGCTTTTGCCGGAGAAAAACCGTCAAGGTTGCCGAGCAAAAACCTTATCGTATTGCGTATTCTCTTGTATGTCATGACAACGTTTGCTATTATATTGTCCGAAATTCTCACATCCTGCTGGTAATTTTCCGAAATGCTCCAGATGCGGACTATCTCGGCGCCGTATTTTTTTATAAGTTCTTCCGGCGTTATGACGTTGCCGAGAGACTTGCTCATTTTTTTACCTTCCGCGTCAACGACAAAACCGTGGGTCAGCACGGTTTTATAAGGCGCTCTTTTCTCTATTCCGCAGGAGGTAATAAGCGAGGTCTGGAACCATCCCCTGTGCTGGTCGCTTCCTTCGAGGTAAAGGTCGGCTGGCCATTTCATGTCAGGAGACTTCTTCAAAACGGCAAGGTGGCTGACTCCCGAATCAAACCATACGTCGAGTATATCCTTTTCCTTTGTAAAGCCGTCCCCTTTGCAGTGAGGGCATCTGAACCCTTCAGGGAGAAGTTCCTTTTCGCTTTTTTCTATCCAGATATCGGACCCGTGTTCCCTTATCAGTCTTTCCGCGTTTTCGAGAGTTTCCTGCGTTATTACTGCGTTGCCGCAGTTCTTGCAGTAGAATGCCGGTATGTGCACCCCCCATAGCCTCTGTCTCGAAAGACACCAGTCAGGCCTCATTTCAACCATGGCGCCTATCCGGTTTTTGCCTTCGCAGGGCACCCATTCTGTTTTTTCTATCTCGTTTTTCAAGCCCTTTCTGAGCCCGTTGTGGTCTATCTTTAAAAACCACTGTTTAGTGCTTCTGAAAATGACAGGTTTTTTGCATCTCCAGCAATGCGGGTATGAATGTTCAATGTCTTCGCGGCAAAAAAGAGAGCCGTTCTTGTCGAGGGCTTCTATTATGAGCGGGTTCGCGTCAAAAACCCTGATTCCCTCGAAATCTTTTACGTCTCCGGTGAACCTTCCTTTTTCATCTACAGGGGAGAGTATGTCGAGGTTGTTTTTTATACCTGCATAATAGTCTTCTTCTCCGTGTCCCGGTGCCGTATGCACGCACCCTGTTCCGTCTTCGGCGGAAACATAATCTGCAAGGATTATCCTTGATTCTCTGTTTAAAAGGGGATGGCTGTATTTCCATCCTTCAAGTTCAGTTCCTTTAAAAGTTTTTATTATTTCAGCTTTCAGTCCTTTCTTTTCAAAAACGGTTTCCACCAAACTTTTTGCCAGTATAAACCTTCCTTCCGGCGTTTCTGCAACCGCATATTCAATATCAGGGTTTACCGCTATGGCCGTGTTCCCCGGCAGCGTCCAGGGGGTGGTTGTCCATACAAGAAAAGAAAGGTTCTTTTTGTCTATCTTCTCGTTGCATGCAGTTACGGGAAACTTTATATATATTGAGGGCGCTATGGAATTCTCATATTCTATTTCAGCTTCCGCAAGGGCTGTTTCGCAAGAGATGCACCAGTAAATAGGTTTATATGCCTGGTGTATATATCCTTCCATGTAGAGTTTGCCGAAAGCGTTTATGATGGTTGCCTCATATTCATGGTTAAGCGTTAGATACGGGTTTTCCCATTCTCCGAGAACTCCGAGCCTCTTGAATTCTTCTCTCTGCACGGACATGAACTTCCTGGCGTAGTCAGCCGCTTTCTTTCGGAATTTCACCACGTCTACATCCCCTTTTTCCGCTTTCATGTCCCTGAATATCTGGTGCTCTATCGGCATGCCGTGACAGTCCCAACCGGGTTTGTAGGGCGAATACATGCCCCTGAGGGATTTGTATTTGACAACGACGTCCTTGAGAATTTTATTCAAAGCCGTTCCCAGATGTATATGGCCGTTGGCGTAAGGAGGCCCGTCATGCAGGAGGTAACATTCCCCGCCTTTGTTCTTATCAATTACCTTGCCGTAGATGTTCTGCGAGTCCCAGAGCCTGAGAAATTCCGGTTCCTTCTGATTTAGATTGCCTTTCATGGGAAAGGATGTTTTGGGTAAAAGCACCGTTTTAGAAAAATCTTCCATTTAAAAGCTCCTCTGTTGTGGTATAAAATACACCTTCCGCTTTACTCGAACAGTTTATCTTGTTATAATAATAAAAATTTTATTTATTTTACCATAAATGTTGACAAAAGAAGAAAGTAGTATTAAAATTTTGCGAAGTTTTTCAATTTTATGTACAATACGTGTAAACCAATATATTATTTCAAGTTTTTAGGAGGAAGAAAAATGAAGAAGATAGTAGTTGATGCAAATCTCTGCACCGGATGCGGTTTGTGCGTGGATATATGCCCCGAAGTTTTTGAGATGAAAGACGATATTTCGATAGTCAAAACTTCCGACGTTTCAGGAGAGGTGGCGGCGAAGGCCAAGGAAGCACAGGAAAGCTGTCCTGTTGAAGCCATAATAATTGAAGAGTAAATGCTCTTTTTCCGCCAAATTTTCGGGATATCTGCAAATCCTTTCCCTGTCAGGACGGTTGGGGTGTTTTAGCCTGTGTGATTATAAATGAAAAAAACTATAATCTTTTCAATCATATTGCACCTTTTTATTTCTTACAGTTTGCAGGCAATGTTTTTTTTTGTTTTCAAACCGGAAGAAAGGGCGAGAAGGTATATAGAGCGTGCTTTTGAGGAATACAAGGCAGCCATCAGGAAAAATCCCGGAAACAAGGAACTGTTTGATGAATATGCCGGAATTCTCAGGGTGAGAAGGGGAGAAATAAACTCCATGGTTGAACTTGCCCTGTTGTTTCGTGAAATGGGAATGGAAAAAGAGAGCGACAGCCTTCTTTTGGAAATCATTCTGAAAGACAAGAAAGGGGCTGTCGCATATCTTGAAAGCCGCATTTCTGAAACAATGTCTCCCGAAAAAAGGATAAATCTTTACCTGACACTTTTGAAACTCGTCCCTGACAAGGGAGAATACTGGTATGTTCTCGGCAAGCTGTACCTTGGGATGAGCAAACAGAAAGAGGGGACAGAAGCCCTGGAGCAGGCATATTCGTATAATATAAAATCAGAAGACATGTTTTATTATCTGGGCATGTCTCTCATCCAGCAAGGGGATTTCAAAAAGGCCGAATTTTACATTAATGAAGGTTTGAAAATCAAGGATAGCGTAGAATTACATAAGCTTCGTTACACTTTGTACAGCAGGCAGAAAAAGCAGCAATTTGCAAGGAGAGAGAAAGAAAAAATAGGCCGCCTGCTTGCAAATAAAAAGATTATTGAAAAACCTGCTGTTTTGAAACCTGAGGCGCCGCCAGGAAAACCGTCTTATGCAAAACCCATAATAATGCCGGGATTTAATCCCTACAGACTATTGTACGTGGACAAGAAAAAACAGGAACTTCTTCTATGCAGTATTGACGATAAAGGGATAAACGTCCTTCAAAAATTTCCAGTGACCACGGGGAAGAATTTCGGGCAGAAGGAAAACAAAGGAGATGAAAAAACTCCCCATGGAGCATATCTTCTCACCTCGAAAATAGACGGAAGCGGACTGCCCCCAAAATACGGCGTGGCGGCGTATCCGCTGAACTATCCCAACCACATCGACAGGAGGCTTAAAAGAGACGGAAACGGCATATGGCTTCACGGTACTCCCATCGAGAGGCCTCCTTATCACAGCGAAGGGTGCGTGGTTTTAAGCGATAAAGACATGAATGTCCTCATGGAACATATCACTACGGGGAAAACTTTCATAATAATAGAAAAAGACATTTCCAAGCTCAAAGCCCAGATGTTTAACGAAGTCATGGCATCCCTGGGTGCATGGGAAAAGGGATGGGAAAGCCTTGATATTGACAAATACATGGATGCGTATGATGAATCTTTCTACTCGGGTGGCAGGAACAAGAAAGAGTACAGGGCTTACAAGGAAAGAGTCAACAGAAATAAGAATTTTATCAATGTCGAACTCTCCGATGTGCAAATAATGCCGTACGGGGATACTCCTTTCGGCGAGATGGCTCTTGCGTTCTTCAGGCAGAGATACAAGGCAAACGATTTTTCAAGCAGTTCCCGCAAGATGCTTTACCTGGTAAAACGCGGCAGTGGCTGGAAGGTTATCGCCGAAGAAGTTATATGATAAGAGAATCTAAATGAATATATACCCGGATTTCGAAACATTCAAAAAACTTGGAAGCTCGTTCCCTTTTATCCCCGTTTATGCCGAACTTCTCGGCGACCTTGAAACGCCCGTTTCGGCTTTCATGAAGATACGCAAGGGAAGCTACAGTTTTCTTCTTGAAAGTGCGGAACAGGAAGAGAAAACTGGAAGGTTTTCTTTCCTTGGCACATCTCCCGAATTTACCGTCAAAGGAAAAGGCAGAAAGGCAGAAATTTACAATAATCTCACCGGAGAAAAAGAAGAATGCACACAGGAGAATCCCGCTGGTATTCTGAACGATATTCTTGCCCGACGTAAAAGCCCTTCTTTCCGGGACCTGCCAGGTTTTTCGGGCGGGCTCATAGGCTATTTCTCTTATGATTATGTAAGGCAGATAGAAAGAATACCGGAGATTATTGCTTCAGAGGATACCGAGTGTCCGGATTTTTTCTTCATGTTTGCAAAAGATGTAATAATCTTTGACCATTTCAAGAGAAAAATCATACTTGTAACCAATGTGGAAAACGCCAAGTTCAAATCTCCCGGGGAGGCGTATGAAAGCGGCAGGGAGGCGCTTCTTGAAATAAGGAAAAAGCTCGATAAGTCGCTTTTCCAGTTGGATTCTCCCGGCAGTTCTGCCGAAGGCGAGTTCAGAAGCAATTTTGCGCAGGATAAATTCATTCAATCCGTGGAGAAAACAAAGGAATACATAAAAAAAGGAGATATCATCCAGGCTGTCATTTCCCAGAGATGGGAGAAAAAACTGGACGTGAATCCGTTTAACATATACAGGGCATTGCGTACTGTAAATCCCTCTCCTTACATGTTTTACCTTGAAGCAGGCAGCATCAAGATGGTGGGTTCTTCACCCGAAATACTGGTAAAACTTGACGGGAGAAAGGCAACCCTGAGGCCCATAGCCGGAACGAGACCGAGGGGGAAAAACGAGGCCGAGGACATCAATTTTGCCCGGGAGCTCCTGGCAGACCAGAAGGAAAAAGCGGAACACATAATGCTGGTTGACCTCGGCAGGAACGACCTGGGCAGGCTCTGCATTCCCGGAAGCGTAGAGGTTACCGAATTGATGAAGGTGGAAAAATATTCTCACGTGATGCATCTTGTCTCAAACGTTGAAGGCCAGCTTAAAAAAGAAAGCAGTCTTACCGACCTTATCAATGCTTCTTTCCCTGCAGGCACTTTAAGCGGAGCTCCCAAAATACGCGCAATGGAGATAATAGAGGAAATAGAACCTGTCAGGAGAGAGCTTTATGGTGGTGCGGTGGGTTATTTCAGCCTTCAGCACAACCTTGATTTTTGCATAACAATAAGAACAATCGTAGTCAAGGAAGACAAGGTTTACATACAGGCAGGTGCGGGCATCGTAGCGGATTCCGAACCCGAAAAAGAGTATACGGAAACACGGAATAAAGCGAGGGCTCTCATGGAGGCCTGCAGTTTTGCCTCCCGCATCTGAAAATGATAAAAAGCTGTAAGTGATGGAATAAAGAGTAAGATTTTAGCTGCAGAAATTCTTGATTCCTTCTCCCCCCTCACCTCAATCCTCTCCCCGCCGGGTAGAGGAAGTTGGATGATAATGACTTCTTGAAGCTAATACATTACAACAAAGTTCAGGGAATCCAGACACCGGATTTCCAGTACATCTGCCTTTAATCGACATTGACCGTAGCCGTAGTCTATAATTAGAAAAAAGCCTAAAAGCAAAATTCAGCCTGTGCAATTCCACCTGCTGAAACAGTGGGACTTGACCCGTTATACGGGATAAATCCCACCGCTACAGATTACCCGGAGCACCAAGGGTATGCTAATAATATTGGTTTGCCGGGTTCCAATGAAATGAGGCTGTCAACCCCCGCAGCTTCCTCAAAACGTTCGCCGGCATACAGGCTCATTTAAGCTGCCGGGGATTCCAGACGGTTTGATGCACGGTTTTAAGACGTAAATAGTTTGCTCCCTTTTTGTCACCCTGAGATGTATCTGTTTATCCTGGAAGGACTCAGGGTCTCTCCCGTTTGTCATGCTGAATTTATTTCAGCATCTCGTTTTTAGATCCTGAA
>Ga0116144_10001111_pt1 | contig 33526 bp, 32 predicted proteins | sample AD_UKC035_MetaG_FD_89746 | JGI IMG/M metagenome (GOLD analysis project Ga0116144, IMG submission 89746) | Active sludge microbial communities of municipal wastewater-treating anaerobic digesters from USA - AD_UKC035_MetaG | ecosystem: Engineered > Bioreactor > Anaerobic > Digestate | place: USA...
TACCATCATCTTAGTTAGTGAGGCTATAGGATATGCATAGTTCAGATCCTTCTGCCATACTATGGTTTGAGAATCCATATCAAACATCAAACCTGCTCGGATCGCCTCGTCATTATTGAGTAAAGTTGGATTGTGATGGATAGAAAATAAACATGGATTAGAGTTGTAATTAAAAACAGTGTCTTTATTTCCTGCCACAGAAATATTTGTTCCGAGCACAAGAAATAGCATTAGGCTCTTTAGAATAAATATGTGTGTTTTAAATTTCATTTCAACAGGCTGACAAGTATAGTTAATTGTATTTAACTATTTACCCGGCATAAATCAAGGATTACATGAACTTTACACAAACAGGTGTTCATTTATACGATGGATTAAATTGAATGTTGCTTTAACATTAGATTAAATATACATGATCAAATCACTAAAATCAAGGAACCGATTCAAAGCAGTGTTTCTGCCAATTTTTCAGCAATTACAAGATCTTCAGGTGTGGTGATTTTAATATTCGTGTAGTCCCCTTCAATGAAGTTAATGCAGTGCCCGTTTCGTTCCATCAATGAAGCATCATCGGAAAAGGTGCCTAATATGGGATTGGTATAGATCCTTTTTAGGTCTTCTGTTCTAAATACTTGTGGAGTCTGTACCATTTTAAACTCTTCTCGAATTGCAATACTGGATTGTTGTCCATCTACTTTTCGAATCGAATCTTTAAGATCTATTAAAGGAATGCAATTACCTTTTTTCTCCGCCACTTGAAAAAGTTGTTCAATCAGCGATGGTTTTATAAATGGTCTCGCAGCGTCATGAATGGCTGTTAATGTACTAGCGTTGTCAATCATCTTCATTCCGTTTTGCACCGATTCGAATCGAGAATCTCCTCCTGTACATAATTGAACTGGAAAATGAATATGGTATTTCTTAACTAAGTGATCGTAGTAATCCAAAAAGTCGCTTGGTATTACCAATACTAATGCGCAATTGGATTGTTGAAATTTATGAAGCGACCAATAAATGAGTGGAAATCCTTTAAGCAATAAAAACTGCTTCGGCACAGAAGTATCCATTCTGCTGCCTGAACCTCCGGCAACAATTATGGCATTTCGTTTTGTCAAAATCAGATGATTAGCATGGCATCGCCATATGAGAAAAATTTATATTTTTCCTTAACAGCAACTTTATAAGCTTCCATTATCAAATCGTAGCCTCCAAATGCTGCGGTCATCATCATAAGCGTTGATTCGGGCATATGAAAGTTAGTAACCATTGCATTGGCTATACTAAAATCATAAGGAGGAAATATAAACTTATTAGTCCAACCTTCGGCTGGTTTAAGTTCACCACCGGTAGATACACTCGACTCGATCGCTCTCATGGTAGTGGTGCCAACTGCGCAAATTCTTTGCTTCGTAGTTTTGGCCTTATTCACCACATTACAAGCTTCAGGAGTAATAAAATACTGCTCTGAATCCATTTTGTGTTTGGTCAAATCTTCAACTTCTACCGGACGGCAAGTGCCTAATCCTACGTGCAACGTAACTTCAGAAAAATTAACTCCTTTTAGTTCCAGGCGTTTGAGTAACTCACGGCTAAAGTGAAGCCCTGCAGTTGGTGCTGCAACTGCTCCTTCGTGTTTAGCAAATACGGTTTGATATCTTTCCTTATCAGCTGCCTCCGCCTTTCTTTTTATGTATTTAGGAAGTGGAGTATTCCCTAAGCTTTCTATCGTAGCTTTAAATTCTTCATGAGTGCCATCAAACAAAAATCGTAAGGTTCTTCCTCTCGAAGTGGTATTGTCTATTACTTCAGCAACCAATGCATCATTGTCGCCAAAGTAGAGTTTATTGCCAATTCTAATTTTTCTTGCCGGATCTACAAGTACATCCCACAATTTGCTTTCGCGGTTCAGTTCGCGAAGCAGAAAAACTTCAATCTTTGCACCCGTTTTCTCTTTGTTTCCATAGAGACGTGCAGGGAAAACTTTTGTGTTGTTTAAAATCATAACATCCTTATCACTGAAATACTTGAGGATGTCTTTAAATACTTTGTGCTCAATTTTTCCGGTATCTTTATGAATGACCATTAATCGAGATTCATCTCTGCTTTTTGCAGGATGATTGGCTAATAAATTTTCGTTGAAGGGAAATCGAAATTGAGATAATTTCATATTAAAGCGCTATTCTGTTAATAAAATGGGCTGCAAATATACAACCCAAAATCCCCTTTTCGACATAAGGATCAATAGATTATGAAATTATTTGTTTAAAACCCTTTGTTTGTTAGCATCAAGGGCTAAAAAAAATTTTATTCCCCTCCAATTCTTCTAAAAAACCGGCCTTATTTTGTAGTTGTGCTCTCTTACTTCGTAGTCGGAGTTTAGCGATTTTATAAAATCTTTAATTTCCCATGCATCGCTTATCTGAAAAGAACCAATTTTTTCACGCTTAAGATCATGAAGATAGGCTCCGCTTTCTGCCAATTTGCCTAAATCGTTTATTAAACTTCTTACATAGGTCCCTTTGCTGCATTCGATAGAAAATGTGGCTGTTTCATTCCGGTAATCATCAATTTCAAAACGATGAACCATTACCTTACGCTCTTTTAAGCTAACTTCTTTACCTTTTCGAGCCAATTCAAACGATCTTTGTCCATCAATTTTTAATGCACTATAGGCCGGGGGTTGTTGAGAAATTTCTCCTGATAACAGCAAGGCTTTCTGCTGTAGCAATTTTAAATCTATATGATCCGTTGGAAAAGTCTGATTAGGATAAGTTTCCCGATCGTAGGATGGAGTAGTTTTTCCAAAAACAGCTTGACCTGTATATACTTTAACTCCCTCTTGAAACTCCGATATCATTTTTGTTTTCTTACCGGTACATAAAATCATCAAGCCACTAGCTAATGGATCTAAAGTTCCGGCATGACCAATTTTAGAAAATTTTGTGATTCGTTTTACCGCTTTAACCAAATCAAAGGAAGTCCAGCCATAGGGCTTGTTGAATAATAAAACCTGACCTTCTGCAAAATCCATTCTTTAGACGATCTGAAGATCATAACCGCTGATCAGTAAGATGATTAAAAGCACAGCTATTAATATTCGATAATATCCAAAAACTCTAAAGCCATGTTTGGTTAGAAAGGAAATAAATGTTTTGATGGCGATCATAGCAATGATGAAAGCAACAAGGTTACCTAGTATCAGTAAATTTATATGCTCCATTCTTATGGTCTCGTACGATTTAAGCAATTTGTATGCTGATGCAGCAAACATGGTGGGTACTGCCAGAAAAAAAGAAAACTCAGCTGCTTCTTTTCGATTTAATCTCTGCGTTAATCCTCCAATGATGGTTGCAGCCGATCGCGATACTCCAGGAACCATAGCAATGCATTGAAAAAATCCAATGGTTAATGCTTTTTTATAGGTCATCGGTGTTTCTGGTCCATCACCCGGGAACCAATCATCTACAAAAACAAGTACAATACCTCCCGCTAATAACATGAATGCTACTACCGCAACATTTTCCAATAACAGATCAATATAATCCCCCAACAAGAAACCAAAAAATGCAGCGGGTAAAAAGGCTACAAAAAGTTTTAGATAAAAATCGAAAGATTGTATGAATCGCCTCCAATATAGAACCACTACACTTAATATGGCTCCAAACTGAATGTTTACGATAAATACCTTAGTAAATTCCGGGTCGGACATCTTCATGAACGCCTCGGCAATTATCATGTGGCCTGTGGATGAGACCGGTAAAAACTCAGTGATCCCTTCAACAATGGCTAATATAATGGCTTGTAAAAAAGACATAAGAAATTTAGTCTTTTGCTTTAACGACTATTGCTACTACTTGAGCAGCCAAGCCCAAAAGTACCATCACAGGAGCTATCGTTATTCTTCTGGTTGAAAAAATCTCGGGATTAAACTGATTGGGGTCTTCGCTTCCACCGCCTGCCATCAAAATAAAACCTAATATGATCAGCGCTAATCCGCCTAGCATAATTTGATAGTTGATCTTACCGAATGGAAAATCTCCCATAGGCGCATTCACTACTTTCTCTGGGGCTTTGCCGGATCCTTTATTTTTATCGCTTTTCTTAATCATAATAAATTCGGTGTCTAGTACAAGTCTTGTGATCGCTTACGAAGATATTTATTTACCGCAAGGTATGTGCTAAAAAATGAAATTATAATTCCCAAGGCCATTACTACACCTACAAATTGTGCAATCAATTCATAGTCGTCTAATCGAATCAACTCAGGAATTCTTTTTTGTCCACTATACAAAGTCAATATTAACAGTACATTGGCAATAAGTGCTGCAATAAAACCATGCTTAACTCCTTTCCAGATAAAGGGTTTGCGAATGAACGATCGGGTAGCCCCTACCAACAACATACTTTTAATAAGCAGTCGATTGGCATACATTGATAATCGTATGGTATTGTTGATGAGCGCTAAAGAAATCATAAACAACAAACCGGCAAATGCCAAAATAACCAAGCTTACCGTTTGCAAATTTTTATTGACCTGATCGACCAACATTTCCTGATACGCTATCTCTTTTACAATTGGAAAATTCACGATACGCCTTTTCAATCCATTGATACTTTCAGTGTCTACAAATTCAGATTTGAGACGAACATCAATAGATGACAACAGTGGATTTTCACCCAGTGCACTAACAAAATCTTCTCCCAATTCATCGCTCAGTTTTTTGGCTGCTTCTTCTTTCGAAACATATACAGCAGATTTTACTTGTTGCGAATTGCTGATCACATTGAGCAATTCTTTGATATCATCTTCGTCAACATCCGATTTCAAAAAAACATTCAACTCAATATTTTCTTTAAGATAGCTCGACACTCTATGCCCCTGAAGGATTAAAATACTCAATGCACCCAACATAAATAGCACTAAGGATATGCTGATAACGGTAGAAATACTGCTGGTTCTAGCGGTTCGTCTGGCTATTTTTTGATCGGTTTCGCTCATCGTAATTTAGATTCGTCAAAAGTAACAAATCTGAATGCCCCAGAAAAGCAGCGCTTAATTCTTTTTCAACACTATCCAATCCCTTTAAATTTGGTACCTTCGTGCCACATTAGCAATTAGAGATAGATGCACTACGATCACAATAAAATAGAATCGAAATGGCAGACCCGTTGGGCAACTGAAAATAGATATTCCAGTAAAAGCGATTCTGGCAAACCTAAGTTTTATGCATTGGATATGTTTCCCTATCCTTCAGGAGCCGGACTGCATGTCGGGCATCCATTAGGTTATATTGCTTCAGATATTGTTTCACGCTTCAAAAGACTAAAAGGATATAATGTATTACACCCTATGGGTTATGATGCATTCGGATTACCTGCCGAACAATATGCCATACAAACAGGTCAACATCCCGACAAAACGACAAAGGAAAATATTGCTAAATATCGTCAACAATTAGATCGACTTGGTTTTTCATTCGATTGGTCGAGAGAAGTAAAAACCTGCGATCCTAATTATTATAAATGGACACAGTGGATTTTTATACAACTATTTAAATCCTGGTATAATCCAGCTTCAAAAAAAGCAGAATCCATTCAGACATTGATAGAACATTTCTCCGAATCAGGGAGTAATGTACTGTATACAAAATTGGGTTTCGAATCCGGGCATTTTGAATTTGATTTTAGCTCACAACAATGGAATACGTTTTCAGAAAAGGACCAGCAAGAAATTCTAATGGAATTCCGATTGGCATTTAGAAGCGAATCGTTTGTCAATTGGTGTCCGGCCTTAGGTACTGTGTTGGCCAATGATGAAGTAAAAGACGGCCTTAGCGAACGAGGCGGACATCCGGTAGAGAAGAAAATAATGAAACAATGGAGCCTGCGTATAAGCGCCTATGCTCAAAGATTGTTGGATGGATTAGAAGAAATTGAATGGAGTGAGAGTATCAAAGAAGCTCAACGAAATTGGATTGGGAAAAGCACCGGTGCTTCTGTTTTTTTTGACTTGGAAGGACGCTCATCGGAAAGCATTGAAGTTTTTACCACTCGACCTGATACATTATTTGGCGTTTCATTTTTAACCATTGCGCCAGAGCATCCATTGGCAGCAGCGCTTTTAACTCAAGATCGAAAGTCGGAAGGGGAAAATTATATTAACTCTAGCATTAATCGAAGTGAAAGGGAACGACAAGCGGAAGTAAAAAATATAAGTGGTGTATTTACCGGTTCTTATGCCATTCACCCTTTCAGTCAAAATAAAATTCCCATTTGGATAGGTGATTATGTTCTAGGTTCTTACGGAACCGGAGCGGTCATGGGTGTTCCCGCTCACGACAGTCGCGACTACGCTTTTGCCAAACATTTTCACTTGGACATAAAGCAAGTTATAGTCCCTCCTGCTGAACACAATTTTGATGAATCATCCTACGATGAGAAATCCGGAACCTGTATACATTCATCCTTTCTGGATAATCTTTCGGTTACAGATGCCATAGCCAAAATGTGTGATGAACTTGAGAAAAAAAGTAAAGGGAAAAGAAAGATTAATTTTCGATTACGAGATGCTGTTTTTGGCCGTCAGAGATATTGGGGAGAACCTATTCCTGTATATTACAAGGACGAAATCCCTTATGTATTAGATGAAAGCGAATTGCCGCTTATACTCCCTTCCATCGATAGTTATTTGCCAACCGAAAGTGGAGAGCCCCCATTAGCACGAGCTAATGATTGGAAATACAAAAACGAATACGATTTGGAACAAACTACCATGCCGGGATGGGCAGGTAGCTCTTGGTACTATTTGCGGTATATGGATCCAAATAATGATAAACATTTTGCATCGAAAGAAGAAATCAATTATTGGCAACAAATTGATTTGTACATAGGCGGAGCAGAGCATGCCACAGGTCACTTATTGTATTTTCGATTTTGGACTAAGTTCTTATCTGATATAAACCAACTCCCATTCGAAGAACCCGCATTGCGTTTGGTCAATCAGGGAATGATTCAGGGAACTTCCTCTTTTGTGTATCGGATAAACGGAAGCAATACTTATGTGTCCAAAGGTTTGATTAAGCAGTACGATACCAGCGCTTTTCATGTGGATGTAAACATGGTTGAAAACAATGTGTTGGATCTGGAAAAGTTTAAAGCATGGCGTGACGACCTTTCCGATGCTGAATTTATTTTAGAAGATGGCCAGTATTTTTGTGGTAGTGAAACCGAAAAGATGTCAAAATCGAAATGGAATGTTGTAAGTCCGGACGAGATGTGCGACAAGTATGGTGCCGATTGTTTTAGAATGTATGAAATGTTTTTGGGTCCACTTGAAGATCACAAACCATGGAATACCAATGGAATCGTTGGCGTATATAATTTCTTAAAGAAACTTTATCGATTGTTCTTTGATAAAAATGGTGATTGGATCATCTCCAGTGAATTACCAAGCAAGCAAGAGTTAAAAGTGTTGCACAAAACCATTCGAAAAATTGAAGAAGACATTGAACGTTTATCGCTCAATACCAGCATCAGCACCTTTATGATTTGTGTGAACGAGTTGAGCGATTTAAACTGTAACAAACAACAGATTTTAACTCCATTGCTCATTCTTTTGTCTCCCTTTGCTCCTCACATTTGTGAAGAGTTGTATGAGCGAATGGGAAACACAAATTCTATATTAAATGAACAATGGCCTCTGTTTGAAGAAGTCTATGTAAAAGAAGATGACTATGATTATCCGGTTTCAGTAAATGGGAAAACCCGTTTTAAGTTAACGCTACCTTTGGCTTTGGATAAATCGGCAGTGGAAAAAGAAGTGCTCAGTGCGGCTGAGTTAGAGAAATGGCTCAATGGAACTTCTCCTAAAAAAATCATCGTGGTGCCAGGTCGAATTATTAATATTGTAATCTAAACTATGGAATTATTGAAGCAACATATAGAAGCTCTGATATTTGTATCGGAAAACAGTCTCACTATTGAAGATATAAAGTCTTGCATGCACTCGCTTTACGGATGGGAGTTGAACAAAGAAGAAGTGCGCAATGCACTCAACTCCATTCAGGAGAAGTACAATGATGATGAGTTTTCTTTTGAATTGATGGAAATAGCAGAAGGCTTCAGTTTCATGACGAAGAAAGAATACCACGCTACGGTACAATCGTTAGTCGATTACACAGAGAAAAAGAAACTGAGTACTGCTGCCTTGGAAACTTTGGCAATCATCGCCTACAAACAACCTGTTTCAAAATCAGAGATCGAAGCCATACGAGGAGTGAGTTGCGATTATAGTATTCAAAAATTATTGGAGAAAGATTTAATTATTGTTGAAGGAAAGAGCGATGGACCCGGACGACCCTTATTGTATGCCACTAGTAAAACTTTTATGGATCATTTTGGACTAAAAAACATGGAAGATTTGCCTAAGTTGAAAGACATCACACAACCGAACGAAAACGAAATTGGCACTCCTGAGCCAGAGAATTCATAATCTGTTCAGAATTTATACGTTATTGGTACAAAGCTTGATTTATACTCTAGTATGAAAACAACTATTGTTACACTCTCTTTATTGATCATCAGCAGTTTTGGTCTCCATGCTCAAGGACTTCGAAACGTAAAACACAATTCATTTGCCCCAGGCGAGGTTTTAAAATTCAGAATTCATTATGGATTTATTGATGCCGGTGAAGCCACACTTGAAGTGAATAAGGAAATGAAAAAAATAGGCGGACGCAGTTGCTACAATGTTGTCGGCAAAGGAAAATCGGTTGGAGCTTTTGATTGGTTTTTTAAAGTAAGAGATCATTATGAAAGTTATATTGATGCCCAGTCGATGTTGCCTTGGTTGTTTATTCGTAAAATTGATGAAGGAGGCTACAAGAAAAACCAGAATGTCTCATTCAATCATTACAAAAACTCAGTAAAATGTGAAGAAGGTGAGTTTAATGTACCCGACAATGTACAGGATCTTATTTCTGCCTTCTATTATGCCCGTACCTTAGACATGACTTCTGCCAGTAAAGGAACCATATTTGAAATTGAAGCTTTCTTGGATGATGAAATCATACCGCTACACATCAAATATGTAGGCACTGAAAAGGTAAAAACTAAATTGGGCTATATCAATTGCATCGTACTCAAACCTATGTTGGTTGAAGGAAGAGTGTTTAAAGAAAAAGAAGATATGACCATCTGGGTGAGTAACGATGCCAACAAAATACCCGTTCGGGTACAAACCAATATTTTAGTAGGAAGCATCAAAATGGATTTAGTGAGTTATTCAGGATTGGCCAATCCAATTGCTTTTGCAAAAAAGTAAAACCTGATTTTCATCAGCATTAACTTTTTTTATTTTCCTACATTCGCGCTGTAGATATTACTATGAGCGAATTCAGACCGGAAATCATTGAACGTATAAAACTACTGGAAGAAAAGTATGCCGTTATGGGGCAAGACTTAGTGTCTTATCTCGATGGATTACTTTACTCAGATTATTTAACCTATTGGGACTATATAAATCTTGATGTACTACTCAGCTTACAGCAACCCAAGACCAATATTCCGGATGAAAAAATATTCATAATTTATCACCAAATCACCGAGCTTTATTTTAAATTGATCGTTTCCGAGATGGATCAATTGGCCGAAGATGCCGCCTTATCGATCGAAACATTTTTGAAAAGAGTGGAGCGCATCAATCGCTACTTTATGAATCTTACCAAGAGTTTTGAAGTGATGATGGACGGAATGGATCCCAAACAATTTTTAAAATTCAGGATGGCTTTGTTACCGGCCAGTGGATTCCAATCGGCTCAATACCGCTCTATAGAAATTCGTGCTACTGCGTTTATTAATCTAGTCGATAAAGAGCATCGAAATAAATACGATACCAACAGTTCTATTTCCGATATGTTTGAATTTATTTATTGGAAAGCCGGAGCCACAGAATTAGCAACCGGAAAAAAAACACTTACCCTACGACAGTTTGAAGAAAAATATACCGGTGAACTGATTAAGTTGGCGAATCAATGGAAGCATTGTAACCTTTGGACTTTATACAAAAAACTTGACGCTACTGATCAAGGAAATTTATCACTCATCAATGCTCTAAAGTTTTTTGATGTAAACGTTAACATCAATTGGCCTTTGGTTCACTACAAAACTGCTGCCCGATACTTAGAAAGAAAACCCGAAGACATAGCCGCTACCGGTGGAACCAATTGGCAAAAGTACCTCCCACCTCGTTTTCAAAAACGAATATTCTACCCAGAGCTATGGACTGCGGATGAAATTGCGCAATGGGGAAAAGGATGGGTTGAAGCAGAAATTTTTGGATTTCGAGCGTAATATTTTTTTACATATTTGGTTTATTCTATAAACTACTTTATATTTGTAAAATAAATCTAATTAATATGGAAACAAAAATGACACCCGAACAATCGCTTCAAATCATTAATGAAATGATTAACAGCGCAAAAAGCAGCATGAACAAACATCACATCTATTTCCTAATATGGGGATGGTTGATGATCGCTAGTGCTGTCAGTGTTTACTTGATTGTATATCAGCAAAATAATCCTATGGGGCATCTGAGTTGGATGGTGGCAGGAATAATAGGAGGAATTGCTTCATCGCTGTATGGAAAAAATCAAGCTAAGAAAATAAAAAGTGTCACTTTTATTGATAAAGCATATCAATATGTTTGGTTATCGTATGGGATTACTCTTTTATGTATTCTATTTGGAAGTATAGGTTTTAAGTCTGATCCTGGTCCATATATTACTATTTTAACCGCACTTCCGGTTTTGGTAACTGGACTTATGTTACAATTCAAACCTTTTGTTATTGGCGCAGCTGTGTTTTGGATTATGGGTCTGATTAGCTTCTTTGTTGATGAACCTACCCGTCTTCTATTTTTCTCAGTGGCCATATTCTTTGGTTATATTATACCCGGATATATGCTTCGAAAACAAGAAAACAATGATTGAATTTGAGGAACTCGATCCTTTATTGCACTCTCAACTTCGATTGTCAATTATTTCGCTTTTAGTCAGTCAGTCCGAATCAGATTTTGTTTTCATAAAAGAAAAAACCGGGAGCACAGCTGGAAACTTAAGTGTTCAATTGAACAAACTGTCTGATGCTGGATATATTACTATAAGAAAAACGTTTAAAAATAATTACCCTCTAACGACTTGTAAGATCACACAAAAGGGACTCAAAGCATTTGAGGTGTATGTAACCGCCATTAAAGGTTATATCAATCCAAAATAATTCTATTGAGTGAAGTAATCATTCAAAGGTTCGAAATAAAAGTCAACCCAACCTTTTTCGTGATTAGCTGCTTCTTCTGCATTTGTAAAACCACTGTGTTCAACCGTTACCTCCGTTCCTGCGGGATGCTCTTCCAACAACAAGGTAACATAACTGGGCTTCGCATTTTTCGACCATGTATTGGGCTTCCAGGTAAATGTAAGTGCTTTATCTTTTTCAAGCATCACCACTTCTCCACTCACCCATTTATCGAACAACTCTACTTTACCACCTTCCTCGTATTCAAATATAGCTTCGCCTTCGATCCATTGCATCAAAACATCTTGACGGGTAATGGCATCGTACACGCGCGAGGGTGATGCATAAATCACATAGGATAAAGAAAAATCAAAAGAGCTCATTTCGTTTGTAGTTTGATTAAAAAAAAAGATGCACACCGATCGGTGTGCATCTATCTAATATTTATTGTTGATTAAAGTACATTGATCTTGGCAGAAACCAATCTGTTGTTGATGTATAGATTTACAAAATAAATTCCTGCATCAACTGACTTGGTAAACTGGTACTGATGTTCGCCTGCTTCCAACTCGTGCTCTTTTACCACATCCACTACTCGACCTAAAACATCGCTTACCGTAATGTAAACATTTGCTTTTTGTTCTGTGGTAAAATAAACTTTTGGTAATATCTTTTCACTTGGATTCGGGTAAGCAGAGAAATTTATTTGCTCCGCTAAGTTCTCATCAATACCTACTGTACCATTTATGTTTATATCATCAATGTACAAGTTGTTTCCTGCATCGTAAGTATATTCAAACTTAAATCGTGCATTGGGTTGTCCGGACGCTACACCGGTTGCCAAATTAACAGTTTCCATTCTCCATTGCGCAGCATTTGGAATAAAAGGAGTTCCGTTGATAATGCTGCTGGTTGTACGCAATGATGTTCCTGATTTTTGCAAACGCAATGTCCATGTTTGACCACAGTTGCTGGAAGCATAAAACTTTAATGCATCTGCTGCTGTAGTAACTTTTGCAGCATGCGCCATCCAAAATGTGCACTGAACATTAGAAACATTCGCTAGGTTAAACGGAGGCATATACATTTCATCAATGCCTGTAAAGCTTCCACTAAAGTTGTTTTTGTAAACACTATAACTTCCCGTTTTTGCCGCCATAGTAGTTGTAGCAAAGGTTCCCGATCCTCCGGTTACATTGTTCACTTCATACTCTGCTCCGGGAACTGTTATGTTCTCAAAACTTTCACTGTAAGGAACAAATGTGTTTCCAATGTTTGGGTAAACGATCACTTGACCGGCTCGTACTACGGAGTCTGATCCACTTACATTACTAACTGCTAATGTTACATCGTACACTCCGGCTGTGTTATACACTATGTTAGGATTTTGTGCATTAGATGTTGATGGTGTTCCTCCTGGAAAATACCACGACCAATTAGTTGCAGGACCTCCCCATGATGCATCTTTAAAATAAACGGTTGAACCTTCGCAAATACGAATCTGTTTTACTGAAAAATCTGCTTTTGGATTACACAATGCATTGGTTGCTCCCGGATCTGTTCCAGTTAACACAAGATTGTTTAAAGTCCACAAGTTATCGCGCTGACTGTAAAAAGTATTTAACGCTGACTGCATTCTCCATGCCTGATCTTCAGTAAACATTCTTGCGCAATAGGCGTACTCCATAAAATTCTGAACATTTTCAACTACACCGGCTGTACAATTTGCTCCGTTTAAGTTGCAACTGGTCCATCCTTTAGTGATTGGAGTATCCGATACCTGATCATCACCACAGGCTACACCCGGGTTATTAGTAGAACCCCAGCAATGCTGAAGATTCAAGTAGTGACCTACTTCATGGGTCAATGCTCTTGAAGTTCCGGGATTTCCTGTACCGATACTTCCTACATAATCGTGTAAAATCATAACTCCATCTGCGGCTGGATTTCCGTGCACACTAGATGGATATTGAGAATATCCTGCAGCACCACTGGCAATATTATTCACCACCCAAACATTCAAATACCTATCTCTTGGCCATTGATTTAGTTTTGAGTTATTGTCGCCTACATAGGTCTCAATCGGATTGTAAATTCGATCGATACCATCGGTACAATTTCCTTGAGGATCAAGGGTAGCCAACTTAAACTCAATTAAAGCATTGCCTATGATGTTTTTAAATTGCTGTATTACAATACTGGTATCGGAATTCATTTTTTGAAAATCTTCATTTAATATTTCAACTGCATCTTCAATTTGTGCTCTAGAAATATTCTCTACTCCATAGTCGTGAATAACATGAAATACTACCGGAATAGTAAGCAACAATCCACTGTTTTGCTCAGTAGCAGGAAGACTTTTCTTATAATCGATGTATTGACGGGTAAGTTCCTCCAAATGCTGCTCGTATTGCAATACTTCGGGTTGCTCTTGTATGAGTTTATTATACAGATCTGTATGACCGCAATATTTTAATGCCTGTGCATTAACCTGCATTAATCCAAGTAAAGCAAATGATACAATAAGAGTGAATAGTTTTTTCATTTTCTAATATAATTTTTTAGAGTTGTAAAAATACCAATTGACAACGAAATAGGCAATTTGATTGTTTTGCCTTACTTAAATATGACAAACAAAGTTCCTTTTTGTTCAAAAAATTATGCTTCAAAGATTGGATTAATCTAATAAGCACCCGAATTATCGAGCTTTTAAAGCTTGTTCCAAATCTTGAATTAAATCGTCAATATCTTCAATTCCTACACTGAGTCTGAGTAAAGAATCCAACAAACCCACCTTCATTCTTTCTTCTTTCGGAATACTGGCATGTGTCATACTTGCAGGATGTCCTATCAAAGATTCCACACCTCCTAATGATTCTGCTAAACTGAATACTTCTGTTGAGGATGCAATTTTAAATGCTTGATCTATCGAATCGCCTTTAAGGGTAAATGAAATCATTCCGCCAAAATCTTTCATTTGACTTTTGGCTATAGCATGATTTGGAAAGTCTTCAAATCCAGGCCAATATACTTTATCAATTACCGGATGTTTTTTTAAGTAATGCGCAATGGCTTTCCCATTTTCGCAGTGACGCTCCATACGTACATGCAGCGTTTTAATCCCTCTCAATACCAAAAAACTATCCATTGGGCCGGGGGTTGCGCCACAGCTGTTATGAATAAAAGCCAGTTTCTCATATAGCTCATCGCTATTGGTACATATAGCTCCCATAACTACATCGCTGTGCCCACCTAAATATTTGGTAACAGAGTGCATCACAATGTCGGCTCCCAAGTCAAGAGGATTTTGAAGATAAGGCGAAGCAAAGGTATTATCGGTTACTAAAATTAGATTGTTCTTCTTAGCCAAAGCACTGCATGCATTGATGTCAATAATTTTCATCAATGGATTAGATGGTGTTTCAACCCATAGCATTTTTGTATTGCTGTTAATGTGTTTTTGAATATCAGCAGCATTGCTCATATCGACAAAGTGAAACTTTATTCCATATTGAGCAAACACCCGAACGAACATTCGATACGATCCTCCATACAAATCATCAGAAGCGATCATTTCATCACCGGGTTTTAGCAATTTAATTATCGCATCACTTGCACCCATTCCGCTGCTGAAACATAAAGCATGTTTAGCATTTTCCAAAGCGGCCAGATTTTTTTCCAAAGCAGTGCGAGTTGGGTTTTTACCTCTTGCATAGGCATACCCCTTGTTTTTTCCTGGCGACTCTTGAACATAGGTAGAGGTCTGATAAATAGGAGTCATTATGGCACCTGTACTAGGGTCAGGCTCTTGTCCGGCATGTATGGCTTTGGTTCCGAATTTCATTTTTAATTAAATTTTCTTGAGGGCACAAAAGTACATTATTCTGCTTTTACTTGTTGAGAGGAAGAAAACACTCTTCTTCGCAACCAACGCGGTATAATGATGGCTCCAATGAGCAGATATGGATAATAACTGATCAAGCGCCAAAGCAAGCCTAACGAAGCTTCCAACTTATCGGGTGTAAACTCTCCCAGAAAATCGGCAAACATAAGTTCGGCTATTCCGCTGCCACCAGGTGTTGGGCTCCCCAACATGATAATGCCCATCACCACTTGCCGTGCATAGATGACAAAATGATCGAGGTTTACATTGTGAAAAGCCATGAGCAGGCAATTTACCACGGTATATCTCGCTGTCCACGAAGCAAAGGTGGCTAGGGTTGAAACAAACCAATAGTTAAATGTCTTATTCTTTAAGCCACCCGAAGCAATAACCAATTGATTGCCGGTAACCAAAGCATTGTACTTCCATTTGCGCAACCAGGGCATTGAAAACAGTTTGATCAATAACCACTTTACCAATCGAGGATTAAAGAATAAAGCATAAGCGACAAATAGTTTGTAAGCAAGAATGACAAAATAGATGGTCCAAAAGGAATAGTAAAACCCTTTGCCAAAATCAATTTGATTTAAACTGTCTTGATTGATATTGCTGAATAATGATTCGGGGCCTACCCAGTAAAAAACCAAGGGTGCCATGATGGCCAAAAAGATACCGTCTAAGAAAGTGGTAACCATTATAGCAGTGATGGATTTACCCATATTCACTTTTTCTCGATTGAGAATAAATATGGCAAAGATGAATCCTCCACCTAAAATTGCGGGCGCTACAGCCGAAGCAAATTCCCATATCATGATGACAAAAAATGAATTGCGCCAACTCAAATGCAAATCGGTGAGCACCCGAATGCGGATCATATAAGCCAGGTCGCGTACCACCATCATCAACACCGACATTGAAATCCAGAAAGTACTGTTCCAAGTCCAGTTGATTTGCGAATAGGCTTCGCGACTAAAATTATTGGAGATGAGATAAACTACCGCAGCCAATCCGATCAGGACCGGCCATATTATTTTACCAAGCCGAATGTGTTTAACGACCTCTTCATTATCAGTTTGCATGATAGGGTGTGTATTCCGGATGATACACCATGAAGTTATTGAATCCTTCGCCTATAAATATTTTGGCAAAACCGGTGTTCAGCAATTCAAGCATGGCTAAGAATGTAAACACCGCATGAATTTTTGTTTTACAATGATTGAATATTTCTACAAAATCGAGTTTTTGTTTGGCTAGCAATTGCTGATTGATATGATCGCGTTCGTCTTCTATGCTGTAAGGATATTGTACCACTTTGAGTCTTGTATCTTCTTGAGCTTTGGCAAAACGAGCCATCACTTTCTCAAAGCTTTGCATCAGTTTAAACAAGGTTAACTGATTCAACTCTCCACGATTTCCATCGGGGTCGTATTCAACGGCCATACGTTCCAATTCCATGCGTATGTTTCCTCTGAGTTCGAGCAGCTGCCGATCTTCTTCTTTTTGTTTCAATTCTTCGCTTGCTTCCTTAAAGCGCTTGTACTCCAACAACTGTCTTACCAAGTCTTGCCGAGGATCAATTTCATTTCCTTGCTCATCTATCTGAGGACGAGGCAAGAGCATTTTTGCTTTGATGCGCATGAGTGTAGCCGCCACCAAAATGAATTCACTCGCCAATTCCAAATTCATATTCTGCGCCTGATGCATATACTCCAAAAAATCGTCTGTGATTTTTGCAATCGGAATATTATGAATGTCTAACTCTTCTCGTTCAATAAAGAAAAGCAGCAGATCAAAGGGACCTTCAAATTGGGGTAATTTTATTTCGTAAACTTCACTCATTGTTTTAGGGCTACCGACTTCAAAGAAAACAAAATTTGTCCATATTTCAAGCACAAAAGCACGGTTTAAAGCAACACAAACAGATTCGCATTATTAAGTGTAAGTTTGTCGGCATTCCATTTACATCATGAAAAAAATATATCACCTTTCAACCTGTAGTACCAATCAAAGAATTTTAAAAGAACTCAAGCCCGGAAAGGATTTTGAGTTGCAAGAAATTAAAACGGAAAAAATCAGTGCCAAACAATTGGACGAAATGAAAAAACGCAGCGGATCATACGAGGCATTGTTTAGCCGAAGAGCAATGAAATATCGTGAATGGGGTTTGCACGAAAAAGAATTGAGCGAAAAAGAAATGCGCGATTGCATTTTAAAAGAATACACTTTTTTGAAAAGGCCGGTCATTATTATTGATGATGAAATTTTTTGCGGATCGGGAAAGAATGAAATCGCAAAGGCCAAAGCCAAAATGAAAAACAAAAAAGTTTAATTCGATCCGGTAGTGATTTCAAAAAAGAGCGGACATATTGCCGTACTGTCGGCCAATATTATTTATGGTGCCAACTATGCGATTGCCAAAGAAGTGATGCCCGAATACATCGGTCCATTTGCTTTTATTTTTCTACGAGTAGCCGGAGCCGTACTGTTGTTTTTTACCGCTTCGCTTTTTATCAAAGAAAAAATGGAAAGCAAAGACATTCGAAAATGTTTTATGCTGGCTTTATTTGGCGTGGCCATCAATCAACTCTTATTCTTCAAAGGGCTTAGCATTACTTCACCGGTTAATGCGGCCTTAATGATGACAACCAATCCGGTGCAGGTGCTCATCATTGCTTGGATACTACTGGGCGAAAGAATTACCCTACAAAAAAGTGCCGGTATTGTATTAGGGCTGTGTGGCGCATTGTTGCTCATATTGTTAAGCGATTATCAAAGCGAACACGAAGCGTCTTTCGCTGGCGATCTGATGGTTTTTATCAATTCGCTTTCATGGGCCGCCTTTATTGTGATGGTTAAACCACTGATGATGAAGTATCATCCTGTCACTGTAATGAAGTGGGTTTTTCTTTCGGGTCTAATATTGGTTTCTCCTTTTGGCATCAGCGAATTTCAAGAAGCGCGTTTTAGCGAACTGACTCCTTACTTGTGGCTGCACGTGGCATTTGTGGTAGTGGCTACTACTTTTATTGCCTATCTGCTCAATGTGAGCGCCCTTAAAACCTTAAGCCCTACCGTAGTTAGCTACTACATTTATTTGCAACCTTTATTAGCTGCATTGTTTGGAATTTTCTTTGGGTATGGTTCACCACAATGGCAACATGCTTTATCTGCAGCGCTTATTTTTGCCGGGGTGTATTTGGTTAGCATAAGCAACAAAAGAAGAATGGAATCAAAAACTTAATTTTACACACAAACACTTTTCTATATGATTCGATCAATGACCGGTTACGGTAAAAAACAACAACTCGTTCAAGGGCATCAGGTTTCTTTTGAAATACGTTCACTCAACAGCAAGTATCTCGAACTGAATTTACGTATGCCGCCACAATTCAGAGAAAAAGAGTATGAGTTGCGCAACGAAATAGGAAAGCATGTTGAAAGAGGAAAAGCAGAAATATTTCTAAACATTGAAGCCAATGAAGCACAAGCCAATGGTGTGTTTAATGAAAAACTGATCGAAGCCTATCACAAAGAATTAAAAAGAATTGGTACAAAGTTGAAAATAAGTGAGCCGATTAAAATCGACAGTCTACTCAAACTTCCCAATGCCATTGGCAACGACAGAAGGCAAGCAGACGAAACATTGTGGAAGCAGATAAAAAAGATGGTGGACGAAGCATTGATTAAGTACGATGCCTTTAGAGTAACCGAAGGAAAATCGATTGAAAAGGACATGAAACTTAGAGTACAATTGATCGAAGATAAACTGAAAGCCATTTTTCCTTTGGCGCAGCAACGCACCCAACAAATAAAAGATCGATTGGAAAAAGAACTCAATAAGCTAAAAGCTGAATTGATTGACAAAAACAGGTTTGAGCAAGAACTCATTTTCTATTTTGAAAAGTTGGATATTACCGAAGAAAAAGTAAGGCTTAAAAGTCATATTCAGTTTTTTAGAAATACCTTGAAAGCAGAAGGAAACAATGGTAAAAAACTCGGATTTATTTGTCAGGAAATTGGCAGAGAGATCAATACAATAGGGTCAAAAGCCAACGATGCCGATATTCAAAAAATAGTGGTAGAGATGAAAGATGAGTTGGAAAAAATAAAAGAGCAGGTATCGAATACTTTATAAGTGATGAAAAAGAAATGCCTTTTGTTTTGCGGGCCTTCGGGCAGTGGAAAAACCACCGTTGTGCATCATTTGCTCCAACAATTTGACAAACTACGGTTTTCGGTATCGGCTACCACGCGACCTCGCAGAACGACTGAGGTGGATGGAGTAGATTATCACTTTATGAGCATAGAGGAGTTTAGAAAGGCCATCGATAATCAGCGTTTTGTAGAATGGGAAGAAGTGTATGATGGGCGATACTACGGTACGCTAAAAAGCGAAGTAGAACGCCTTTTACAACAAGGTTATCATCCGGTATTTGATGTGGATGTCATTGGGGGAATACATTTGAAAGAATATTTTGGTCCAAACATGTTGGCGGTATTTGTTCATGCACCCAATCGGCAAGCATTGGAAGATCGATTAAAAAAACGTGGAACCGAAAGTGAAGAAACTTTGGACATACGCATCAAAAAGGCTGAGCAAGAACTAAGCTATCGCGATCGATTTGACAAAGTGTTGGTCAATACCCATTTGAGGGAGACTTGTACAGAAGCCGAAAATCTCGTGAAAAATTTTTTATCGCTATAAAAAAATGAAGCCCGACTTTTTATCAAAGCCGGGCCTTACATTTTTCTTTAGGTTCAATTACTGTGTACTTTCAGTGCTTTCAGTAGTAGTAGTACCTTCTGTTTCGGTAGTACCTTCTGTGGTAGCATCGGTAGTGGTTTCAGTAGTTGTTTCGGTAGCTGCAGTTTCAGTAGTGGTTTCAGTAGCGGCCATAATTGAATCGGCCTGTGCTTGCGCATCGGCTTCCGTTTGTGCCTGCTGCTCAGCAGAAGGACCACAAGCTACTACAAAAAATAAAGAGGCTACAGCTAAAAAAGTGCTTACTTTTTTCATGATTTTTGGTTGTTATTTGAATTGGTTTAACACAGGCAAAATTATACAATCGCTTTTAGCCTCAGGTATTGTAAATGAAACACTTATACAGCACTTATTAACAATACTTTAATGCAATACTTCATTTGACAGAGCAAAGGCGAATACCTATATTGGCGATTATTTTTTAATTATGTCATCATCTCCCATTGAACGAAGAAGCGGCCTCAGCGCCAAGATGTTTTTGGATGAATATATTATTCCCAATAAACCGGTAATTCTTACCGACCAAGCAGATGACTGGGAAGCACGAAAACTTTTTACTCCTGAATTTTTTAAGAAAAATTTTCCGGATAAAGTTGGCAGCATTAAAAACATCGACTACAAACTGGGCGATTATATTGATATGATGTTGTCCAGCACCGATGATAAACCCGCACCTTATCCGTTTAAACTCGATATCGATTTTAAATTCACTGAGCTTCAACCTTACATACAACCCGGGTTTGAGGTATTGAAAAAAAACCGATTGAAAAGCTCCTTAATCAGCCGAAGAATAATGCCAATGGCGGCCACATGTGAGGTGTTTTTTGGTGGACGCTCCGGATGGTTTCCTTATCTGCACTATGATCTTTATGGTTTATACGCTATAGTAACTCAAATTTATGGCAGAAAAGAATTTATCGTTTATAAACCCGAAGACGCTCAATACATGTATCCCGATCCGGAAAACCCGTGGATGTCCACTATTGAAAAGTATTATGACCCTGATTATACTAAATATCCGAAGTTTAAGAACGCAACTGCGATAAGCGATACGGTGCACCCGGGCGAAACCATTTTTGTCCCTAAAGGTTGGTGGCATACTGCACGATCATTAGAACCTTCTATTTCTATTGCTCAGGATTTATTGACACATCATAACTGGGATGTATTTAAACGAGATATTGTTTTTTATAAAAAGAAACAAAGCAAAGTAAAGGCCGGTATTATTGGAGCATATCTTTCAGTAATTGATAAAATAATGGATTAGGGAATACATGATTATTTAGTGCAAGGTTTACTCCCTCAACAGCACCAGTTTTTCTACTTTGCAAAATGCACCAATAATCCTCTACTCAAACACAATCTTACCATAATAACTTTTCTTCTTACTGCTCAAAGTTACGGTATAAATACCCCTAGCTTCTGTTTCTAAATTGAGTTTAATCTTGCCATCGTTCATTTGCAGAAGTTTTTGCTGAATGAGTTTTCCGGTATTATCGTAAATGTTGAGTGTTAGATTTTTTTCATGTACAAAATCATCAGGTACACTAATGTTACATTTACCCGCAGTTGGATTGGCGTATATGATGAGTTTATTATTAACTATCCTTTCTTCTCCTGCTATGCCGGTTATTGCATCATGTTTAATAAGCCAATAGTCAGATTCGCCCATACTGTTTTCTGTTTTTTCAAAACCAATGTTGGAAGATGATGTTCCACCCAAAATAAAACCATCATCAAGAGTTTGTGAAACTGAAGATGCTCCGTCAATATCAGTGCCGCCAATTGTTTTTTGCCATTGAATATTTGCGAGGGAATCAGTTTTTACAACCCAAATATCAGAAAGACCTCTGCAAAAGTCAGTTTTCTCTCCTGAAATATCAGAGCCTGAATTACCGAGCATTAAATAACCGTTATCGGTTGTTTGAATGACTGAATTTATCCATTCATTCATATTGCCGCCAATTGTTTTTTGCCATAGATAATTTCCATTAGGATCTAATTTCACCAGCCAAAAGTCATCACCTCCCCTGCTGTTTTCGGTTTTGTCTCCAGAAATATTAGAAAAGGAATCTCCTCCTAAAATATATCCTCCATCGGTAGTTTGCTGGATTGAAAAGAGTGTTTCAAAATCATTACCTCCCATAGTTTTTTGCCATTGAATAGTTCCTAAAGAATCAATTTTTACTGCCCAAAAGTCTAAAGCCCCGCGACAGTTTTCAGTTTTTTCAAAAGAGATATTTGATAAAGAAGCGCCTCCTAAGATATAGCCGCCATCACCAGTTTGCTTAATAGAATATAATTCATCAAAATCGCTCCCTCCGATTGTTTTTTGCCAAATGATATTGCCAACTGAATCTATTTTAATAATCCAGTAATCGAAACCTCCTCTGCAAAAATCTGTTTTATCGCCTGATATTCCTGATAGTGATTCGCCTCCTAAAATAAAGCCTCCATCTGTCGTTTGCTGTAAAGCAAAAAGATTATCACCAGAGCTTCCGCCAAAAGTTTTTTGCCATAAAATATTTCCAACAGAATCTAATTTCAGAATCCAATAATCTGAAGTTCCTCTACTTGAATCTGTCTTGTCACCGGAAATTCCTGAATCGGATGTTCCGCCAAGAATATAGCCATTATCAGTCGTTTGCTGTAAGGAATATAACATATCATAATTACTACCTCCAATTGTTTTTTGCCATTCTATTAAGCCTATTGAATTTACTTTGACAATCCAAAAATCAAGAAGCCCTCTACTGCTATCTGTTTTATCTCCTGAAATAGTAGAATTAGACCCGCCACCTAAAATATAGCCTCCCTCAAAGGTTTTAAAAACAGTAGACATCGCATCCCCTAAGCTGCCTCCAATAGTATTTTGCCATTGAATAGGCGGTGCGGTTTGCGAAAAAGAAAAAAATTGAATGAATAAATTAAGTATTAAAACGATTAAAATGGTTTTCATTCATACCAAAATTTATTGCTTAACAAACTTTTTTGCAATTTGTCCTTCGTTCGTGTTTATAATTAAAAAATAAATGCCGGGTTTATAATTCGAAACACTTAATTAATAGGAGTTTGATTCGCCCGTATCAATTTCGCCAAGTTGTTCGCCAAGCACAGTATTGATTCTTATTCTATTTATTTTTAATTTCTTGATTTTGGATATAATCATCAATTCATTTATAGTTGGATTTGGAGAGGCAATGATTTTAAAGTTTTTATCTGCTTGAATATTGCTAAAGTTGAGTGCCGCATGGTCGCCAAAGGGCCAATAGCGGTCGATAAATTTATCCTGCCCCTGCACCAAAGCATGCAGCATTAGCAAAACGGCAATCAAGCATTTTCTTTTATGGTTTAATAAATTTTGCATCCCTTGCAATATTGAAACAATAAGGTAGTGAAGTGTATGTTGAGAAAGAAATAAAACACTTTTGTATTTTTGCTGTTGTACAATAAAATTTAATCTAACTCAAATAATAAAAATTATGTCATTCATTTTACCCGAATTAACCTATGCTTTTAATGCATTAGAACCTCATATTGATGCACGCACTATGGAAATACATCATGGCAAACATCACAATGCTTATGTAACAAATTTAAACAATGCTGTGGCCGGTACCGCTGCCGAAAATATGACGGTAGAAGAAATTTGTAAAAACATTTCAAAACATTCACCTGCCGTTCGCAACAACGGGGGCGGTCATTACAACCACAGTCTTTTTTGGAGCATAATGGGTCCCAATAAAGGTGGTCAGCCACATGGCGCTTTCGCCGAAGCCATCAATAGCGCATTTGGATCTTTTGACGATTTTAAAAGCACCTTTGCACAAGCAGCTGCTACCCGATTTGGTTCCGGTTGGGCATGGCTAATTTTAAACAAAGAAGGAAAGTTGCAGGTGAGCAGCACCCCCAACCAAGACAATCCACTAATGGATGTTGCGGAAGTAAGAGGCACACCTTTACTCGGATTAGATGTGTGGGAACATGCCTATTACTTGAACTATCAAAACCGCAGACCCGACTATGTGAATGCCTTTTGGAATGTAGTGGATTGGGAAGCGGTGGCCGTGCGATTCGATCGCGGATAAACTATTTTATACGCCTGTATATTGTTTATAATACCAAGAGGGTCTTGTATGTATCGCAAGATCCTCTTTGTATTTTACCAGACAATCAACACAATAAAGCCATTTGCTTTGGCTTTATAACAGGGTATGAGTAAGGGAAAAAAAATAGTCATCGTTATAGCCGCAGTGCTGCTTTTTCTGGTAGTGCTCTTTGCTTTGTCGGCTATTCTTTTTGAAAAACGCATCAGCGATGCCGTAAACCAAAAAGTCAGTGCACTGTTGAGTGTTCCCATGTATTACGATAACAGTAACTTAAGTTTTATCCGGGCTTTTCCTTCGGCAACACTTGAGTATGAGAATCTGCTCATTGAAAGTATTCCGCTCAATGGAGCCAACGACACTTTATTGTTTGCATCTTCTTTTAAAATAAAAATGAATTTGTTTTCACTGCTGGGTGGACATATTATTATCAATAAACTCAGTATCGATCGGGCACGCATATTTTTATTCAGCAACGCACAAAGCAAAAACAATTACGATGTTTTTGAATCGGACGAAACCAAAGAGGAAGATGACTTCGAATTAAACTTACGCTCTTTCGAGTTTGAAGATTTATATCTGAGTTATCAAAATCTTCAAAATCAAGTATCGACAGAATGGACGCAAAGCAATGGCGAGTTAAAAGGCAACTTCAGCAAACAAATTCAGGATCTTGCATTTAATGCCCAACTGAATGTGCACTATTTGGATGCAAACGGATTGCGCTATATCGAAAACAAGAATACACAGCTCGATTTGAACTTAAGCCATAACCGTGACAGCAGTTTGATTCGCTTTAACGAAAGCGTTTTCCAACTCAGCGGACTTCGTTTGAAAATTAGTGGAAGTATTCGAGAACAAAAACGAGCTCAAGAATATGATTTGGATTTATCCTCCGATCGTGCTGATTTAAAAGCCTTGCTGTCGGTACTCCCATTTTTAAGTCAGCAGAAATTAGAAAAATTTGAAAGCAGTGGTTTAATCGATTTTAAAGCTAAGGTAATGGGTTTGCAAAATGAGAAAAGCAGTCCGGGCATAGAAGTACATTTTTCGGGAAGCGATATGCGTATAAAACCCAAGGGAGGAAAGGCGCTGGAACAAATTCAATTTAATGGCTATTATGGAAATGGTAAAAGCAAAGGCAGTAGCAAAGAGCGAGTGTCGGTCGAGAATTTCAGTGCCAATTTATCGGGTCAGAAAATGGAAGGTAGTTTTAGCCTCGAACAATTTAGCAATCCTTTAATCAATGCCCGTTTAAAATTAAAAGGCGATTTGAAAGACATTGGGTTTTTTATTCTTCCCGATACGGTTGAAAATGCAAGAGGTGAAATTCAAATCAATGCTTCAGTGAGTGGAAGAGTCAGTCTTCCCGCTTCGCTCAAAGGAAGTGGAAGCATAGCGGTAAACAATGCTTCTTTCCAATTAAAAAACAATCCGCTTGAATATGAGCAATGCCAATTGAATGGAAACTTTAATGCACATCGCTTTCAGATCAACGATTTGCAAATGAAATTCGGTTCTTCTGATGTAAGTGCACGAGCACAGATAGAGAATCTATGGGCCTATCTGTTTAAAGAAAATGAAACATTGCATTTGAGTGGGCAAGTCAGCTCATCATCGTTTCGCTTAGACGATATACTCCCCGAAGAAAAAACCAATACAGCCGATACTTCATCCTCACTATTTGAACTCAGCAAAAACTTACACATGGATGTTAGCATTGCTATGGAAGATTTCGCATTCAGAGTTTTTAAAGCCACCCAACTGAAAGGCGATTTAAAAATGTCGCAGCAAGTATTGAGCACCGAAAACGTAAGCTTCAATACGGTGGAAGGAGGTGTATTGCTGAACAGCAGCATTGATGCACGCGAGAAAGACAGTCTCACCATTATGTATCATGCCACTACTTCGGGACTTAATGTTAGTAAGCTGTTTGAAGAAATGGGCAACTTTGGTCAGGAAGTCATCACCTCAAAAAATATAAAAGGACATGTCAGTAGTGAGATAGATTTCTACTCGAGATGGCATAAAAATTTGAGTTGCAATATGAACAGCATTGTTTGCCGCACACAGTTTACCATTGTCAATGGCGAGTTGAACAATTTTGCTCCCATATTACCGCTCTCCAGATATGTTCGGGGTGCCGATTTTGGTCAAATCCGTTTCTCCACTTTAACCAATACCATTGAAGTAAAAAATCGTGTGATATATATCCCCTCGATGGAAATAAAAAGCAGTGCCTTAGATATTACCGCCAGCGGAACGCATACGTTCGACAATATGGTGGATTATAAAATACGCTTGTACTTGTCGGATTTGTTGGGAAGAAAAGTGAAACAAATGAATACAGAGTTCGGAACTATAGAATCAGATAATACCGGCCGCAGTTCATTACACATAGTTATGACCGGGCCTATAAACGACCCAAAATTTAAGTGGGACCGAAAAGCCGTAGAGAAAAAGATAGAGCAAAGTGTTAAAGAAGGAACGAAAAACTTCAGAGATTTAATCCGCAAAGAAATAGGAAAATACAAAAGCGATAGCCTGCCCGAGACCCCAAAAGAAACCCAAAAAGAAAAGAAGCAGGAACTTCAGCTCGATTTTGATTGAAAGAGCTGATAAAAAAATGATAATATTGTAGCCGAAAAGCTTGCAGAGTTGAATATCTATACCCGAAAACAGCGTTGGAAATTATTATTGCTGGTTACCGCTATCGCAATTGGAGTGGTTTCGCTTTTATACACGCAATATATTGTGAGCCGTCTTTCCGATCAGGAAAAACAAAACGTAGAATTATGGGCTCAGGGCATTCGTCAACTATCCGATGTTTCGATCGAAGCCGGTGATATTAGTTTTGCTCTAGAGGTTATTCGTTCCAACAATACTGTTCCGATGATATTGGCCGATGAAAATGGAGAAGTAATTTCTTTTAGAAATATTGATTCGACCAAAGCAGAAGATCCGGTTTATTTAAAAAATATGCTGGAAGAAATGAAAACGGAGCATGAACCCATTCCAATTGTATTTGGTTCGGAGCAAGAGAAAAACTATGTATATTATAAAGACAGTACCTTGTTGTATCAGCTGCGCTACTATCCGATTTTTCAATTGGCGGTAATTGCATTATTTATTTTGGTTTCCTATTTGGCATTCAGTTCATCGCGCAAGGCAGAACAAAATCAAGTGTGGGTGGGCATGGCCAAAGAAACTGCGCATCAGTTGGGTACCCCGTTGAGTTCCTTAGTCGCGTGGGTTGAGTATCTTAAACAGAGCTATAGTCAGGAACCTCATCTTCAGGAAATGGAAAAAGATCTTGGACGATTGGAAACCATTGCCGATCGTTTTTCTAAAATTGGATCAGCCCCATCGCTCGAACGAGAAAACATACAGGAGATTGTAGAGAACTCGGTAAATTATATTCGCACACGTACGTCAAACAAAGTTAGTTTCGCCATCAACAATCTGGCGCATCACGATGTGTTTGCACCCATCAACAGTGCTTTGTTTGAATGGGTATTAGAGAACTTATTTAAAAATGCTATTGATGCGATTGAAGGTTCCGGTGAAGTGAGCATCCAATTGACCGATCAACAACAATTTATTTACATCGATATTTCCGATACCGGAAAAGGCATAGCCAAATCGAAATTCAAAACCGTTTTTAAACCGGGATACACTTCAAAAAACAGAGGCTGGGGATTGGGATTATCTCTTTCAAAAAGAATTATTGAAGAATACCATGCCGGACATATTTTTGTAAAATCATCGGAGCTGAATAAAGGAACCACCTTTAGAATAGTTTTGCGTAAGCAAATATAGCCCCTTAGCTTGTAGCTTGTGAGTTTGACATTGGACGAAATAAAAAAGGTGATAGCCGAAGACATGCATTTGTTTGAAAACAAATTCAGACAAGCCATGAAAAGTGAGGTATCGCTGCTCGATCGCATCATGCACTATATCGTCAAACGAAAAGGCAAGCAAATGCGTCCCATGTTTGTTTTCCTCACTGCCGGAATGAATGGCCAAATCAATGAAAGTACCCATCGTGGCGCTGCGCTGATTGAACTATTGCATACCGCTACATTAGTGCACGATGATGTGGTGGATGATAGTTTGTACCGCAGAGGTTTCTTTTCGATTAATGCTTTATGGAAAAATAAAATAGCCGTTTTGGTAGGCGATTATCTTTTGTCGAAAGGATTGCTCTTAAGTGTGGATCATGGTGATCATCACTTATTAAAAATAGTATCGGAAGCGGTAAAACAAATGAGTGAAGGAGAATTGCTTCAAATAGAAAAGGCGCGTAAACTAGACATTGATGAAGACACTTACTTCACCATTATCAAACAAAAAACGGCATCGCTTATTGCCAGTTGTTGTGCCTGCGGAGTCGCTTCGGTGAGTAAAGACGAAGCATTAATTGAACAGTTCAGATTATTTGGCGAACATATTGGAATTGCTTTTCAGATCAATGATGATCTGCTCGATTTCGAATCGAATACCATAACCGGAAAACCCGGAGCCATTGATATTAAAGAGCGCAAGCTTACGCTTCCGGTGATTCATTTGCTCAACAAAAGTTCGCTGTTGGAAAAAAGAAAATGGATCAACATTATAAAAAAGCACAACGAAAAGCCTGAAAAAGTTTCTCTCTTGCTCGATGCCATAAAAAACAGTGGTGGCATTGAAGTAGCCCGAGAACAAATGAAAAAGCATGAAAATGCTGCTTTGCAAATGCTGCACGATTTTCCGGAAACGGAATACAAAACCTCGCTGATTCAATTGGTACAATACACTACCCTAAGAAAGAGTTGATTTAATTGGCTAGGATGCTCTATCTTTGTGGCATGAAAAAAGTAATCTTGTTTTTTGCTACGCTACTAATTATTGGTGCCTTACAATCTTGTTCGCAAAACGATTCTTCATGCGAAGCTCCTATAAACCCAAATGGCAGCAGTGAATTGGCTCAAACCATGCGAACGATGATGACCTATTTGAATGATGAAAAACAAGCCATTTTAGAATCAAAACCCAAGACCGAAGTGCCGGAAGGATTTGATAAAATTCTTACCGCTACCCCTACTGAAGGCATGGAGATCACGGAAAATTATCCATCTTATGGAAAACATTTTTTAAGTCAGCTCGATCAATACAAAAATTGTGCTGATGATCAACGCACAGAAGTTTTCAACGCTTTGGTAAGTTCTTGTGTAAACTGCCATACTTCTCACTGTCCTGGCCCAATTGGCGCTATTGAAAAAAATATTCTCAACGCAGAGATATAGATTTCTTTTCTTTCTTAAATCGGTTGGCAGATGGTAAATTTGCATCCTTGACCAATGATAGCAAAACGCCATGTGGCACCGGGGGATTTATCTTATTTTAATTTATGTTTTCAGAGCGGTAGTATTGCTGATGTTGTTTGCTGCTTTGCTTATTCTTTCCACCCCTTTATTGGGAATTAATGAACTTTTTTATCCCGTTCGTATCGACTCGGTATCCATCGTTTATTCCAGCAACAAACTCATCCAAAACGACACCCTCAGCCCTGCTCTCCCTTTGTATAATCCGAGCAATACCGGAATGCAATACAAAGAATGGGATGTGGTGGCCAAAGACAGTATTACATTGAAAGGATGGGAAGTGCTGCCTGAAGGTGAGATAAAAAATCTAAGTGTTTTATTGGTACACGATGTCAACGAAAGCAAACTCAATTATATACGCTTTGCTGCGCAATTGGCCAGTCAGGGTTTTAGAGTTTTTTTATTTGACCTGCGAGCGCATGGAGTATCGGGAGGAGATTATTTTTCATACGGTTATACCGGAGTAACCGATTTGATGGCCATTTGTGACCAGATGCTTGAGCTGTATAGCAAAGATATGTTAGCGATTTATGGAAACGGGGCCGGAGCAGCATTGGCCATTCAATTGTGTGCTTACGATTCGCGCCCACATATGTTGATGATCAACAATGGATTTACTAATCTGCAGGAACATTTTATGCAATTCACTCAAGTGAAATGGGGAAAAATCAGTCAATATATTTATCCCGTATTGGAAAGACAGCTCGAAAAGCAAACCGGCTTTCAAGTTAATTCACTACATTTGGATAGCCTGATCGCAGGACTCTCCATACCGGTGCTTGTGTCTTCAAATGCCGAGAGCAGTTACCGGCTTAATCAGGCAGTTCAATTGTTTTTAGCAGCCGAAAAAGTACCTGAAAAAAAGTTTGCCATCGTTGATTTTTCTAAAGAGTTGAATCAGGCAAGTGTAGGTTATCAGGCATTGAAACAATTGAGCACATTTCTGAATGGAACAATGATGCGTCAAAAAAATAAATCGGTAAAAGGAAAAAGAAAACTGGCATTTCAATGATACCCAAGCAGATTATAGATCATATATTGGAAGTTGCCCGTGTAGATGAAATCATTGGCGAATTTGTTCAACTCAAACGAAGAGGATCAAACCTTTTGGGTTTATGCCCTTTCCACAATGAGAAAACACCTTCGTTTACTGTATCGCCCACCAAAGGTATTTACAAGTGTTTTGGTTGTGGAAAATCGGGCAGTGCTATAGGCTTTCTGATGGAGCACGAACATTTTTCGTATCCTGAAGCCATCCGCTTTTTAGCCGACAAGTATCAGATTGAAATAGAAGAAGAACACATTAAAGTTGATGCCGGAAACTATGATGAGCAATTGCGCGAGAGTTTGTTTGTAATTCTCTCTTTTGCACAAAAATATTTTAGCACACAGTTGAACGAACATTCCGAAGGTGTTTCCATTGCCCTGCCATATTTACAAGAGAGAGGATTTGATGAGTCGATCATACAAAAGTTTCAATTGGGTTATTCATTGAACAAATGGGATGCGTTTTACGATGCTGCTAAGAAAGAAGGATTTGAAGACGAGTTTTTGATTAAAGCAGGAGTGATTGCCGAAAAGAACGGTAAGCACTTCGACAATTTCAGAGGTCGGATCATTTTTCCCATACACAATATTACCGGAAGAGTAATTGCTTTTGGAGCTCGTCAATTAAAAAAGGAAGCCAACTCACCCAAATACCTCAACTCACCCGAAACCGATATTTATTATAAAAGCAAGGTTTTGTATGGTCTGCATCAGGCACGAAACAGCATCAGCAAAAAGAACGAATGTTATTTGGTGGAAGGATATACCGATGTAATATCCATGCATGCGTGCGGGATAGAAAATGTAGTTGCATCATCGGGTACTTCGCTTACCAATGATCAAATACGTTTGATTGGGCGATTTACCAAAGACATCTGCATTTTGTACGATGGCGATGAAGCAGGTATTAAAGCCTCCTTGCGAGGTATCGATTTGATTTTGGAGCAGGGCTTAAATGTACGTGTGGTTACCTTTCCTGAAGGAGATGATCCGGATTCATTTGCTAAAAAACACAGTGCATTTGAACTAAGAGAGTATATTGAAAAAAATAGAATTGATTTTTTACGTTTCAAGGCAAGTCTTTTGATGAAGGACACAGGAGACGACCCGATCAAAAAGACAACAGCCATTAATGAAATAGTACGTACACTGAGCAAGATTCCAAACTCAATTGATCGATCTATCTATCTAAAAGAATGTTCTCAAATCATGTTGGTAGATGAAAACGTACTGATTTCTGAATTGAATAAAATCATTCGCAAAGAATTGAAGAAAGACTTTGGCCCCAATATGGGTGCTGCGGTTGAATCATCAGTAGATAGCACTAGCAATGCAGCTCGCGAAATGATATACACCGCATTGAGCCCTTCCGAGTTTCAAGAATCTATCATCATACGCTTGCTCCTACTTTATTCCGATCAAAATATTTCAAGCGAAAAAAATAAAAATGTGCCTTTGTTTGATTTCGTGTTAAATGAAATAGACGAAGACATAAAATTTGAAGATGAATTGTACGCTTATATACTCGAAGAACTGAAGAAAATAAAATCTAGAGGAGAGCCAATAAATCTGAACTATTTCATCGAACATGAACGCGAAGATGTTCGTGACGAAGTCAATTCTCTCATCAGTTCTCCTTATCAACTGAGCGATAAAAGTAAGTATGAAAAAAAAGGCATATATATTCCTGAAGAAAAAGAAATTTTACCGAACTGGGTGATTAAAGGAATCAATTCTTTAAAAATGAAAACCATTATCAAAGAATTAAAATCGGTGCATGCACAAATCAAAGAATGCAATGATGAGATACGATTGCACGAATTATTGGAAGAAAAAATGCGTTTGGACGAATTGAAAAAACGATTGTCCGAACGATTGGGGATAGTTGTTATCCGCTGATTCTTTTTTTCTTATTAAACCCGGCCAACATATACAATGAGTTCACTTCCAACTCGGTTAAATGCCTCCAACGGCCTCTTGCCAATTCTTTTTTAGTCAAGCCGGCATAGATCACCCGATCGAGTTTTACCACTTCATATTCCAAGTGTTCAAAAATTCTTCTCACTACTCTGTTTCTGCCTTCGTGAATTTTAATTCCGATCATTTTTTTTGAGCCACTGGCATCATAGGCAATGTCATCCACCTGAACGACCCCATCTTCCAACACGATGCCTTCTTGAATTTCTTCCAAATGTTTTTTGCTCAATTGTTTGTTGAGTTCTACCTGATAAATTTTTTGGATCCGCGATGAAGGATGCATCAATCGGGTGGCCAATTCACCATCGTTGGTAAACAACAACAAACCTGTGGTGCTTCTATCTAAACGACCCACCGGATAAATACGTTCCTGAGTAGCGTTTTCAACCAACATCATTACCGTTTTTCTATCCTTCTCATCGTCAGTTGTGGTAATATAGTCTTTCGGTTTATTCAACAACACATATACCTTCTTCTCACTTCTCACCAATTCATTATTGTACTTAACGGTATCACCGGGTTTTATTTTCGAGCCCAATTCGGTAATAATGGTTCCATTAACACTCACCATACCTGCACTTATCAATTCATCGGCCTCACGTCTGGATCCAATGCCGGCATTGCTCAAATATTTATTCAATCTGATTTCCTCTTTCGGTGTGGCCTGCATATCGGTGTTTCTGCCGCGAGAGGAAGATGATTTTGATTTTCGATCGCCCGGAAATTTTTTACGGTCGCGTCTTAAATTTTTCGGATCTCTTTTGGAGAAACGGCTAGCCGTTCTTTCCTCATTATGGTCTCCCTCATTATCAGAAAAAGTTCTTTTGTTCGTTTCGTATTTTTTTCTCCCATCGCCTGATCTCTTTTTAAAATCACGGTAGGATGAAGAGCGATCGGATGAATAGCGTTTTCTTCCTTCGCCTGAATCGCCTTCGTCCGAACGATAGGGCTTGCGACCATACGATTTTCTTTCGCCTCGCGCTTCGCGCTGATCACCGTCTTTATCTCTGAATGATCTTCGATCGGATGAATAGCGTTTTCTTCCTTCGCCTGAATCGCCTTCGTCCGAACGATAAGGTTTGCGACCATACGA
>Ga0116144_10001112_pt1 | contig 33507 bp, 33 predicted proteins | sample AD_UKC035_MetaG_FD_89746 | JGI IMG/M metagenome (GOLD analysis project Ga0116144, IMG submission 89746) | Active sludge microbial communities of municipal wastewater-treating anaerobic digesters from USA - AD_UKC035_MetaG | ecosystem: Engineered > Bioreactor > Anaerobic > Digestate | place: USA...
GTACGGCTAAGTTTCCATTTTTTTTCCAGCAGCAGGTACGCGATACTTTCTATTTCTGCTTTTTCTTCTGGTAATGAAATCCGCTTTACTACTTCGCTGAAAAGTTCTTTGGAATTAGTCATGCCGAAATTGATCTTTGCAAGGTAACAATTTCTGAATGCTGCAAGATGAACTTTACATGGTACGTTGCCTGGAGTTGGCCAGGTTAGGCACAGGTTCTGTGAGCCCAAATCCCCGGGTAGGGTGCGTTATTGTTAAAGATGGAAAAATTATTGGCGAAGGGTGGCATCAAAAATATGGTGGCCCGCATGCCGAAGTGAATGCCGTAAATAGTGTGGCAGATACCAGCCAACTGGAAGGAAGTGTGGTTTATGTTAACCTGGAGCCGTGCGCGCATGTTGGTAAAACACCACCCTGCGCGGATTTATTGATCAAACACAAGGTTGGCAAGGTGGTAATTGCCAATACGGATACGAATAGCCTCGTATCCGGTAAAGGAATTGAAAAACTAAAAGCAGCCGGCATAGAAGTAACGCAAAATGTTCTCGCGCAACTGGGCCGCGAATTAAATAAACGATTCTTTACATTTCATGAAAAGCAGCGGCCGTACATTATTTTAAAATGGGCGCAAACCTTAGATGGTTTTGTGGCGCGCAGCAATTATGAATCGAAGTGGATCAGCAATGAACAATCGCGCCAGGTGGTGCACAAGTGGCGCAGCGAAGAAGATGCGGTATTGGTAGGCACAAAAACCGCTGCCCATGATAACCCGGTGCTAACGGTTCGGGATTGGTCGGGGCGCAATCCGGTACGAGTAGTGATTGACCGGTTTCTTCGCTTGCCGGATAAGCTTTCACTTTTTGATGGCTCGGTAAAAACCATTTGTTACAACGTGCTGAAGCATGAAGAGCACCCGAACCTGATTTTAGTACGACTGGCTGAAACCAATTTTCTTGAGTCGCTCGTAGAGCATTTGGGTTCAATAGGAATACAATCTTTACTAGTGGAAGGAGGCAGCACCACGCTGTCGCTTTTTATCAACGCGGGCTTGTGGGATGAAGCCCGTGTGTTTACTTCTAACAGGCAGTTTTATGCAGGCATTGTAGCACCTGCTTTTGAAGGATCATTGCTGGCGGAAGAAAAAATGGAGGGTGATACGCTCCGGATTTATTCACCCGACCCAAAACCACATCCCTAATCAGGTTCGAATGAACAACACCACAGCAATACCTGAAAAATTGGTGGAGTAAATTAAGATTTTGAGATATCCCTGAGAATCAATTTCATTGCATAACAACCAGTATGTTTACTGGGTTCACCTCCTGCTTTCAGGGGATACTGACTGGATAAAAAAACCTGTAAAAGCAGGATTGTACCGCCCCTTATCAAGTCTGAATTTTACTAAAATCTTAAATCGGTATCTCCATGAAAAAACTGTTTGCACCTGTTCTTATTCTTATTGGTTTTATCGCTTGCGATAATACTGAAAATCCCGAGCCAACTATTTCCCTTCCTGAAGTTACCACTGCAATAGTTTCTTCCATAGCTGAAACGGGTGCAATCTCAGGTGGAACCATCACCAATGCCAATGAAGTGGAAGTAATAGCCAAAGGAGTTGTGTGGAGTACGACTACCAACCCGACTGTAGCGTTAACCTCGAAAACAGATGAAGGTGCTGGAACAGCAGCGTTTAGCAGTACACTACAAAACCTCACACCGGCCACAACGTACTATGTACGTGCCTATGCCACGAACGCAGCAGGAACAGCCTATGGCGATGAAAAAATATTTACCACGCTATCACCCGCACCACCTAAGGTATACGTGGCCGTACAATTACAAAGCGCAATAAACAAAGCACTCTATTGGAGAGATACGGATATCGTACCTCTTTCGGATGGAAGCAAACACGCTTTTGCCAAATGTATAGCTGTGAATGAAACCGGGGTGTACATAGCAGGTAATGAGCATAATACTTTAGGTAAGTATGTAGCCAAGTACTGGAAAGATGGAACGACTGTAGAGCTTTCTGATGGTAGTCGGCATGCTTTCGCAGATGGCCTCATTGTAATTGGCGCCAATGTATACGTGGCCGGATCGGAAGAAACCGCGCAACAACGAAGAGCAAAATACTGGGTAAATGGAACTGCCACCAACCTGACGGATGGTGCTAAATACGCCATAGCCAATGGTATATTTGTGGCAAATAGTAAAGTGTATGTTTCCGGTTATTTGAATGACCCCATGGAAACTGCGCGTTATTGGGTGGATGGCGTTGAAGTGGTATTAACGCAATCTGCTGGTGCTGTACGATCGTTGGCAAATGGAATTTTTGTGGTGGGTACTGATGTGTATGTATCCGGCTATCAGCAAATCAATTTTAGCGGCACTGGCCGGTACGTGGCTACACTATGGAAGAATGGAGTGATCTACTTGCTTGGAAATACAACCAATAACAGCTATGCCACCGGTGTTACAGTTAAAAACAATGATGTCTATGTTACCGGATATGAAAATGAGCAAGGTATTAATGTAGCGAAGTACTGGAAAAACGGAACAGCCGTAAACCTGTCGGACGGCACCCTCGATGAACATGCTTCCGACATTTTTATTTCCGACCAGAGCGATGTATTTGTTTCCGGGTATCAGGGAAATATAAATACCGGCATACAGGCCAAGTACTGGAAGAACGGCACAAGCCACACAAACAATTCAGGTACGTATGCATGGTCTATTTGCGTTTATTGATGCGAACAAAGAGTTTAGTCATCTCCTTGTTAACAAAAGCAACTTGTTGTTAAATAGATTTCACCTAAAACCTCATCACTATCCTGACTCCGGTTCCATAAAACTGAACCTGAGGTTTTATGCGTGCGGTTTTTCCGTTGTAGAGTTCAATAGCATCAAACGCATGGCTTCGGAAAACAGCAGTAAGTGAGAAGGAGCCCAACACCAACACACCTCCAGCCGCTGCCAATCCCCATTCCGGATTGCCACCGCCTATGGCCGTACCTATCGGTAACCCAATCAAAACTCCACCGGCAAATCCAAGAATACCGGCTGCGTTGTAGTTGGCTTTGGCGCGTTTAAACTTTTCGTAAGCGAGCGGTTCCGCTTTTAATACTTGTAATACTTGTTTAGGACTAAGCACAAGGGTGTCCATTTCAAACCGGGCACCACCAAAGGTCTTATACATTTTTATTTCGGTGCGCGTTTGTGAGTAAGCGTTGCTAATTGAAATCAGCAATAACGAAATCAGCAATATTCTTTTCACTGGTTAATTCAATCGCTTCGCTACTTCATCCCAGTTTACTACATTCCACCAATTGGCAACATATTCGTTGCGTTTGTTCTGATATTTCAAATAGTAAGCATGTTCCCAAACATCTAATGCCAGTAAAGGAGTGCCCTTTAGTTCGCTAACATCCATCATCGGATTATCCTGATTGGGTGTGCTGCCAATTTTCAGAGTATTGCCATCTTTCACCAGCCAGGCCCATCCCGATCCAAAGCGTGTCATAGCGGCTTGTGTAAACTGTTCTTTGAATTTATCCATGGATCCGAAAGCTCCGGTAAGTGCTTCAGCTATTTTGCCGGAAGGAGCACCCCCTGCGGGCTTCATGCTTTGCCAGAAAAAATTATGATTCCAGGCACCGCCACCATTGTTACGTGCCTTAGCCGATAGTTTGGATATGTTGGCAAAAAAATCTTTTTCTGAGTAGGTAATGTTTTCAGCGGCAATGGCATCGTTCACATTCTTGATGTAGGCAGTATGATGTTTGCCATAGTGAATTTCCATTGTAAGCGCATCAATGTTTGGTTCCAGTGCATTGGTTGCATACGGTAAGGCTACTTGTTTAAACTGAAGCGCATACGGTGTTTCATGCGCCAGAACGGATGCGGGCACAGCCAATACCGCTGCTGCGGTTACGGTCTGTTTTACAAATTCTCTTCTATTGATTGTTTCCATGGTGCAACTGATTTTGAAGTTCATTAAATCTGACCAATATCATGCCCAACTTTTGGTATGTGTGTAAATTTATAGAAAATAATTAGATTGTGATTTAATTAGTACATGTATGGCAGATATCTTGTTTGATGAAATACCTTCCCTTGATTTGGCTGATTTTACGAGTGGCGATCCGCATCGAAAAAACAAATTCGTGCAGCAATTGGGTGATGCGTACAATAATATCGGGTTTGTGGCTATTAAGAACCACTACTTACCCGATGAACTTTCTGCAACCCTCTATAGTACCATCAAGAAATTTTATGCCTTGCCGGATGCGGTTAAACAGAAGTATGAGATACCAGGATTGGCTGGTCAGCGCGGTTATATTGGGAAAGGTAAAGAACATGCCAAAGGCAGAAACACCGGTGATCTGAAAGAGTTTTATCATGTGGGGCAGGAAGTGCTGGATAACGACCCGATTAAGAAAGAATATCCGGATAATGTATGGCCTGCCGAGATACCGGAATTTAAAGAGATAGCACTGGAAGTTTACGGTCGATTGCAAAAGACCGGAGTGCAAATGTTAAGAGCCATTGCGTTATATCTGAATCTTCCGGAGGATTATTTTGATGCAAAGGTTCATCATGGTAATAGTATTTTAAGACCCATCCATTATTTCCCCATTGAAGATCCGGATTCAGTACCGGAAGATGCGGTACGCGCTGCCGAGCATGGTGATATAAACCTGATAACCTTGTTGATGGGTGCCAGTGCCGATGGATTACAAGTATTGCGAAGAGATGGCAAGTGGATTCCTATAACAGCATTACCCGAACAATTGGTGGTTAACGTAGGGGATATGCTGGAACGTCTTACAAATAAAAAATTAAAATCAACCATACACCGCGTTGTAAATCCGCCCCGGCACCTGATGAACACCCCACGTTATTCCATTCCATTCTTTATGCATCCGCGTTCAGAAATGGATCTTACAGCACTACCCTCGTGCGTAGATGCCCAACACCCCAAACTTTGGGACGACATTACAGCCGGAGAGTTTTTGAATCAGCGTTTACGCGAAATTGGTTTGAAAAAGTAAGCCGTGAAATCAGGAATACGGTATAGCGAATTTCTAAAAGACGTATTCCTGCTATCAGTAACTTGTTTTGGAGGGCCGCAGGCACACCTTGCACATTTTCAAAATGTGCTGGTTCAAAAACGCAAGTACATTACCGAAGAAGAATTGATTGAACTGAATGCCTTGTGCCAGGTATTGCCTGGTCCCAGTTCTACCCAAACACTTTCATCGATTGGTTATCGGTTGGGCGGTGCCAAATTGGCTTATCTCACTTTGCTAATCTGGCTCATACCTTCTGTAGCTATCATGACGGTGGCTGGTATTCTTATCAATAGCTTTGCCAACAAACATTCATCTCTGGAGTTTACCCGCTTCATTCAACCCATGGCCGTTGGGTTTGTGGCTTATGCCGCCTATTCCATCAGTTTGAAGACGGTAACAACCATGCGGGGTGCAGTAATTATGATCCTGGCCGGAGTTGCCACCTACTTCAGCAAATCGCCTGTTGTTTTTCCGTTAATTCTGTTAGGAGCAGGATTGATAACCGCCCTAAACTATAAAGCCCACCCCCGGCAAGAGAAACAAAAATTTGATGTGTCGTGGGCTAACTTTTTTTTATGGGGCGGTGTTTTGGTTTTTGCTGCCTTGCTGGGTGCCGCTACCAAATCGATACCTGAATTTTTGCCAGTGCGTTTGTTCGAAAATTTTTATCGAAACGGAAGTTTGATTTTTGGCGGTGGGCAAGTGCTTACACCTATGTTGTACACCGAATTTGTGCAATACGCGCCAAAGCAATATCTCACATCCGAAGAATTTCTTTCCGGCTATGCGTTTGTGCAAGGATTGCCCGGCCCGGTGTTTTCATTCAGTTCGTACATTGGAGCACTTGCTATGCGCGATTACGGAGTAGCAGGTGAAATAGCAGGCGCTGTTATGTCGGCCGCAGGTATTTTTTTACCAGGCACCTTTCTGATTTTTTTTATGATTCGTATTTGGGAGAGTTTGAAAAAATTCAGACCCATCCGCGCTTCACTGGAGGGGATAAATGCTGCCAATGCGGGGTTGGTTGCGGCAGCTGCTGTGTTGTTATTTCAGCCGTTGGTAACAGATCCCTATGTATCAATTATTACAAACATTGGATTTGTAGTGGGTACTTTTCTGCTTACAGCCTTTACCAAAATACCTGCGTGGGCAATTATTTTGATTGGCCTTGGGTGTGGACTTGTTTTGTAACAACATTGATCAAAATAAAAAAACCCGGACATTGCCCGGGTTTTTTTGTTGTGTTACAAATTAATTTCTTATCCAAGTTTAAAGATAATCGGAATAACCATTTTCTGACGAACTGGCTTTCCTCTTTGTTTACCTGGCTTCCAGGATGGTGCACTTTGTACCACGCGTACGGCTTCTTCATCGCAACCAGCACCAATACCTTTAATTGCTTTTACATCTACAATGGATCCATCGCGGTTTACAACAAACTCAACAAACACGCGGCCTTCCACACCCATCCTACGGGCCTGAGCCGGATACTTCATTTTTTCTGACACGTACTTATAAAAAGCAGGCATGCCTCCCTTGGGTTCCGCGGTTTCTTCCACCACACTAAAGATCTGATCAACATCTTCTTTTTCTTCCACAACCGGGGCAACTACTACCTGCTCCACTTTGGTTTCCTCCGTTACCTCCACATCAAACTTAAGTTGAATGTCTTCTTTAATTTCTTCTTCGTCCGGAACCTCAACAATTTGAGGCTGTTGAATTACGGGTGCGGGTGGCGGTGGCTGCTCGGTTGGCGGCACCTCAATCATCTCTTCAAAAACGTTGGTGTTCTTGCCTTGAAGGTCAACCATCTTTTCGTCATAGCTTTTCCATTCAAAAGCCATGAATGTGATACCAAGCGTTACCAAAAGCCCTATGCTAAAGAAAAAGGTTGACTTTTTGGTTAAATCCGCTTTATCGGTCTTTTTAGCTTCCATACGCGAAATCTTTACAGTTTAGGAAATTCAAATATAGTAATAGAATACACTTACCGCTCACCAGTCACACAAAATCCAGAATTTTTTAGCGAAATTATTTGCGGTTGCCGTAGAACATTGTGAAAAATACGGTGGGGAAGATGGCTTTATTCTCGGTGGAGGGCATTATTTCCACTTTTTTGAAGTATGAATCTACCAAAACGCCAACCTCAAACCCTGTAACCTGCGATTTCAAAAAGCCCAGTTCGAAGTTAATGGCAGCCTTCAGATTGGTGCCCAATTGTATTTTGGATTCAGCAATCCCCTCAAAAAGGTTACCGGTACCCAAAATATTGGAGTAAAAATGATTTGGGTTGTTGGGGTCGTATTGCTCGCGGATAGATGCCCAAATGCTATTATCTATTGTTCTTTCAATATAGTATGGGGCTACAATGCCCAGGCTTGGCCCGGCCGCAAACACAGCTTTTATTTCTACGCCTTGCTGGGGTGCCTTTGAGAACAAAATTAAATCGCGGCCGTATTGAAAGCGCAAGGCGTACAAGTAGTTACTTTTTCCATATATGAAAAAGTTACCCGTATAAACCGAACTATGCCTTACTTCTTGCGGGTGCTTTACATTCATAATCTCCAACCCAAAGGTTTCGAGCATATTTTGGTTAAGCTTGCGGGCTTTTTTAAACACGAAGCCGCCAATAAGCCCTCCGGCCGAGTTTTTATTAATTCCCCAGGTAAATTCTGAATTGTACTCGTAACTATCCTGGGTTTGTGCCTGTGCCGAAATTACAGCCCCCAGCAGTAAGCCAATGAGTAGCAGGTTAAAAATTTGTTTCATACCAACCGCGTTCGTTCCTTTCGAGGAATTAAAAGTAAAATAACTAACGCAGAAAAAATAGAGTTGTTATGGCAATTATGGGAACAGTTGAGTACCTGGGAGGCCTTCGTACGGAAGCAAAACACCTGAAATCGGGAAATTTGATAGTTACGGATGCACCACCCGATAATAACGGCCGGGGCGAAGCTTTTAGTCCTACCGATCTTGTTAGTGCCGCGTTATGCAGTTGCATGATGACGATAATGGGTATAGTAGCCGAACGCGAAGGAGTGGATTTGAAGGGGCTAACTGCCGATGTGGTGAAAATAATGGCCAGTAATCCCCGCAAAATAGCAGAGGTACAAATTACATTTTCTCACCCGGGCCTGGTGGCAACGGAAGTTCAAAAACAAAAATTGAAAAATGCAGCACACACGTGCCCGGTTGCGTTAAGCCTGGCCGAGAGTGTTAAACAAACCGTAGTGTTTAATTTTTAGTAGCCACACATTTTTCGGAAGCCTGCCTTATAGCAGCCAGGTCTATTCCGAAATGCGATTGAACATAAACCGGGTTTCCCCGATAAATCATAATGGCTTGGGGCGACTCATGTTCAACATCAAAGTCCAATGCAATTTGATTAGATAAGGGACGGTAGGTAAGCAAGTCTAAAAAATAAGGCTTTACATCCGAAACATCCGCATTGCTCCAGTTGCGTTCTAACCGATCTAAAACAGCCCGGCTGATGGAACATCGGGTGCTGTGTTTGAAAATGAGCACGGGTTGTTGATGCGATTCGGCCTTAATGGTTTCGAGTTGACCAGCCTCTTTAAGTTCAAGCCATTTCATTTAGTCGTACAGATCTTTCCACAATTCTTTTTCCTTTTTATCGTAGCGAGGCTTACGCACTTTGTCTTTTACGGCATCGGGTTGCGTACTCTGTTTTTTGAACACCTCACTCCAAAGTAACTTGATACTGGTAAAAATGGTTCGCTCGCCTTTTACGTTGTTATCCTTGTTGTGAGCAAACGTTGCATCCGGAAAATGTTTTTTGTGGTTGAATTTATTCATACGAATGTTGCCCTGGTAATCGGCAACACGGGCATAGGCCTTTCCCGGGGCAAGTACCTTAAGCGCATCTTTGTCGGCATTGGGTGCATGCCGGTAATTTTTGCTTAACCTTACTTTGCCCCCGTACACAGTAGCATCGGCAAAAGCTTTTGAGTACTTAATGGTTTTAAGCGAAGCATCGGCACTGCTCGGGTTGTGTTTATATTCCCAATAGCGTTTCATGGTGCCCGCGTATTCGGCTGCTTTTGCAGTAGCACGCGAGGGGGGTAATCCGGCAAGTGCTTCCTTAGCCGATAGTTTGTTCTTACCTGTTTCGCGTTGTTTTACCCGGGTGGTGATATTATTTACCATGTACACATTTGCATACGGGCTATGCTTTTTCAACGCCTCCTCTACTGCATTGGGGTTGCGCACAAACTCGCGCTTAATTCTGGAAAGCCTGATCTTGCCCGAGTAAGCAATATCACTTGCTTGCTTACCCGTTGGGATGCGGGGAGGCAAGGGTTGTTCCTTGTTGTTCCATAACTGGCCACTGATACTACCACCCCCTTTTTCCGGTTTGCGGGTACGATCATATCCAGCCCAATCATATCCTTCGCGACTAAAAGATTTTTTTACCAAGGGCAAATTCCCCTGAAACTGAGCCGCTTTGCTGCCTGAAAACTTTGCAGGTAAAGGTTGTTCCTTATTATTCCACAACTGGCCACTAATGCTTCCTCCTCCCTTTAAAGGTTTACTCGCTTTGGTGTACCCAGCCCAGTCATATCCTTCGCGGCTAAATGATTTTTTACGCATGCGGATATCACCACTGTATCCATAACCTGCCTGGCTGAATTGTTTCGGACCTTGTCTTAGGTTACCCTGAAAAGTTGCAATACGAGCTGATACTGACCCGGGCGTTTTTACTGCAATAGGCTGACCCTTATTATTCCACGATCCACTGATGCTACCTCCACCCTTAAGAGGCCGGGCAGCTTTTATGTTGCCGGTATAGCTCAATCCATCCTGGCTAAAGGTATGCGTTGCTCTGCTTCTGGGTAAAAAGCCCTTGTAGTTACCTTGAAACCGTGCTGCCCGCTGATCTAATGGCTGCCGCACAGCTATAGGCAGGTGGTTATTATTTCGGTTAAAGCCGCTGATGCTGCCACCTCCCTTGGGTTGCCGGTGCGAAGGAATATTGCCGGAATAACTTAAGCCCGCATTGCTAAAGCCCCGCTCGCTTCGTCTTATTGTTCCGCGATAATTGGCCTGCAAACTGGCTGCCCGTGGATTGCCCGGAGCGCGAACGGCAATTGGTGAATTTTGCCCTCGCTTCATTTGAGCAGTTATACTTCCACCTCCTTTTATTGGTTTAATTCCGCGCAGTTTACCCAGGTCTTTTCGGATAAAATTAGCGTTGGCACCGGGTGCCTTTGCCATAAGGGGCTGGTTCGACCGGTATTTTCCGGTTACAGATCCTCCACCTTTTTCGGGTTTAATCCCTTTCAGCTTTGCGAAATCGCGCTTCATAAAATTACCACCAATACCAGGTTTGCGAGGGGGCAATGGAGTGTTTGACTTGTACTTTCCGGTAACGGACCCTCCGCCTTTTTCTGGCTTAATGCCCCGTAGCCTGGCGAAATCCTGCTTCATGTAGTTGCCACCTATACCTGGTTGACGGGCCGGTAAAGGTTTGTTCGATCGAAACATGCCACTTACAGAACCGCCACCTTGTTTTCGTTTATTTCCGCTTATGCCTGTTAAATCTTTTCTGATCAAACGAGCACTGAAGCCGGGTAAAATTTTTGGACTCTCACCGTGTTGGCCAGCAACCTGGTTATCGCGGCCGGCACTCTTGCGAATGGCATGGCCCGAAATGTCACCCTTCCATGCACGTTCACCGCGCCTGGAGGCTGTGGCATAACCTGAGCGAAAAGTGCCTTTGTAGGCCCGGTCGCCACGATCATTACGACCATAGTAAGGGTTATCGGCTTTAACAAGGGGATTTGCCGGGGTGCGAAAGTTTTTGGTTCGCAATGGTCTGCCGGCCAGGTCGGTAGTAATAGCGCGTTCGCCTTTCGAGTATTTTCCCCAATACACATTTTTGCGACCACGGGTTACATAGGCTTGTGAGTTGGAACGCGGTGTAATTCTTTTTTTGCGACCGGGTGGATCCTGCCGGGTTTGTAATCGCGCCAAGCGCGAAAGTTCTTTGCGGTTGTTGTATGCCCTTTCGGGCGATTTGGACGAGTGATTAACAAAGGGCCCTTTTTGCGGATAGATGTTTGCACGACCGGCATTGATAGGTTTAGACCGAATGCCTAACGGCCTGCCGCCAATGGGTTGGCCTGCGCGGTCGCCCGATTTGCCTCTTGCTTTGCGCGATGCGTTTGAAATTTGTACTGCGCGTTGTGCTGAAGATTGATTTGCATGGCGGAGTTTATACCCGGCCAGGTCGCGTGTGGTAGCTTTTTCTTTTTTCTTTACCGACTTAGCCCGGTTTTGCCGGATAACAGTTTTGTTATTAATGGGTCGCTTATCCTGCGCAAAAACTTCTGAAGCCCCCAGGCAAAGCAAAGCCATGAATCCCGTAAGGATATACCGGCATAATGACTTTGGGAAAATAATCGGCTTCAAAATATGGGCAATAAACAGGCTAAGATAAGGAAAAAGCGGATTACGCTTCTTACCGTGATTTAACGTAGTAATTGCATTAGAATTTCAACAGCATTTCAATTCGGTTTTTCAACCGTCCCTTCGGTAAAAAATTTTGCTCCAGTGTGGCAACAAATGGAATGGCTGTATCTAAACTGGCTTCGCGCATTACGGGCGCATCCAGGTATTGAAAAGCATGTTCACTAATCCACGCGGCTATTTCGGCACCAATCCCTCCGGTAAGGGTATCTTCATGCAACACCAACACGCGATGGGTTTTCTTTACCGTTTCTAACACCGCTTCTTTATCCCATGGCAATAACGTGCGCAGATCCAGCACATCGGCCGAAACACCGGGTAATTGTTGAAGTATCTCCTGGGCCCAATGTACACCCATGCCATAGGTAACAATGGAAAGATCATTGCCTTCGTTTACTAATTTTGCTTTGCCAATCTCAACAGTATAGTAGTCATCAGGGATGTGGGCCTTGATGGATCGGTATAAAAGTTTGTGTTCGAAATAGAGGTAAGGATTGGGATCGTTAAAGGCAGCACACAACAATCCCTTGGCATCGTACGGGTTGGATGGGTACACAATTTTTAAACCGGGTGTGTGAAAGAACCAGGCTTCGTTGCTTTGACTGTGAAACGGGCCGGCTGCAGTACCGGCACCGGTTGGCATACGCACCACTACATCGGCCGGTTGGCCCCACCGCCAGTGGATTTTAGCCAGGTTGTTCACAATCTGGTTAAATCCTTCCGTAACAAAATCAGCAAACTGCATTTCAACCATCGCCTTCATGCCTTTAATGGAAAGACCAAGTCCGGTACCAATAATGGCCGATTCGCATAACGGTGTGTTGCGTACACGTTCTTTTCCAAACTGCTGCACAAACCCTTCTGTAATTTTAAACACACCTCCATAGTCGGCAATGTCTTGCCCCATTAACACGAGGTTATCGTGGCGCTCCATGCTTTGCCGAAGGCCATCGCTTATCGCATCGATAAAACGTTTTTCAGTTTTAGCATCGGATGCAGGTGTTATTACCGGCTGTTCAAACGGTGCGTACACATCATGCAGCTCGGTAAGGGTATTGGGTGTTGGTGGCGTTTCTTTAAATGCTTCGGCTAAACCAGCTTCAATTTCTTTCTTTAATTTTTTGCGTATGCTGTCGATCTGTTTTTGATCGAGTAGTTTTTCCTGCACTAAAAAATTTTCGTAGTTGGTGAGGGGACCTTTTTTACCCCACTCGTCCATTAATTTTTTTGGAACGTATTTGGTGCCCGATGCTTCTTCATGGCCGCGCATTCGGAAGGTGATACACTCCAGCAAAATGGGTTGCGGGTTAACGCGCATTTTTTCGGCTAAGGATTTTACTGTGCTGTAAACTTCCAGCACGTTATTGCCATCTACCTTTACCCCTTCTATGCCATAGCCAATGGCTTTATCAATAAACTGTTTGCATTTAAACTGTTCACTGCTAGGTGTAGAAAGTCCGTAGCCATTGTTTTCAATTACAAAAATGACGGGCAGGTTCCACACGGCAGCTACGTTTAAGGCCTCATGAAAATCGCCCTGGCTGGTGCCGCCATCGCCATTAAAAACTGCAGTAACTTTATTCTCTTTTTTCAGGAGAGAGGCCAGCGCAATCCCATCGGCCACTCCGTTTTGCGGGCCCAGGTGCGAGATCATACCCACGATGTGATGCTCATTACTTCCGAAGTGAAAGGACCGGTCGCGTCCTTTTGTAAAACCCGAACCGGTGCCTTGCCACTGCGCAAACAGCCTGGCAAATGGAATGTTGCGGCCGGTAAATACACCCAAGTTGCGGTGCATGGGTAAAATGTACTCGTCTTGTTCTAAGGCTTGGCTAATACCTACCGATATGGCTTCCTGACCAATGCCGCTAAACCATTTACTGATTTTGTTCTGGCGCAAAAGCACAAGCATTTTTTCTTCAATTAACCGGGGAAACAACAGGGCTTCATACAATTGAAGAAGGGTTGAATCAGAAAGTTTTTTACGTTGAAATTTCATGATGGATCGGGTTGTGCCGGGGTAACGGCAGGGTTTTCCTGGCGTGAGGATATCAGGCCAAATGTCATTATTAAACTGGTGGCAAGAATTACAAAGAACAATAAGCTGTTTTCGATGGCAGAAATTTTTTGGTTTTCCGGAATACTGAAAAACAACAGGATGCTGATAAGCCCCCGGGGCGCGAGAAAATATTCGGCTGCACCCGCTTGCCGAACAAAAAATTTCATATAGAGAATTCTTACGGCATAAATAACAACTACCACAACACCCCCGTTTATCAATACCGAAAGGTGCTGCAGCGAGGCAACATCTAATGTAAATCCAAAGATCAGGAAGAAGAAAGTACGCACAATAAAGGCGCTTTCGCCACTTAGCTGATTTAATTGATGAAAGTCTTTATAAAAGTTATCGTATTTAAAAATGGTTTTAAACCAGGGTACCCGTATCCAGTGCAGGTTATTCAGAAACAACCCGAACGCCAATACAATTACCAACGTGGGCAGGTGGTAGTATTTTCCAATGGCATAAACCAGAATCAGCACGGCAATAATCAGGAAGAATTTAAGATGATGGGTAATTCGCTTTAGCAGGTAAAGCAGAACCAGGCAAAACGCAGCGGATAATATCAGGATAAGAATCGTTTGCCATCCCAGCCGTACAAAAGACATGGCATTGACGGTACTGTTGGCAATCAAAAAATTGAAAAGGATAACGCCAAAAATATCCGACAAGGAAGATTCATAAACGATAAAATCCTTGCGGTTGCCGGGTAAGGTGGAGGCAGATGGAATTGCAATGGCGGAACTAATCACACCGAGTGGTACCGCATTTAAGAAACAGGTGCGCAAATCTGCTCCCGTAAGGTATTGATAAAAAAGTGCGATGCCGGTTGTAGTAATAATCAGAATGAAAAGAGCGGAGCCAAGTGATCGTTTTATTAGTCCCAGTTTTTCGCGTTCTAGTTTAAGTTCCAGGGCGCCTTCTAAAACAATTAAGATCAACCCAATGGTGCCTACCAGGGGTAAAATGGCTTCAAAATTGGGTACGGGCAACTCCAGCCAGGTAGCCAGGTAGCGCAGTCCAATGCCGCTAAGCAACAACAGAATTACCGATGGGATTTTAAATTGCCGGGCAATCAAATCGAACAGGTAGCTGAAGATAACCAGCCCGCAAAGCACCATAAGAGTTACTTCAACCGACATACAGGTAAGGATGCGTGGCGCTAAAATATAGAAAAAACCGTGCGCCCACCTATCTTGCATCAAAATCTGATAATGATACCCTACACTGCGTTTACGCTCGACAACGGATTACAGGTAATTGTGCATGAGGATAGTTCGGTGCAGATAGCTGTAATGAATATTTTGTACGATGTGGGCTCGCGCGATGAGAAACCCGACAAGACGGGGTTTGCACATTTATTTGAACACTTAATGTTTGGCGGATCGGCCAACATTCCATCGTATGACGAACCCCTGCAGGTAGTGGGTGGCGAAAATAATGCATTTACCAATACCGATATTACTAACTATTACCTTACCCTGCCCGCCTCCAACCTCGAAACCGGTTTTTGGTTAGAGAGCGATCGCATGCTGAGTTTATCGTTCGACCCCCAGGTATTGGAAGTACAACGCAAAGTGGTGATTGAGGAATTTAAACAACGGTACCTCAATCAACCCTATGGTGATGTTTGGCTAAAACTAAGACCCCTGGCATATACCCAACATCCGTATCAATGGGCTACCATAGGAAAGGAAATCAGTCATATTGAAAATGCCACCTTGCAGGATGTAAAAGATTTTTTCTACACACATTATATTCCCAGCAATGCCATCCTGGTGGTAGCAGGAAACGTAACCGTAGCACAGGTTAAAGCATTATCAGAAAAATGGTTTGCTCCTATTCCTGCTGGAATAAAACCAAAGCGAACTTTGGTGGCCGAGCCAAAGCAAACGCAGAAGCGCACCGAAAAAATTACAGCAAAAGTTCCGGCTCATGCACTGTATAAAAGTTATCACATGCCGGGTCGGTTCGATACAGGGTTTCATGCAGCTGATTTGATGAGCGATGTTTTGGGGCGTGGCCACTCCAGCCGGTTGTATAATCAGTTAGTAAAGGAGCAGGAGATTTTCACGTCTGTTTCTTCTTTTACAATGGGCACCATCGATCCGGGATTGATTGTGGTGAGCGGCCGCATAAAGCCGGGCATACCAATTGAAGAAGCAGAAAGCGCGGTAGATACGATTATCCGGGAGTTAGTATCACAAGGAGCAACCAACGAAGAATTAACCAAGGCCAGGAACCAGGCACTTACTACTATCGAATTTGAGAAGGTGGAAGTAATAAATAGGGCCATGAACCTGGCCTTTGCAACTTTGTCGGGCGATGTAGATTCTGTAAATCAGGAGAGCGAAAAAATTGCACGCGTAAGCGCAGAAGACATTCAGCAGGCAGCAGCGGAAATATTACGCCCTGAAAATTCAAGCACATTATATTATTGTGCCGAAGGTATTTGAGGTTTATTAATTCAGGGGAAGAGTTACGGTAAACTCGGCACCTTCGCCAACGGTTGATTGCACACTAATGCTGCCATCGAGTTTATCGAGCGTTTCCTTTACAATGTACAAACCCAGGCCAGAGCCTTCGCTGGATTCGGACGCACGATAAAACATATCAAAAATGCGGGAGTGATGTTCTTTTGAAATACCGGTACCATTGTCTTTCACTGTTATCAGAACATGATCGTCTTTTTTTATTGCACTGATTAGTATAAACGGATCGGGCTGATCGAACTGGTGGTATTTGTACGCGTTTGAAACCAGGTTGTTGATAATAACTTTTAACCGGTTGGGGTCTGTTAAGATTTCAAGCGTGGGATCGATCTGTATTTCAATACGTATCTTTTTGTTTACAACCGAATAGGCGAGGGTTTGCAGAACCTCGCGCGCCATGGCTTCAAGGTTAACAGGCGCCAGTGCCAGACCAAGCCGGGTATTGCGCGAGTAGTCCGTTACTTCTTTTATAAATCCCTCCATGGTTTTTATCCGGTCTTTCATCATCTGAAGAAATAAACCCACCTCTTCCGGTTTGTCTGTCTTTTCTGAAAGATGGATAAGCCCCAGTAAGGAACTGAGTGGCGCGCGCATATCATGACTGGCACTATACACAAACCTGTCAAGTTCTTCGTTGGTTTTGGCTAATTGTTCATTCTTTAGCGCAAGCTCGGCTTCATTCCTTTTTCGGCTATCAATATCGATGAGTGTGCCTACTAATACTGTGTTGCCATTTTCATCTTGTTTAAATACACCACTATCCTGAAACCATTTATAAACTCCGTTTTTATTTAGAAACCGGATCTCATTTTGATAGGATTTTTGTAATGCCATGTGTTCGTTAATGAGCTGTTGCGTGCGGGTTTTGTCTTCGGGGTAAACCATTTGTGAAAAATCTTCACGCTTCAGGTTGTTCAACTCATGATCTTCGTAACCCAGTAATCGCTTCCAGTCAGAACTTACATAAATTGTATTTTGGGCTAATTTCCATTCGTACACACCTGCCTTGGTACCGTGCAGGGCCATTAAAAATCGTTCTTCACTTTTTTTCAGGTCGGTTGATGCCTGAACCAGGCTTTGCTCTACTTCCCGGTTACGATTTATCAGGAAGTACACCACAAATCCTCCGGACAGGATGCCGATAATAAGGTTCGAAATAAAATTCATCCTTACCATGTGGGGTTCATAGCTGGGTGGTGGAATAATATTTAAGTCAGTATAGAAGGCAATCAGAGCCAGGGGAATAGGCAGCAAAGCGAAGGCAATACTTAAAAACCGGTTGTAGTAATTGAAAAGAATTAACCCAATTACCGAGCACGGCACGAAATAGAAGAATACTCCTCCATAGGGATGATCTACATCGGCAAAAATGAAAATCAGAATGTTGATGAAAAGCAGTTGTATAAGTGTGGCGGCAGTGTACTTTCCGCTGCGGTTTAATAAAAACGAAACAAGGCCCCCCAGGATGGTCAAGATGTAATACGGAAAAAATACAGTAACCCCATTGAGCCCGTCCAGAATGATATAGTAAGCACCTATTGCCAGAATAATACCCGCAAACTGACTGCGCAACATCGCATACTTAAAATCCGTACGCGATGGAATTATCTTCTTACCGATCAGAAAATCGCGGAAGCTCATGTGTTTAGTTTCCTTAAATATAAACTGTTATAATGATGAGCCAACTATTACCTTTGAAGAAAAGTAGTATTATGAAATTTAGAGTTGGGCTGGGGTTTGATGTACACGCGTTGGAAGCCGGCAGGGAGTTTTACCTGGGTGGAATAAAACTACCGGCCAATCGGGGTGCAGTAGGCCATAGCGATGCCGATGTATTGATACATGCTATTTGCGATGCGTTATTAGGTGCAGCCAATTTGCGTGATATTGGTCATCACTATTCTAACAAAGACCCGCGCTGGCGCGGAATGGATAGCAAGTTTTTTTTAAAGGATGTAACCCGCATGCTAACAGAGCGAGGATGGGAAATTGAAAACGTAGATTGTACGGTTTGCCTTGAGGCCCCGAAAGTAAACCCGCACATTGATGAAATGAAAAAAGTGCTGGCTGTTCTTATGAATATCTCAGAAGAAGATGTTTCCATAAAAGCCACAACCAATGAACGATTAGGTTATGTAGGCCGCGAAGAAGGTGTGAATGCCATGGCCGTGGCCTTAATCCGGAAAGAACATTAACCCCCCAGAATTATTGCAAGCGTTTTAAGGTCTGGGCTACGGTCGGCAATTAATTTAAGAATCCCCAGGAAGGGAATAAACAAGATCATTCCGGAAACTCCCCACAGCAATCCACCGGCTACAATTGCCAGAATAGTTACCAGTGCATTTAATTTTAGCTTACTGCTTACGGCTAATGGAAAAATAAGGTTAGCCTCCAGGTATTGAACAATTGCAAACACGCCAATAACACCAAGCGGATACCAAATGGAACTATAGGTGATCCAGGCAAAAGATACCGGCAACAGCGAAGCCACTAAAATTCCAACGTATGGGATAAACGTGAGTATGGAGGCAATAAACCCAAAAAGGAACGGGTGCGGAATGCCTAACAACCAAAGCCCAAGACTGTTTAAAATTCCAACAATCAAATAGACCAGCGCCATTCCCTTAATAAAACTGTAGTACGATTGGATGCTGAGTTTAACAATTTCACGAATGCGATCACGGCCTTCTTGCGGAAAGATGCGGTACAGTACCTCCATCCATTTATTTCGATAAAAGAGAATCATAACAGAATAAACCGGTATTAGGATAAACAAAACTGAACCCACAGCCGATGCGGCAATTGTATTTTTAATAAATGTCATAATACCAGCGCCCGAAGAATTTAAAGCCTGGTTCAGCCACGCTTCCTGTTTGGTGCGCTGTATGTTCAAGCTATCGGTTAGCCATTCGCTGGCCGTTGCTATTGCCTCCGCAAGTTTGGGTTCAAGCGTTGGCCATTCGGTAAGAAAAGAGCTAAATTGAAAGACAAGCAAAAGAACCACCAATCCGAAAAGAATGGTAAGCGCGCTTATACTTACTGCAATGGCCGCCATGCGGCTAAACCGATGCCGCTCTAACCAGCCACAAATGGGATACAAGATGCAACTTATAAGTAAGGCAAACGAAAGCGGAACAAACAGCGTGCGTCCGAAATACAAAATTGCAGAGATAAAAAAGAGGTATTGAAGAATAACCAGGTAGCGATTGGCAGAAGACTTTAGTTTTAGCATAACTTCGTTGAATGATAAACAGGTGTTTTAAAGATAGTGGTTCAAACCTTATATTACTTACAAATCGACATGACTTATGTCAGTAGCGGATAAAGTGAAAATCATTACCACAGCCGATGGTTCCCACTCCCTTCTAAATGAAACCCTGCACGAAACATACCACTCGCGCCACGGTGCCATGCAGGAGTCGGAATATGTTTTTATTGAACAGGGTTTGCGTTACTGGCTTTCGCACAACAATCAGCATATACTGAATATTCTGGAAGTAGGATTGGGCACCGCACTGAATGCCTGGCTTACCTTCCGTTTACCGGAAGTACAAACAAGGAAGGTTAACTATGTAGCAGTCGAAAAATTTCCGCTGCCACCGCCCGTATGGCAACAACTTAACTATGCAGCAACCGATCGAGAATTATTTGAGAGAATTCATGCCCTTTCGTGGAACGAGTGGCAACCCGTAACAGCACAGGCAACCCTATTCAAAAGCGAAGGCGCGTTGCAGGAACTGGACTTGCCACCGCTTGAGTTTAATTTAATATACTTTGATGCTTTTGCGCCCAACAAACAACCCGAAATGTGGACCCATGATGTACTGCGCAAGGTTGTTGAAAATTTGCAGGCCGGTGGTGTGTTGGTAACCTACTGTGCGAAAGGCCAGCTTAAGCGCGACCTGAAGGCCTTGGGGTTGGAGGTGCAAAGCCTGCCTGGCCCGCCCGGCAAACGCGAAATGATTCGGGCCATCAAACTATAGCTTTACCTGTTCTTCATCGCTGCAAAGTTTTTAACTTTGCACCTTTAAAAAAAGAAACTGGTGAGCAAGCTTGTTAAAATCGGTACCGTGCAGATGACGTGTACCACAGAACCTAAGGAAAACCTGGCGAAAGCCATCGAACGCATTCGCGAAGCAGCGAAGAAAGGCGCGCAGATCGTTTGCCTGCAAGAGCTTTTTACCTCGCTCTACTTTTGCGATGTTGAGGATTATGAAAATTTTAAACTAGCTGAGCCCATTCCGGGGCCATCCACCGAATCGCTTGCTGCTGTAGCAAAAGAATTAGGCGTGGTAATCATTGCCTCGTTATTTGAAAAACGAACCGAAGGGTTATACCACAACACCACGGCTGTAATTGATGCCGATGGTAAATACCTGGGCAAGTATCGCAAAATGCACATCCCGGACGACCCGGCTTATTACGAGAAATTTTATTTTACACCGGGCGATCTTGGCTATAAAGTTTTCAAAACAAAATTTGCAACCGTAGGTATTCTCATTTGCTGGGATCAATGGTACCCGGAAGCATCGCGCATTACCGCGCTGATGGGAGCCGATGTATTATTTTATCCAACCGCCATCGGTTGGGCAACCACACAAGATGAGGCTACCAATACCGAACAATACGGAGCATGGCAAACCATTCAGCGCAGCCATGCCGTAGCAAATGGCCTGCACGTAGTAAGCGTTAACCGCGTGGGCTTTGAGCAGGATGGCGCTATGAAATTCTGGGGCGGCTCATTCATTGCCAATCCACTTGGCACTATTTTATACCAGGCATCGCACGACAAGGAAGAAGTGAATGTGCTGGAACTGGATTTGAAAAAGACAGATCATGTGCGCACACACTGGCCCTTTCTGCGCGACAGAAGAATAGATTCCTACCAGCCCATTACAAAACGATTTATTGACGAAGATTAGTCAGTTGACAGTAAACAAAAAGCAAATGATAAAGGATTGTCAACAGGCAATAACTTTTTGTCAATTATTTTGATATGAAGACTCCAAAACAACTTGGGTATTATTTCCCTGCCGAATTTGCCAAACACACGGCTACGTGGTTAAGCTGGCCACACAAAGAAGCTTCGTGGCCGGGAAAAATTGAAACGATTTATCCACGATATGCCGAGTTTATTAAGCGCGTGGCCGAAGGTGAAACAGTAAACATCAATGTAGTGAATGAAGCGATGCGTGAAAAAGCAACGCGGCATTTAAACGAGGCCGGAGCAGACCTGCGCAACATCCAATTTTTTATTCATCCTACCAACGATGCGTGGTGCCGCGATCATGGGCCGGCATTCCTGATCAATCCAGCAACAAAAAAGAAAATGATTGTGGATTGGGGTTACAACGCCTGGGGCGATAAATATCCGCCATTTGATTTAGATGACGTAATTCCCACCTTGATTGCCAACTACTATGGTATTCCCGTGGTAGAGCCGGGCATTGTCATGGAGGGGGGCTCGGTTGAGTTTAATGGAAGAGGAACATTGCTTACCACACGCGCCTGTTTGCTAAATCCAAACCGCAATCCGCAGCTTAATCAACAACAGATTGAAAAATACCTGGTTGATTATTATGGTGTGGATCACATCCTTTGGCTGGGCGATGGCATTATTGGCGATGATACGGATGGCCACATTGATGATCTGACACGTTTTGTAAATGAAGATACGGTTGTCACGATTGTAGAGGAAAACAAAAACGATGAGAACTATCACATTCTTCAGGATAACCTGAAAGAATTAAAAACACTTCGTTTAGAAAGCGGTAAGCAGATGAATATTGTGGAGTTGCCCATGCCTTCGCCCGTTATTTATGAAGATCAACGATTACCAGCCTCGTATGCCAATTTTTATATTGCGAATAAGTATGTGGTTGTTCCCACCTTTCGCGATAAGAATGACGACCGGGCGATAGACATTTTGCAATCGTGCTTTAACAACCGAAAGGTAATAGGCATTGATTCAACCGATATTATCTGGGGGTTGGGGTCATTCCATTGCTTAAGCCAGCAGGAGCCGGAGGTGTAGTTGATTTTAGAGTAATAGAAGTTAAAATTTTTGCAGGCCGCCAGGCGTTACGCACAAATTCATTCGCACATCAAACTCGTTTGTGTCTTCTATTTTTTCTTCAGCTTCAAAAAGCGAAAGGCCTGCCTTCACACAATCTGCCCGACAAAGTTTTAAGAACCGGTCGTAGTATCCTTTGCCATATCCAAGCCGATGTCCTGTTTTATCAAAAGCGAGCAGGGGCACTAACACCAAATCGATTTTTTCTATTTCTGTAGGAATACCTTGTTTGGGTTCCGGAATGCCCCAGGCAGTTGTAACTAATTGATGCAAACCTTCGAAGTAAAAGTTTTCAAGTTCGTTGCTACGGCTGTCAGTTTTGGGAATGGAAATACGAATATGAGGAAACTCTCTTCGGATGCGATCGATTATCAGCCATGTATCCACCTCGCGCCTGCCGGTAATCGGAAGAAAGGTGTGTACAACTTTAATGAAGGAAAGGTCGATACCGGAAAAGAAGTGCTGATAAACTCTGAAATTATACTGGGCATAATCGGCTTCTGAAAGTGTAAGCCGTTTTTGCAGGTAGTGTTTCCGGAGTTCGTCTTTATTCATAAATCAACGTATGAAAACGAAAATCGAAGGGATCAAAGTGGGTTAATAAGTGCTGAATAAACTGCGCATCGGCCGGAAAAAAATTCAATAAGTTATCGGTGCGTTCCTGTAAGCCGCCATTCGGAAACAGCGTATCTTTTACTGCTTCAATCTGGTTGAGTTTATCTGTATGTCTTCGTTTTTCGGCACGCAGCATCTTTTGTTCAATACGATTAAGCGCATTGGCCGTGTGCTTGGCCTGTGCACCTACAAACTGCGATAGGGTAGGATCAATGGAAGTGGCTTTTGCCTGCAGGTTGTTGAACAAAGTGTTTACCTGTTCCATTTCTTTGCTGATAGTAAGTTCTTGTGAAGTATTTTGAAGTACCCAATGATTGAAAATGAAATTTTTCTGCGCAAAGAATAATTTTAGGTCGATGCCTGTTTTTTTCATTTTGCGATCGGTGGGGGCATCAATCACCAACGCAAAATTGCGGGGCACTAAAATAGGAAAGGGTTGTTCAAAGTGATCAAATACTTTTTTGAGTTCGAGCCAATACACCAATTCGGCTGGGCCGCCAATATAGGCCAGGTTGGGTAATATCATTTCCTGGTACAGTGGGCGCAAAATTACATTCGGGCTAAACTCCTCCGGGTTGCTTTCAATGCGCGATACTATTTCTTCGCGGCTAAATGAAAGGTGGGAATCCAACACATGAAAAATTTCTCCACGCTTTTCGATGCGTGCGCGCAAGGAATCTTTCAGGTAAAAGAAATTTATGTCGCGCGCATTTACTTGTGGGTGATAGCCTTCTTTCGCTAACTGCTGATTGGTTTGGTTTACCAAACCGGCAGGAATATTTTCAAGGATATCGGCCTTTATTACCGGAGCAAGTGTTTGTTTTAGTTTGGGATGATCGGCATCTACCACCACCAACCCTTCTTCTGCAAACAACTCATTCACATAGTGACGTACCGCTCCGCTTAAGGTTTTATTTTTGGAATAGGCATTTTTAAAAACAGAGATATCGCCCGGAATCTGATCGAAGAGGGTTTCGATTGATTTGGGGTTAAACCGGCCAACCGCTCCGGTCTGGTTGGTTTCCCACACATATTTTTTTCCAGACACACGGAAGGATTTGATTTCTTCATAATCATGATCTTCCGAAGCCATCCAGTAAACCGGTACAAAATTATAGTCAGGATATTTTTTCTTCAGCTGTTTGCAGGCATTGATTACCGTTACAATTTTATAAACAAAGTAAAGCGGGCCGGTAAAAATATTTAATTGGTGACCGGTAGTAATCGTAAACGTATTTTGATTTTTAAGCGACTCCAGATTTTTCTGTGTGTGTTTTGAAATCGTTAATCCTTTGTATTGTTCCAGCAAAACATCCGCTAAGGTGTTTCGGGTGTGCTGTGGAAAGGATTTGCTTTTGTTTTCAATCTGGGTTTTAAAATTTTGGATGTCTGGAAATTGCGCGTAGAACGGTTTAAGGGATTCCTTTTGATGAATGTAGTCGAGAAAAAATGAAGAGAAGGCCTGGGTATCGGCCAGTTCTGATTTCTGAATGCGCATACTACCAACAGGTGTGTGAAAACATATCCCGAATAACGGCTATTTTCTGATAAAGTTCATAAATAAAGTTACAAGTGGATCAGCTTGTTAAAATCCTGTTAAACCGGTTCGGCTACCAGGTCAAACTCACTGGCCGCTGTAATCTTAGCGGTAACAAAATCGCCAATGCGCAAATAGTTGTTACGGGCATCTAAAATTACTTCGTTATCTACTTCGGGCGAGTCAAACTCGGTGCGCCCATAAAAACTTCCGCCTTCTTTGCGATCAATTAATACCCGCATGGTCTTTCCGATTTTCTGTTGGTTCAGCTCCAGCGAAATGCCTTGTTGTAAATCCATTAATTGGTCAACACGGGCTTGCTTTACGTCATCGGGCACATCATCAGCCATGGAATAGGAGTGTGTATTATCCTCGTGCGAATAAGGAAACACACCCAACCGGTCGAAGCGTGAGGTTTCTACAAAGTTCATCATTTCTTCAAACTCAGCTTCGGTTTCGCCCGGATGTCCTGCAATTAGTGTAGTGCGTATGGCAATACCGGACACTTTTTCGCGAATGGTGTTTAAGAGGGCTTCTGTTTTTTCGCGGGTGGTTCCGCGCCTCATCAGTTGCAACATACGCGTGCTTCCGTGTTGCAGCGGTATATCTAAGTATTTGCAGATGTTAGGCCGGCTGGCCATTACATCCAGCACATCTAACGGAAAGCCGGTTGGAAATGCATAGTGTAACCGAATCCAGTCAATCCCTTCTACATCAGCCAGGTGGTTTAATAGTTCAGCCAGGTTTCGTTTCTTATACAAATCCAGTCCGTAGTAAGTCGAGTCTTGTGCAATCAGCAACAATTCTTTGGTTCCCTTTTTGGCCAGGTTCTTTGCTTCCAGTACTAATTCTTCAATAGGTTTTGAAATGTGTTTGCCCCGCATGAGCGGAATGGCACAAAAGGAACAGGGCCGGTCGCATCCCTCTGAGATTTTTAAATAGGCGAAATGACTGGGGTTCGTGAGAATGCGTTCGCCCACTAGTTCGTGCTTGTAGTTGGCATTTAGTTGTTTTAGCAAGCGCGATAAATCGCGTGTGCCAAACCAGGCATCTACATCCGGAATTTCTTTTTGCAAATCGTCTTTATACCGTTCTGATAAACATCCGGTAACGTACACCTTTTCTACAATGCCTTCCTCTTTGGCATCCACATAACGCAAAATGGTATCAATGGATTCCTGTTTGGCATTGTCGATAAAGCCGCATGTGTTTATTACCACAATATTGGCATCGTCTTTTTTTGATTCGTGGGCAGTTTCAATCCCATTACCGCGTAGCTGGGTTAGCAGCACTTCCGAATCCACCAGGTTTTTAGAACAACCCAGCGTTACAATATTAACTTTAGTCTTTTTGGAGCCTTTGGTCTTCACGGCTAACGAATTAGCCTGCAAAAATACGAAATACCTCAGGCAATTGAGTTTCGGGCAGGCAGGGTATATTTGCACTAAACTTGTAGTATTTTGAAATACGTTCGGCTATTGTGCATTTTGTTGTTGGGGTTGTGGGGTTGCCTTACCGAACCCGATTGTTTTGATACTTCTACCAACCTGGTAACTTTTGCATTTTATGATGCCGATGACGAATTGGTGGAGGTAGAAATTGATTCCCTCACAATTTCGGGGGTGGAAGGGATCCTCATCCCCGAGGATACCATCGTTAGCGCCATTTCACTTCCGGTTAACCCGACTGAAACACAGGTTGCATTTACTTTCTATTTTGGAGCGGTAGCTGAAACGATCTCGTTCAACTATCGATTGCAAACGGAAGTAGTTTCAAAAAATTGCGGAGCATTAGCCTACATAACAGATTTGATCCTGGTGGATACCTCCTTTGAAAATGTAACCCTGCTTAATAACAAACTTGCAACCAATGCCGGCACCAATGTTAAAATTATTGTGGAGTAGTTTGCTGCTTGTATGCTGCCTGCAGGCTGAAGCGCAAATCAACCAACGCGATTCGTTGCGAGCCATCCGCAAACCCACCGGCCTGCGTGTGGGCACCGATCTGATCGCCATCGGAAAAACTATTGGGCAGGCACCATTGCAGAGTTGGGAGATTTCGGCTGATATAGATTTGGGCCGGTACTATCCGATTTTTGAAGTCGGAAAATGGTCGCGCGAAGCCACCCTTACCAATGGCCTTTATAACAACGAAGGCAATTATTTTCGGCTGGGGGTTGATGTTAACTTCTTATTGAAAGACAAGGACAAGAATATGTTTTTTATCGGGATGCGATATGGCCGGGCACAGTACAGCGAGCGTGTTTCTTATACGGTTACTCCCGAATTATTTCCAACCTCGCAACTGGCAACCTCTAATCCGGATGCAACCGCAGGGTGGATTGAGTTAACCTCTGGTTTGCGCGTAAAAGTATGGCGGGGGTTCTGGATGGGTTATACCGGGCGAATGAAATTTTTACCCCACACCAAAGACACTCCCGGCTTTGATTCCTATGACATTCCGGGTTTTGGCCTGCCTTTTAAAGGGCTTTACTGGGGATTTAATTACCAGGTGTTTTGGAGAATACCGTTTAAGAAATAAAACTCCAAGACTTGGGCTGAAACATTTAGAAATCTAATCTGCTTATTCAATAATTAAGTGCTCTGCCAGATCGTGAAAATATTTGGCCGACCAGATTTTTAGTTGATCTCTATTTGGAATAAAGCGGATAGCATCTGCCTTTACTTTTTCGAAATCTACCGACTCAATTTTTTTTGCAAGCAATTGGCGCAACGCTGTTTCGGTAAACGTAACGGTTGGCAGATCATTACTGGCGTGAGCTCTCGCAATAAAATGCGCAAGATTTAGTGGTGTCTTGTTTTTAATATACCATTCCAGATCATACCAATCACGTCCCTTTACATTATTCTTCCATTTACGAAAGAGTAGCGCGTGCATTTTGCCAGAAAATAGAAAAGGTAGTTTGAAACATTTCACATAGAATGAAAAAGGCCTGAGTAGTAGTTTTTCTTCAGTGCTAAATCCGGGCGGGGGCATGGTATCAACTTCCACTTTGATTTTAAGATTAATGGGTTGGTATAATCCGATGGAGGGTAATTCTTCCAATACCAACTCTCTCCAAATGGTTTCAACTTTAAGAAAAGCCGATTCAATTTGACTTTCAGAGGGCTTTTGCTTCTCTTTGATGGAGACCTTTATTCCCAATGATTCAAACTCAGCCTGCGCAGCTTGCAAGTAACGATCAAGCTTAAAATGTGGATTTGCGTGAAGCAATGAAAAATCAAGGTCTTCTGAAAAGCGATCTAACTTATGGAAAATCCGTAAGGCTGTTCCACCATAAAGAGCAGCCTTCTCGAAAAAGTCAGCGCGGTATAGACCGGCTAAGGCCACCTCTTGCATAATCTCGCGAAGCGCAGCGTGCACTTCTGCCTGGGTACCTGGGTTATATTCCGCAAGCCATTCTTTTATCATAGCGAATTAATTGCCTGTAAGAGCACGTGTAAACTTTCTCTTTTTTGAGCAAACGGTAGCCAGTGCTCCATCTCTTTGATGTTTAGTTCTTTTAGTTTGCTCTCATCCATACGCATATTTTCAATCAAAAATTGAGCGGCACTTTTTTTACTTCTAAATAAAAGACCCGAAGTTGTTATTACCTTATCGCAAATCGCTTTTGCCGGTGATGCTACCATGGCATATTGGTCTTGTTTCAGCATACACCGTTGAATGCCATATGAATAGTAGGGCAACGGAATTTTGGTATAAGTAAACGTACCCACAGTTGTTTTAAAAGTGCGCGATGCTTTGGTGGTTGCGGATGCGATTTCATAAACCCGTTCAGGGATAAAGCCATGATAAGCTAATGCGGTCTCCATCGAAACATAACTTGGGCCCAGGATATGATTGGCCAATAATAATGGTTCTGGCTTTCCTGAATTTAAGTTAGGCCCTGCTACATACAACCCTTTTTTAACAGATGTAATCAAGCCATCGCGAAGCAGCTTATGAATTTTGTCATTTGGCTGTTTGAATGAATGCAGAAGCGAGCGTAACAACTGATGGGTGAGCGGTTGTTGGCTGTGCTTTCTAAGCTGATCTTCAATAACCATACACAAAAATGTAAAATATTTATAGGATAATCTACAATTTGCGTATTATCATGCAAAAATTCTACATAATTTCACTCGATCCAGTATTTTGGGGAATCGTTTAGATCGGTACGTCAGGAAAGGTTATTCTTTTCATCGGTGAGTTTATCTGTGCGGTTGCTACTGGGGCAGCGGGAAGGGCAATTATCCTTACACCCATTGGCCGTGGTAAGAAATTCTTTTCGAGGCGGATCAACCAATTCGCTTAAACAACGAATCCACAAACTCATTTTTATTAAACACCTGCAGGTCGTCCACTTTTTCGCCTACACCAATATAGCGTACCGGTATTTTAAACTCATCACTAATTCCAATTACCACACCACCTTTGGCCGTGCCATCTAATTTGGTAATAGCCAAACACGTTACATCGGTAGCTTTGGTAAACTCGCGTGCCTGCACAACTGCATTTTGCCCAGTACTTCCATCCAACACAAGCATTACATCGTGCGGAGCATCGGGTATTACTTTTTGCATCACACGTTTAATCTTCGAGAGTTCGGCCATCAGGTTTACCTTGGTGTGTAAACGACCGGCCGTATCAATAATAATTACATCGGCATTTTCTTTAGCACCGTATTCCACTGCATCGTACGCAACTGCCGAAGGATCAGTATTCATTCCCCTTGAAATGACAGGCACACCCACGCGCTCGCCCCAAAGTTTTAATTGATCCACCGCGGCCGCGCGAAAGGTATCGGCTGCACCCAGCACCACCGATTTTCCACTCTTCTTAAATTGTGCAGAAAGTTTTCCGATGGTAGTAGTTTTGCCTACCCCGTTTACACCTACTACCATCAGTACATACGGTTTTTTGTCCTTCGGAATTTCAAAGTTGGCTTGTTCGGTGTTGCTCTCTGCCAGTAAGCCGGCAATTTCTTCTTTCAGGATTTTGTCTAACTCAGAAGTGCCCAGGTATTTATCGCGGGCCACGCGCGCCTGTATGCGCTCAATAATTTTAAGCGTGGTATTTATTCCTACATCCGATGAAACAAGCGTTTCTTCCAGGTTATCCAATACTTCATCATCAACGGTAGATTTACCCGCAATAGCTTTGCTCAGTTTTCCGAAAAAACTTTCTTTCGATTTCTCTAAGCCCTTGTCCAGGCTTTCTTTGTTTTCTTTAGAAAACAGGTTTGATAGAAATGACATGCGGTGAAGTTACTTAAGTAAAACAGATAATCCACATCGGGGCCATCGTTTGGGTTAGCACATGGTTGTGAGATGGAATAAAAAAAGTCCCACTGCGGGGACTTTCTTAATCTCTGAAAGGAATTTGAATTAACCTTTCTTGGCCAGCGTTTCCTTTACCAGGTCGGCTGCTACAATTTCTTCTTTGAAGACATACGCGCCTGTTTTTTCAGAGCGCACTGCGCGAATCACTTTAGCGTAATTCTTACCGTCAGTTTTCTTTAAGCTTGCAACAACTTTCTTTGCCATGATTACTTAATTTCTTTGTGAACTGTATATTTTTTCAATACCGGATTGTATTTCTTCAACTCAATACGCTCGGTCGTGTTTTTACGGTTTTTGGTGGTAATGTAACGGCTCATACCAGCCTGGCCGGTAGCCTTGTGTTCTGTACACTCTAATATTACCTGAATTCTATTGCCTTTCTTTGCCATGGTGCAGCCTGATTAAATCGTAATTAGATAGAAAGTGTTCCTTTAGCTTTGGCTTCTTTCAAAACGGCCGTTATCCCTTTCAGGTTGATGGTCTTAATAGCTTTGGCAGAAAGCTTTAATGTGATCCACTTGTTTTCTTCAGGAATAAAGAAACGTTTGGTTTGAAGATTGGGATAAAACCTGCGCTTGGTTTTATTATTCGCGTGCGAAACGTTATTTCCAACCTGGGGTCTCTTTCCGGTAATTTGACAAACTCGTGCCATAATATGATTGAATTTTAGTACCCCTTCTCTAAAAAGGGACTGCAAATATCGGGAAATCGACCCCAAATATCCAAAGCAGTTTTTAAATTAATGGAGGAATCATCCATATCTACCCTAAATAATTGATTTTTAGCTTGTTATTTAGGTTTTGCTGATCGCACTCCAGCCCATTAACTTTAGCGCCAACTCCTAAACCCCAGCCTATGAAAATCTGTTGGCCCGTTCTGTTTATTCTCCTCAACCTTTCAGCTACTGCCCGCCAATTTGATGCAGCCGGAAGCGAGGCCCAAATGCAAGGCCTTACCGACCGGCAGAAGGTTCTGTTTATTAATCAAAATTTTTACGCACTATACAGTGCCGATTTTAATAACGCCAAAACCCTGGCCGAGTGGGCTGCCGCAAATGCAGCGGCCAACGGGTGGAAACAGGAAGAAGCCTATGCACAAATGAACTGGGGTATTGTAACCTACCTTTCGGGAGACTATGAGCATGTGCAGGAAAAATATTTTCGGGCACTTGCAGTATTCGAAGCGTTGAAGGACAAAGCGGGTATTGCTGCTGTAAATAATGAAATGGCGGTTTTTTACCATAAGCAAAATGAGTTGGATAAAGCACTGGCCTGTTTAGCGGTTGCCGAAGAAAATGCCCGTGAGGTAAATGATCTTACGCGGCTTGGTACCGCGCTGGCACATCGCGGATCGTTTCTTTCCAGGCGCGGAAAAATTGAAGAAGCAAAACCCTACTATCTCGAAGTTTATGAAATCCGCAAAAAGACAGCCGATAGTGTAGGATTGGGATATGTTCTGCTCGACCTGTCTGAAGTAGCGCTTCATGAGGGGAACTTAACCCAGGCGCTTAATTACATAAGCGAATCGAGCCGCATTCGCCAAAAGCTTGGCGATAAACAAGGTGTGGCCGTAAACCTGGTAACAAATGGAGAAGTGTTGCTTCAGGCAAAAAAAATAAAAGAAGCGATTACATCGCTTGAAGCCGGATTAAAACAGGGCGAAGCCATTGGTTATACCGATTTGGTGAAGTTTACGTTGGGTGCGTTGGCCGATGCACATTTGCAATTAAACGACTACAAAACGGCCTATACGTATCGCGAGCGGCAACATATCTTAAACGATAGTTTGTTTAACCTGGACAAAGCCAAAGTAATTCACGAAATGCAGACCAAGTATGAAACCGTAAAAAAGGAAAATGAAATTCTGTTGCTCCGGCAGGAGAACCAGGTTAAAGATACAAGGCTTACTCAAAGCATGCAGGCCATTGTGGCCCTGTTGGGTGTACTGGCATTAATTCTGGCATTGGGATACCTGTGGAAAAACCGATTGCAATTAAAACAGCAAGCCGAATTGCAGTCAACGCGTGCCACTTTGCGCGAAGCACAATTGAAGGCGGTAATTGCATCGCAGGAAGAAGAACGAAAACGATTTGCTGCCGATTTGCATGATGGTTTCGGGCAAATGATTTCTGCCTTGCGGCTAACCCTATCGAAAGAAAAAATTGAAAAGCCTACGGTTGAACATGCACTGGGTGTGTTAAATGATATGAATACCGAAATCCGGAACATCGCCTTTAACCTAATGCCCCAGGTGTTGATGAAGAACGGATTAAGTGAGGCAGTAAAAGAATTTGCAGCCCGCATTACCCGGGCCGGGGCAGTTTCAGTAACCGTACAAACTTTTGATCTGGATGAAGCCATGCCAGATGATTTGCGCATTGCCCTGTATCGTATTTGCCAGGAGTGGGTGAACAACATATTAAAATATGGAAAGGCAAGCCAGATTGTCATTCAGTTGGTACAACACCCGCAAGAACTTGTGCTTACCATAGAAGATGATGGCAATGGCTTTGATTTAAGTTTGCTTACCGAAGGCACCGGCAATGGCTGGAAAAATATTAATTCGCGCCTGCACATGATTAAAGGAAGCATTGAAATTGACACCACTCCCGGCCGAAGGGGAACAACCCTGGTAGCCACAGTGCCCCTGGCGATTGCGCAAGCCGCCTGACTCCGTGCTACCACGTATGTTTGAATACCTCTCTTGTGGTATTTAATACAGAGGTAAACGCAGGTATTTTGCCTGTATGAAAGTTTCAACCGAATACACGTTTAAAAACAGTGCGCATGAAAAGCCCTGCACGGTATCTCTAACTGATTATAACCTTATTGTGCAAATGGATGGCAGTGCGCGTGCGGTTCCTTATGCGATGATTACCGCTATACGTTTATGCAGATCGCGAAATCGGTTTAAAGTTATTGTACAACCGGATGGCCAACCGGCCATTGCAATCAGCAATCAGTATTATTTGTCGGGTTGCGAATGTGAAGATCGGTCGCGACAATATGCAACGTTTGTGCGTATTCTGCACTTTCACCTGAAATCAAAAAGCGCCACCACTTATATGTGTGGAAAACATTTGCACCGGTTGATAGGCTGGGCTTGCGGGTTGGTGGTACTTTCTTTTATAGCGGCTTTTGTGCTGGAGTATTATAATCTCAATCCTTTCAGTACATGGGGGGTAGCTTTACTTTTTTCGGCTTTTTCCTTGCTGATACTGGTTGCATTAAACTGGGGCCGAATGCCCAACATCTATAACCCCGATCAGATCCCATTTCAGTTTTTGCCTCAATAGCATTGCTTGAAACTTGTGTAGGATTTAATGAGCGTTTACCTTTAAGGCGCACAGTTTTTTCTTTAAATGAACACGGGCAGTCCTATTAAACTTATGTTGGTTGATGATCATCGCATTGTGCTGGATGGTTTAAAATCCATGTTCGACCAGGATAATAACTTTCAGATTGTCGCTACTGCAGGAAGCGCTGAGGAAGCGATGAGTTTATTACAGACCAAGCACCCTGATGTTTTACTTACCGATTATCGCCTTCCCGATGCCAGTGGCCTGGATTTATGTGTGTGGATAAAAGATAAACTACCCGCTACTAAAAGAGTAATTCTGAGTATGTACGATGAGGTTGCCCTGGTGCGGCTGATTTTAAAGGAAGGTGTGGATGGTTACATTATGAAAAGTGTGCAGCAACTTGAATTAAAAAATGCGCTCCACCAAATTATTCGGGGCATGCCGTACGTAAGCCCTGAAATAACACGCATGTTGTTAACCGATATAGGAAAGCAACCCGAAGAATTGCTTACAACGCGTGAGCGGGA
>Ga0116144_10001113_pt1 | contig 33491 bp, 22 predicted proteins | sample AD_UKC035_MetaG_FD_89746 | JGI IMG/M metagenome (GOLD analysis project Ga0116144, IMG submission 89746) | Active sludge microbial communities of municipal wastewater-treating anaerobic digesters from USA - AD_UKC035_MetaG | ecosystem: Engineered > Bioreactor > Anaerobic > Digestate | place: USA...
GCACAAATCCGCGCCACTGCTCCGTCGTCGTCACCCCCTGGCGGGTGCCATAGCGCTTTGCTTCCCAGTGACCAAACGAGCCGGAGCCGTGCCCTAGCAACACACGCAAATCCGGGGAGGCCGTCAACGCCTCGCGCAGCTCATGCGCCATGCGGGGCAACACCCCACTGCGTAACGTCGCCCGCTCCCGCTTATCGGTGATGAGCGAGCCACCCAGCTTGACGAAAACCAATTTTTCATCCACAGGTCGCACTCCGGATTACGCCGGCGCCCCTACCTGCGTGTGCCAGACATTGACCGCGCCGCCGCTGCGTAAAGCCGCTATCACTGCCGGAACATGGTCGCCGTCGGTGACCGCAATCACGTTCCCCCCTAACCCGGAACCGGTCAACTTTGCGCCATAGGCGCCGGCCTGCTTCGCAGCCTCGGTCAGTTGATCCAGCTCCGGCAACGAGATGCCCAACATCCGCAAAAGCCGGTGATTCTCGTCAAGCAGCACCCCCAGCGTTTGCAATGCGCCCTCCTGCACGGCCACCCGCGCGGCCCGGGCGATATTGCCAATGCAGTTAAAAATCATATCGTAGTGTTCCGGCGCGGCCCGCCATTGGGCCTGCACATCAGCGACAGCTTCGCGGGTCGAGCTGGCGATGCCACTGTTAGCCACCAACAAGTGGAAGGGCTTGCCAATCTCAAACACCTGCGGCGGTTGTCCTCTGACAAAATACACTGGCTTTTCCCAGGCGACCACCGTGTTATCAATGCCGCTAGGATTGCCATGATGAATTTTTTCCACCTCATAAGTCAATGCATTGACAATATCGGTGGGCAATTCCTCCCCTAAATAGGCGCTCAGGGCGCGGGCAATCGCCACTGTAACCGCGGCGCCGCTCCCCATCCCCGAAGCAATCGGCAAATCGGACTTGAGCGTGACCATCACATCCGGCTCGTCCACACCGAAATGGGACAACACCAAGCTTACCGTCTTAGCCAGGGGATTATCCGGCGGCGCGTCCCGCAGCCGCACCTCTTGCCCCAGGTCGAGCGCGTGAACCCGCACCCCCCTATGCCGCCCTCCATTCTTGGCATACGCATGGGCGCGCAAGTCGCTGACCGGCACGGCAATAGCTGGACGTCCATAAACGACACTGTGTTCACCACACAGGATGACTTTCCCCGGCGCGGAACGTTCGATAATAGAGTTTTCCATAGGCCACTACCCCAGATACAAAATTCCTGTAGCCATCAGCCCCCATAGCACAAAGGCCACCTGCAAAGGGCGGTCGGTCAAAACGACCTCGTCTGGCGCCAACGTGGTGCCCTGAACGTGAATCAAATAGAGATAGCGGAAAAAGCAATAGATAACAAACGGGATCGTCAACATCATCCCATGATTGGCCGGTAAATTAGGGGCGGAAAAGGTATAGAAGGCATAGGCCAGGATGGTGGCCGACGTGATGGCGCCGATCAACTGATCCAACAGGGCGAAATTGTATTCCTTAAGGATATCCCGGTGATTCCCCGCCTCTGTCCCCAAGAGGACTAACTCACCCCGGCGCTTCCCCAAAGCCATAAACAAGGCCACCAACGTCATGCAAAGATACAACCAGGGCGAGAAACGCTCAGCATTGACCAGCAAGGCGCCGCCGGCCACCCGCAGCACAAACCCCAGCGCCACAGTAATCACATCCAGTAGCACAATGGACTTAAGCCAGAAAGAATAGGCCAGTTGTAACAACCAGTACCCCAGTAAGATCATCCCAAAAGCCGGGAAGAACCACAACCCCACGCCCAACGCCGCCAGGCTGCCTACTATGGCAAAAATCAGCGCCACGCGCGGCGATACTTCACCTGAAGCCAGGGGGCGGCGCGATTTTTTGGGGTGCTGGCGGTCGCGTTCCATGTCCGCCAGGTCATTGATGACGTACACGATGCCCGAGACCAGAACAAACAGGATAAAACCGGCCAGCGCCCGCCAGACATAGGGCCACTGCGTCACTTTGGCATCGAACACCAGCGCCGCAAACACAAAGCCATTCTTGATCCATTGCTTGGGGCGCATAGTTTTGATAAGTCCGCGAATATTACTCATCATTCATCTCCACCGTGCAATGATACCAGAATCATACAAACGGGCAAACCAGTAATCCCAAATCCCAAACAATAAATCCCAAATTCAAATTGACTTTTATTAAAAACTTACTATAATGTAACCTACTATGTCACAAGGAATCCACGACCAATAAGCGCCGAGGGGGATCATGTCTCTGCGCTTGTTTTTTTGTTGCTATCAACAGGGGGGATAAATGAATCGTGAAGAACGAGTAACTGAAGCACGAACCTTCAAGATGTTGCGCATCAGCCTAGCCTCACCCGACGACATCCTATCATGGTCGTATGGGGAAATCACGAAGCCGGAAACCATTAACTACCGGCGGCTGCGCCCAGAAAAAGACGGCCTGTTTTGCGAAGCCATCTTTGGCCCAACCCGCGATTATCAATGTTATTGTGGCAAATATAAGGGCATCCGCTACCGGGGCATCGTTTGTGACAAATGCGGCGTTGAAGTCACCCGCACCTCAGTCCGCCGAGAGCGCATGGGGCACATCACGCTGGCCGCGCCAGTAGCCCACATCTGGTACACCCGCCGCATCCCCAGTCACCTGAGCATTTTGCTGGACATTAGCAAGCGCAATCTTGACCGGGTCCTGTATTTTGCCCAGTACATCGTCACCTCGGTGGACGAAGAAGCCCGCCAGCGCGCGCTCAAGCGCATTGACGACGAAGAGCGGTCGCGCATGACCACGATGGATGATGCCGCCAGCACGCGCATTGGCGATCTGGAAGGACGCCAGGCGCAAGAACACCAGCAAGCCCTGGCCGCACGCGACGAAATAAAGGCCAAACTCGACGAAGAACTCAATAATCGCACCGAAGCGATCCTGGCGGAAGCCAAGCGGCTGCGCGACCGACTGGAAGGCATGATGGGACGGACAACCCCTGAGCCGATCGTATTCACGGCAACCGAAACCGTGATCGTTGAGGCCGATACAGTCATCACCCGCGATCAATATGCCACCCTCAACACCATCGCTCAGGACGCCCTCGACGCCTTGGAACAAGAAATCCGGAGCCGGGAAAAGGATTCCCTGACGCCAGGTGGCGCTGCTGACAACGGGGTGAGCAGCAATGAAGCCCAGGAAGAAATCCAGCGGGTGCGTGAGGAACTCCATGACAAAATCACGATCATCCGCGATCATTACGATGAACTGCGGGAAGAATTGCTGAGCATCGCGCCGTTACAATTCTACAACGAACAACGTTACCGTGAGTTGCGCCAGCGCTGGGGGCAGGTCTTCCATGCCGGGATGGGCGCTGAAGCTATCTACGAACTGCTGGCAACACTTGATCTGGAAACAATGTCCAACGAACTGTGGCACGAAGTCCGTTTTGGCCGCTCGGCGCAACGCCGCAAAAAGGCGACCCGTCAGTTGCGGGTCGTCGAAGCGCTCCGAAAAAGCCATAACCGGGCCGAATGGATGATCTTGACGGTGCTGCCGGTGCTGCCGCCCGAACTGCGGCCCATGGTGCAGTTGGATGGTGGCCGCTTTGCCACTTCCGATCTCAACGATTTATACCGGCGGGTTATCAACCGCAACAATCGCCTCAAGCGCCTGTTAGAGTTAGGCGCGCCGGAGGTCATCATCAACAACGAAAAGCGGATGTTGCAGGAAGCTGTAGACAGCCTCATTGACAACAGCCAGCGGGGCAAAGCCATGAGCCGGCGCGGGCGCCGCCAACTCAAATCGCTCAGCGATATGCTCAAAGGGAAGAAAGGCCGCTTCCGCCGCAATCTGCTCGGCAAGCGCGTGGACTATTCCGGGCGCTCGGTCATCGTGGTCGGGCCGGAGTTGAAAGTACACCAGTGCGGCTTGCCGAAGACAATGGCGTTGGAGTTGTATCGCCCGTTCATCATCCAGCGTCTGGTGGAATACAACTACGCCACCAACGTGAAAGCCGCCAAGCGCCTCATCGAACGGCAGCGCCCCGAAGTCTGGGAGGTATTGGAAGAGGTCATTTCGGACCGCCCGGTGATGCTCAACCGCGCGCCGACGCTGCACCGTCTGGGCATCCAGGCCTTTGAGCCGCTTCTGGTGGAAGGCAAAGCTATCCAATTGCACCCGCTGGTCTGCTCGGCTTTCAACGCCGACTTCGACGGCGACCAAATGGCCGTGCATGTCCCGCTGTCGCGCAAGGCTGTCGAAGAAGCCCGCAAGCTGATGCTGGCCTCCCACAATCTGCTCAAGCCCGCCGATGGGCAGCCGGTCATCGGCCCGTCCAAGGATATGTGCATGGGCATTTACTATATGACGATGGACGTTGCCCAGGCCAAAGGCGACGGCAAAGTCTTCGCCGACCTCGATGAAGTCGAAATGGCCTACGCGCTGGGTGCCGTGAGCCTCCACGCCAAAATCAAGGTGGGGCAAGTCTATGATCATCGCCCGGCCCCCAAGCAACCTGTGGAAACGACCGTGGGACGCGCGATTTTCAACCGCATTGTCCCTGACGCGCTACGCTTCATCAATCGCCCACTGGACAAAGGCGCGCTACAAGACCTGATCGCGCTGTGCTATCGCAAGCGGGATACCGAGTCCACAGTGGAATTCGCCGACGCTATCAAAGCATTGGGCTTCAAGTACGCTACCATTTCCGGCGTGACCATCTCCGTCTATGATCTGACGGTGCCAGAAGAAAAAGGTGAAATCCTCAATGAGGCTACGCAAGAAGTCGCGGAAATTGAACGGCAATACCGACGCGGGCTGTTAACGGAAGAAGAGCAATACAATCGCACCATCGAAATCTGGTCGCGCGCGCGCGATCAGGTCTCGAAAGCCGTCGCCAACCGATTGGAACCGGAAGGCCCCATCTCAGTGATGGCGAAATCCGGCGCGTCCAAGGGTGGTTTTGGCCCCATTGCGCAGCTCTCCGGGATGCGCGGTTTGATGGCCGACCCGTCCGGGCGGATCATTCCCCTGCCTATTCGCTCGAACCTGCGCGAGGGGTTGACCGCGCTGGAATACTTCATCTCCACACATGGCTCACGCAAGGGGTTGGCCGACACCGCGCTCCGCACCGCCGACGCCGGTTATCTGACGCGCCGTCTGGTGGATACGGCCCAGGACATCATCATCAACGCGCACGACTGTGGCACGCGCACCGGCATCTGGATCCGGCGCAAGGACAACATCGCCGGCCAGCCAATGACCACCCGGCTGTTGGGACGCGCGGCGGCGGCGCCGGTGATCCACCCGCAAACCGGCGAGGTGATCGTCGAGCGCAATGAAGAAATTGACGAAGACATCGCGGACCTCATCGAACGCCTGGAGATCGAGGAAGTTTACGTCCGCTCGCCAATGACCTGCGAACTGGAATTGGGCATTTGCAGCCTGTGCTACGGGCGCGACTTGGGACGCGGCGGCCTGGTCAAAATTGGAACGGCGGTGGGCATCATCGCGGCGCAATCCATCGGGGAACCGGGCACCCAATTGACGTTGCGCACCTTCCACACTGGCGGCACGGCCTCTTCCGGTGGCGACATCACGAGTGGTCTGCCCCGCGTGGAAGAATTGCTGGAAGCGCGCAAAGCCCCGCGCGGTGAAGCCGAAATCACCGACATTGATGGCATTATCCACGTCACCCGCGAGGGCGATGTGACGACCGTCGCCGTGGTTAACAGCCAGGTCAAGAAGGTCAGCTACGACATCCCAGACGATTGGGAAATCCTTGTTGAAGATAGCGATACCATCGAACATGAGGCGCTGCTGGCCCGCAGCAACGCTGAGCCGCCGCAAGAATTGCGAGCCAAAGCGAAAGGCCGCATTCATCGGGAGGGGCAAGATATCATCCTGGTCTACGAAGTGCGCGAAGAACGCGCCTATCAGGTGCCGCCGGCCGCCCGGTTGTTGGTGGCAGAGGGTCAGCAGGTGGAAGTGGGCACGCAGTTGTACGAAGGCGTCCCCAACCCGCACCGTATCCTCAACGTTCAAGGGCGCGAAGCCGTGCAGGTGCATCTATTGAGCGAAGTGCAGCAAGTGTATCGCTCGCAGGGTGTCAACATTGCCGACAAGCACTTTGAGATCATCATCCGCAAGATGCTCTGCCGGGTGTTGGTGTCGGAATCGGGCGATACCGAATTCCTGCCCGGCGACCTGGTAGATCGCGTGATCTTTGAGCACATCAACCGGCAACTGGTGACTGAAGGCAAAGCCCCGGCGCGCGCGCGCCAGGTGCTTCTGGGTCTGACCAAGGCGGCGCTGGCTTCAGAGTCCTTCCTGTCCGCCGCATCCTTCCAGCACACGATCAAAATTCTTTCAAATGCGGCCGTACGCTCAGATGAAGATCACCTGTATGGCCTCAAAGAGAACGTCATCATCGGCAAGCTCATCCCGGCCGGGACCGGCTACCGGGGCGATATTCGTGGCTCCGACGGCCCGATTGAGGAATATGAAGGGGTCCTCATCGAAAAGGAATTGCCCAAAGGCACGCTCTTGAGCGATGAGGACGAAGAGCCGGAATCCTTCTTGCTCAATGACATCCAACAACCGGCCAGAATCCTCTAAGCGCCGCAGCCGGCGCACACGCTATATCTGTAAACCAACTTACCAGGGGCGACGAAAGTCGCCCCTTTTTGCAACTCGCGCCTTGCCCCCTACGTATGGTATAGCAACAGGTGATCACAGATGGATGTGGATGACTTACAGTTAGCCCAAAACGGCAACAAAGAGGCTATCAATCAAATGATAGTCACGTATCAACAATCAGTTTTTAATCTCTGTTACCGGATGCTCGGTGAAACTACCGAAGCGGAAGACGCCACCCAGGAAGCCCTGGTCAAGGCGGTCCTGAACCTGCACACGTATGATACGGAGCGGCCTTTCAAGCCCTGGCTCTTGCGCATCGCCTCCAACGAGTGCATTGATCGCATTCGCCGCCGTCGCCCCACTACATCGCTAGATGGGATGGGAGAAGATGGCGCCTGGGAATGGCAAGCGGGGCACAGTCCAACGCCGGAGGCATCCCTATTGCAGGCCGAAGAGCAAACCCGCATCCGGCTGCTCTTGGAAACTTTGCCGCCCGTAGAACGCACTATCATCACCCTGTTTTATTGGGAGGGCCTTTCGTACAATGAAATCGGCGAAATTACCGGTCTGACAGTATCCGCCATCAAATCCAGACTCTTCAGAGCACGCCGCGTGATGGCGACACTCCTAGTTCAAGAGGAAAGTTATGCGTGATCCAATGCAATTACTCAATCTCGATTGGCATAGTGAAGAATGGTGGGAACGCGCCTTCGAGGACGATATATCAGTACAAGAAGCGCGCCTGTGGGAAAAGCATCTGGTGCAATGCGCCGAATGTCGCCGGGAGTGGGAAGCTTTGCGTCAGTTAGATACTATCTTGCGCACCGCACCGCCCGCCCCGATGCTGGATGCCAGCTTCACCACCCGCACAGTGACGCGCGCAGTACAGAAACAACATTTGCGCAGTTTGCTCAGTTTCCTGGGCAGCGCCTTCATTATCGCCCTGGTGGCATGGGTCGTTTTGAACTTTTTGGGCAATGCGTATGTCTCACTGGGCCATGCCCTGCACGTAGTGAGGTCGGAGTGGCAATTGCTGTTTACCTCACTGCTGCAAACAGTGTTGGCCCTGTTCACAGGATGGAAGATCATCCTACCCTTTCTCTTGGGGTTGGCCGCTCTCAGCTTCCTGTTGTTGATGCCCAACGGTGTGTTGGCAACGCTGCTGTTTCTCTGGCTCTCACGCCGGAGGCCCGCAGCGCTCGCAGTAATGAACTAAAAAGACAAATAAAAGGGAGGTAGACACAATGAAACAACGATGGTTATTGGCAATAGGACTGAGCATTTTGCTTTTATGGCTCGCCATACCCGCAGCGGCAGCGCCCGGTCCGCAAGGGGGAGGCATTCACTTTGGCCCTTACACACTAAAGAGTGGTGGGGCAGCCTCCGGCGACCTCACGGTGATGGGGCCGGCCACCCTGGAATCTGACACAGAATTTGATGGCAATTTGACGGTGATGGGAACGGCCACCATCCACGAAGGCGCCGAAGTGGATGGCGATCTGGTGGTGTTTGGGGCAGCGGTGATTGCCGGGGAGATAGATGGCGACATCTTCGCCGCCGGTGAAGTGACCCTTGAGGATACCGCCCACGTTCATGGGGATGTATCCGCAGCCGGCGCGATCACACAAGAAGAGAACGCCGTCGTGGATGGCAATGTGCTCCCTATGGAAAAAGATTCCTTCGAGTGGGATTTTCCCCTTCAGGGGCCGGCGGCGCCCGCCCCCAGTATTCAGATTGAGCGACAGCCAGGTTGGGTGTCAAACTTGTGGAAACTCATTCACAACCTGTTCAACGTGCTGGTTATGGGGCTGCTGGCGTTGGTGATCGCGAGCATCTGGCCGCGACCGATAGAGCGGGTGAGTCGGGTCATCGAAGAAACACCGCTGACAGCCTTTGGGATGGGACTGGTGGTGCTGGTGCTGACGCCGTTAATCTTTGTGCTGCTCGCCGTCACCCTCTGTCTGCTGCCGTTGGGCATCGTTGGGCTGATTTTGGTTGGCGTCGGTATGTTGTTGGGCTGGATCGCGCTGGGGGCCATTCTCGGGCGGCGAGTGTTGGCCGGCATCGCCCATCCAGCGCAATATAACCCGGTCATAACCGCGATTGTAGGGTCTATGCTGCTATCGCTGGTGATTATCGTAACCAAAATATTCTGGCCGGTCTATGGATTGCTGGTCTTTATCGTGACGCCGCTGGCCGCCGGCGCTGTGTTGCTGACGCGCTTCGGCACGATGCCCTACGCCACGCAGGGCCGGCCATTTGCGCCCGCCGGCCCCTATCCACGCCCGGCCACTATGCCCACGGCTGACAAGGTAACGCCGCCGGGGGTTCCCGACGGCCCAACGCCAGGGCAAAACGAAGTGGACAGGCTGCCGCCGTCCGAATAACCACGCCCACCCATCCACCCATGACCGGGGAGACGACCTCCCCGGTCATTGTTTTTACCGGCGCGCTCGAAAACACACGTATCTGGCCGGCGGTGAATCCGATGCCCCCATTTCGCCGCCCCTGCCGCTCTCCCGTTGGCCGGAAAAGGCGCTGGGAGTATAATTGCCACTACATAGGTCCAATCACTGAATTCTCTCACCTCGGAGGCATTATGATGGACGAACGTTACTCACGGCAAACCGTCATCCCAGAGATCGGCCCGGCAGGCCAGGCCAGATTACATCAGGCGCGTGTGTTGGTCGTCGGCGCGGGAGGGCTTGGCTCACCCATCTTGCTTTATCTGGCAGCCGCCGGCGTCGGCGTGCTGGGGATCGCCGACAATGACCGCATTACGGTCTCTAACTTAAACCGGCAAATTCTCTACGCCGCCCAGGATGTGGGGCGCAGCAAGGCGCTGACCGCCGTGCAGCGCGTGCGCGCGCTCAACCCGGATGTCAAGGCAATCCCGTATGAAGAACGAGTGCTGCGCGAGAACGGCCTCGCGCTGATGTCCCAATACGATCTGGTGGTAGAAGCCAGCGATAACCTGGAAACCAAAGCCCTGATGAACGAGTTGTGCGTTCAGGCAGGACTGCCGCTGGTGTGGGGCGCGGTCGCCCGCTTCGAGGGGCAGATGGGGACGTATCTCCCCGGTCACGCCTGCCGCAGTTGCGTGTTCCCGCAGCTTCCGGTTCCGGGGACATATCCGACGCCGGCCGAACTGGGCGTCGTCGGCGCGGCGGCGGGGGTCATCGGGGCGCTGCAAGCGACCGAAGCGCTCAAGGTACTGCTAGGCATCGGCGCGCCGCTGGTGGATAAGATTTTGCTCTGGGAAGGCCTGAGCGGGACGTTCGATGGGGTGCAGTTGGAGCGCAATCCACAATGTCCGGTGTGTGGAACCGCGTGAGGGATAATTTGTCAGCAGATTAAGCAGATTGAGCAGATTACGGCCATAAGAGAAACCGGGGTTCTGAGAGAACCCCGGTTTCTGATTTTTTAGTAAGCGCGCCCAAAAATGGCGATTTCTTGGGCTTCTTTGCCGGTGAGAACGCAGGGGCCGCTGCCGCCCGGCTGTTCCATCGGGATGCAACGCACGGTCGCCTTCGTCTCCTCTTTGAGACGCGCCTCGTCTTCCCGCCCGCCGGCCCACCACGCCCGCGCGAAACCGGTCTGGATGGCCTCTTTAAGCTCATCGTAGGTTTGCACATCGGCGATGTGGCTCTCGCGGAAAGCGAGAGCTTTTTGGTAGATCGCCTGCTGCACGGTCGCCAGCATCTCTGCCACGCTCTGCGGCAATCCAGCCTGCGCCACGGACGTCTTCCCTTCGCGCCCCGGCATATCGCGGCGGGCCAGCATCACGGTCTGCTGCGCCACGTCGCGCGGACCGACCTCAATCCGCAGCGGCACGCCACGCATCTCCCAATCGTTGAATTTCCAGCCGGGGGATAGCTCGTCGCGGTCGTCCAGTTTGACGCGGACGGTCGGCGCGAGTTGCTGGTAGAGGGCGCGGGCGGCTTCGAGAACGGCCGCGCGCTCCTGATCCTTGCGCCATATCGGGACGATGACGGCCTGGATGGGCGCGAGACGCGGCGGCAGCACCAACCCCTGGTCGTCGCCGTGGGTCATCACGACCGCGCCCACCATGCGCGTGCTGACGCCCCAGGAGGTCGTCCAGGCGTATTGCTGGACGTTGCCCTCGTCCAGGAATTTGATGTCAAAGGCTTTGGCAAAGTTCTGACCCAGGAAATGGCTGGTGCCCGATTGGAGCGCCTTGCCATCCTTCATCATGGCCTCAATGGTGTAGCTGGCGACGGCGCCGGCGAACTTCTCGCTCTCGCTTTTGCGGCCGGGCAGCACGGGGATGGCGGCCTCGTTGACGGCGAAGTCGGTGTAGACGTCCAACATCCGCAGCGTCTCCTCTTGGGCCTCCGTCTCCGTGGCATGCGCCGTGTGGCCTTCCTGCCAGAGAAATTCGGTGGTGCGCAGGAAGAGGCGCGTGCGCAGCTCCCACCGCACGACGTTGGCCCACTGGTTGATGAGCACGGGCAAATCCCGGTAGGACTGAATCCATTTGGCGTACATGTGCCCGATGATCGTCTCGGAGGTGGGACGCACCACCAGCGGTTCTTCCAGTTCTTCCCCGCCGCCGTGCGTCACCACGGCCAGCTCCGGCGAGAAGCCCTCGACGTGTTCGGCCTCTTTCTGCAAGAAGCTCATAGGGATGAACAGTGGGAAGTAGGCGTTGACGTGCCCCGTCTCCTTGAAACGGCGATCCAGCTCGTCACGGATGCGCTCCCACAGCGTGTAACCGTAGGGTTTGATGACCATGCAGCCCCGCACGGGGGAATAGTCGGCCAGGTCGGCCTTTTGCACGATCTCGTTGTACCATTTTGAGAAATCTTCACTCTGCGCGGTTAGAAAGTCTGCCATCATGCCCTCTGAGAATAGTCTGGTAGTCGTGTAGTCTGATAGTCGTGGGATCAGTTATCGGTTTCTGGTTTCTGATCGCTCTCTGTTCCGTTGCCGGAGGCGGGGCCGAAGCGACGGTAGTTGATCGCCAGTTTGTCCATGATCGCCTGCCCCAGGTCTATCTGTGTCACGTAGGCCAGTTGCAGCAAATAGAGCGCCACATCCGCCAGTTCTTCGGCCAGCGCGTCCGCCTGCGCCGTTTCGCCCCACTGGAAATACTCCAACACCTCCGCCGCCTCCAACGACAAGGAGATGGCGATGTTGCGCGGCGTCTGTTGGACGGGCGAATCCGGCCCGTACCAGCCCATCGCGCCCACGAAGCGGTTCATCGCGTCGGTTAATTCGGCAACGGTGTAGTCCTTTGTCATCCCCTACCCTGCCGACCAGGTGCGCAGCAATTCCACAAAAAGCCGCACGCCCATCCCGGTCGCGCCCTTGGGGACGTAGGGCTGATCCTTCTCGGTGAATTCCAGCCCGGCAATGTCAATGTGAACCCAGGGGACGTCGTCCGGCGTGAACTTGCTGAGGAAGCAGCCGCCCATAATCGCGCTGGCCTCGCGCGATCCGCCAATATTTTTGATGTCGGCCACGTCGCTCTTGAGGGCCTCGTGGTACTCGTCGAAAAGCGGCAGCGGCCAGACGCGCTCGTAGACGACCTGTCCCGCCGTTTGCAAGCGCGCGCAAAGCGCGTCGTCGCCCATCACGGCGGCGGCGTGCGCGCCCAGGGCGATCACACGCCCGCCGGTCAACGTAGCGATGTCCAGCACGGCCGCCGGCGTGAAGTTGCCGGCGTAGGTCAGGGCGTCCGCCAAAACGAGGCGGCCTTCGGCGTCCGTGTTGAGAATCTCGATGGTCAGGCCCTTGAGGGAACGCACCACGTCGCCGGGTTTGACCGCCTGCGCGTCGGGCATGTTTTCCGTCAACGGCAGCAGTCCCACGAGGTGCAGCGGCAGATCGAGCAGGGCCGCCGCCCGCAGCGCGCCCAGCACCGCCGCCGCGCCGCCCATGTCGCCCTTCATGCGATCCATCCCCTGACCCGGCTTCAGTGAGATGCCGCCGGTGTCGAAGGTGATGCCCTTGCCCACCAGCGCCACCGTCGGCAGATCATCGCGCCCGAGGTTGTGCTCCAAAATCACCATGCGGGCCGGTTCGTCGCCGCCCTGATTGACGCTGAGGAAAGACCCCATCCCCAGCGCGGTCAGCGCGTCTTTTTCCAGCACCGTGCAACCCATCCCGACCTCTCCGGCCATCTGTCGGGCCACCTCCGCAATGTAGGAGGGGGTGGCGACGTTGGAGGGGCGGTTTACCAGGTCGCGGGTCAGGGCGGTGGATTCGGCGATCACCTGCCCCACGCGCGCGCCGGTTTCCATGGCGGCTTTGCGCCCGGCGTCCAATTCCACTAGCGTCAGCGTTTCGATGTCGGGGCGCACGTCGTCCAGTTTGGTTTTCAACTCGTTGAAACGATACAGGCCCAGCAGCGTGCCTTCCACGACGGCTTCGGCGGCCTTCTCCGGGTCAAGCCCACCGCTCCCCGCGCCGTGCAAGATAGTGTGAAGGTGCGTCACGCCCAGCTCGCGGGCCTTCTTCGCAGCGGTCGCGGCAGCCTGCCGCGCACCATCAAGGGTAAACTTTTCCGCCTTGCCCAGCCCGACCAGAATCACGCGCTGCGCCGGGATCGCGCCGGCGGGATAGAGCACGGCCACTTCGTTGGGCTTTCCCCGAAAGTCGCCCCCGGCAAGCAACACCCGGAGCTGCCCGCTCAGGGCCTGGTCTACTGCGCCGGTCGCCCCCGCCGGTTCCGTCACGCCCTCGAATAAATTGACGACGATGGCCTCCGCGGGCTGTGTTTGAATTGCGCCTACTATAATCTCAATTCGCATAAGATCTCCTCTGAACCCTACTGTTGGAATATTTCCCCGAATGGGTAAGATTATAACATGGTTATACCGAATATCCACCTTTGGCAAAGGATTTTTTATGTCACGGGGGTTGTGTAAGCCACGCTCATCTGCCACAAACGTTCGGCAGTTGCCATATCATAGGAAGCAGGGGACGAAGGAATGGCCTTACACTTCACAAAATATTTACCCGTGACACCTTCTACTTCCGGGGCGGTTGCCAGGAAAATGCTGGTCTGCGCCCCCTGGTCCGGGTTGATAAAGGCAAAACGAAACAAACGCATGAGAAACCCGAGGGTGCCTTTATGATTCCCGCCAAAGTTGGTTGCGACCACACCTGGATGCAGGACATTCGCAGTTACTCCGGTTCCCGCCAGGCGCCGCGCCAGTTCATAGGTGAACAGCACAATGGCGAGCTTGGAATGAGCATATACCTGCAAGCCCTGGTAATCCGAGCGGCTTTCCAGGTCATCAAACTTGATGTGCGCCCTAGCGTGCGAGCGAGAGGAGACGTTGATGATACGGGCCGGAGCGCTGGTCTTGAGAGTGTCGAGCAACAGGTTCGTCAACAGGAAGTACCCCAAATAGTTGAGCGCAAATGTCATCTCGATTCCGTCCGCGCTCTCCTGCCGTTCAGCAAAAATCGCGCCCGCATTGTTCACCAACACATCCAGCCGCTGATAGCGACTTTGAAATTGCTGCGCCAGTCGGCGGATTTCTTGCTGGATCGAGAGGTCGGCCGCTATAAATTCAACCACGGGGTTGTTTGTCTCCTGCCGGATCCGGTTGGTTGTGGCTGCGCCCTTTTCCAGATCGCGATCCACGAGAATAACCACAGCGCCTTGTTGTGCTATTCCCCGGGCCGTCGCTGCGCCGATGCCCGAAGCCGCGCCCGTCACCATAACCACTTTACCCTCCATAGGGCCATCAGAATGTGTCAACCTTGTCCTCCCCACAGTGCGCGACTTTCCACAACCATTCCCGCCCACTATACCCCTACTCCTGGAAAATGTAAAAATCCCGTAGCCACTCAGAATGACCAGAGTTGATTACACGCGAAGCGCACCTGTTCCCAGAATACGCGCTGATGGAATTATCTTCACCACACGCTGACAACCGTTGGGCTTGCTGCGCGATGATGCCCACTTGGGGCGCCGGTTCCGCGCCAGAAGGTTCGTTTAGTTAGTTTGGAGCAACTCCGTCGGTCACCAAAAGCGGAACTAGGATCTCGGTTTCAAGGTTTTCTGGGGCCGTGCGTTGGGGATCACTCAGGTAGTTTTCATAGATCACCCCGACAGGCGTGTACCCGTTTGTATTCAGCCATTGTTGCAGCCCGACGCGGATTTCCGGCAGTCTATCGTAGGGGCCAATGTAATGATAGGCGGCAGATTTTCCTCCGGGGATCGCGCTTACCTGGATAGACGTTTTTCCCTCTACGCCGGAATTGAAGGGGAATCCAATTTCCACATCTTGTTCCCGCCCGTCAAACCCGTGATAGGCAACAAATGGTGGGCCGGCGGGAATGTAGCCCTGTCTCCCGGCGTATTGTGCGATCGCAGCCATGGATTCGCCAATCGTCCGAGCCAACGCCATGAGCGGCGCGCGGGAACGGATCGTCAAAGCCGGTTGCGCAGGGCGTTCGACAATGGCGCACCGGTAACGCGATTCCACAGATTCCTGTGTCGCCGAGGCTTGTTTGGGCGTGTACTCTCGGCCAATACGCCAGGCCGGCCCCATATCTGCTCCCAAGGTGCGGTAGCGGTTCTCAATCCCGGAGTAATAAATAGGGTTGGCCTTCAAAATATCAATCTTCTGCTCCTCATTTAACAAGTCCGAGTTGACGTGCACCTGGATGACCTCGCCGAAATAGACGGTATCCATCTCGAATTCCACCTTTTGGCCGGTATACCGACATTCGCAAGTGATGGGAAATTCCGCAATCATCGGCGCGGTTTCCAGTTCGCCATAGAACGTGGTGAAAATGCCAGACTTATCGGCGCTTCGACCACTAACTAACCCGCAGTAGTCCGTTTCGATCACATAATCGGCACAAGGGATGTTGAGGCTGAAAGTGCCGTTCTCGATAATCCCCTTGGGCGTGTAATGGCGCTTGTTCAGGCTGACATAAAGGATGGCCGGCTTGACATTCACCCCGTTGACAAAGCCCGCGGCCATATAGTTGGGTTTTCCGTTCACATTCGCCCCCACCAGCACAATCGGCGCCACCGGTAAGGGATTATACGCGCCTGTTTTTATCTTCCCCATATCAGAACCTCCTTTTCAACTGGGAACTGAATTTCAACCGTGTAGTCGCCCTTTTCAGGTGAACCATAATACAACTCGCGGGGCGCGCCAACGATGTGATACTCATGGGCCTCTATCCACTGCCCCAGAGCGCGGTAGGCCGGTTCCAGGCCCTCAGCCTTCCAGTCCGCGACGACAGTAGTCGCCATAGACGAGACGGCAGCCATTGGGCGCACCATAATGGGCGCCACCGGCCTGGCAACCTTATCAAGCGCTGTGTCGTGGATGATGAAGGCGCACTCGGTGTCTATATCCTCGCGGGTATAGCCTTCGTTATGATAGAGCGTCATAGGGAGGCCAAAGGGCAGTCCGTTGGCAGTCAACCAACTCGCGAGCGTGTTGAACATTTCTCCCCAACGTTGCGGCACTTGCTCAAGCGTGGGCACCCTTTCACGGATGGCAGCGATAGTGAGAGCGTCTACCGATTTCAGTGTTACTTCATAAGCAGGCATAGCTTCCTCCATGTTGAGAGAATTCAAGCGAGTCAGGATACGGTCCCGTCGCACTTGAGCGGTTGCTATCGCACTCTCGGTTAACACTAACTGAGCTTTCAGCATACCACGCAATTCATCCGGAGAGAGATTATCATGCAGGATGCGCGCAATTTCCTCCAATGAGAATCCCACCTCTTTCAATGCGATGATCCGATTGAGGCGCGGCAACTGTCCGGCGCTATAGTAACGATAACCGGTGAAGGGATCCACGTGCGCCGGTTTGAGCAACCCCAGCGCATCATAATGTCGCAACGTCTCAATCGTCACGCTTCCTATACGGGAGAACTCGCCTATTCGAAACATGCCTATAGTATAATCCCTTGGGTAACCCTAGAGTCAAGAGGTTTTCCAGGAAATCCCCCCAAAAAATCTCGTAACCCTAAGTTAAAATAGAATATGAAAACAGTACTAAGTTCCTATTGTATTATAGGCAGAAACAGGTTAAGATATAGTCAGATTCCAAAACTTAACTTTATGAAAGGAGAACTGAGATGTTGTACTTACCGCGTGAAGAAGGTCAAGGGTTGGTTGAATACGCCCTCATCCTGGTGCTCATCGCTATCGTCGTCATCGTCATCCTGACCACGCTCGGTGGCGTGATCAACAACGTGTTCAGCAACGTCGTCAGCGGCCTCGGCCCTGGCAACTAATTGCCAATCCAGCAGACCAAAAACAGCAAGACCCCACTCCGGTGGGGTCTTACTTTTTTAAAGTATTTTTCGATTGCAGGCTGCGCCCGCAATCGAAAAATATCCCCTTTTCTTGGTTTATGCGTTAACCACCCAGGCAATGTCCAACTCGTGCAACTTGGCCGGCGTGGGAACGCCGGTCTGCGGGTCCCAGCCCATCATGCCGTAGAACAACGTCACGGCTTCGTCCAGCACTTCGGGCAGGACCGGCTTCTCGTTCAAACCGCCGCTGACGTGGGGCAGACGCATCCGAGGCGGCAACACGTCGTCCGCCCGCGTCAGGCCCTCACGCATGTTGAAAGCACGCGCTAACGTCACGCAACGCTCCCCGGCCTTCATCAGTTCCCACAGGTTGACCTTCCATCCCGTTACTGTCTGCAAAATGTTAATAATTTCGTCGCGGGACCAGGGGATGAACATGCAGCACCCGATCTGGTTGTGAACCCACCGCAGGTTGACGTCGAAGGTGTACGCGCGCACCTTGTGCGCGTTCAGTTCGGTTTTTGGCGTCGCCTCGTAGACCCCCAACCCGAGAAAACCCTCGCCCAGCGGCTCGCGCGCCAGGCCTTCATCCCAGAAGTTGTGCATGTGATCGGCGCCGGTCGGCGAGACGGCGTAGCCCAACGCCTGCCCGTGCCGCGTGCGACACTCGTGCATGGGGAACGGCTGCTTTTTGACGTCAATCACGAACTGCTCCGCCCCCTGGCCGATGACCTGCGCGGCGCGCGTCGGGCCTTCGGCCAACAGGTCGCCCAGCCCCTCGCGGACGCAGATCATCCGGGTCAGGTCCACCATCGCCGCCGCGTTGCCGAAGCGCAAGTCCAGGCCGCCGGTATCCGCCAACGTCAGCAGGCCGTTTTCGAAGCACTCCATCGCAAAGGAGACGGCCATGCCAGCGGTGATCGTGTCCACGCCGTAAGCGTTGCATAGCTCGTTGGCCTTGGCGACGGCGCGCAGATCGTCTACGCCGCAGTTGGAGCCGAACGCCCCCACCGTCTCGTACTCCGGCCCGCCGTAGAGGGGGTCTACCTGGTAATCGCTGTCGTCCACTTTGACCACCCGCTTGCAATGCACCGGACACGCGAAGCAGCCGCCGGTGTCCACCAGAATGGTATCGCGCATCGCCTCCCCGCCGATCTTCTCCGCGCCGGCAAATTGCCCGTCCTGGAAGTTGCGCGTCGGCAACGCGCCGCGCGCGCTCAATCCCGTGAGCCCGCCGTCGGTGCCCAACAGGTGCATATTCCAGGCTTTGTCCTTCCAGGTGTCCACCATAGACTTCGCCAGCGCCTTGAAAGCGTCCGGGTCGGCGACCGGCACACTGGCTTTGCCGCGCGCCGCGATGCACTTCAGGTTTTTCGACCCCATCACCGCGCCCATGCCGGTGCGCCCGGCGGCGTGTTTGAGGTCATTGATGATGCACGCATACCGCACAAGCTTTTCCCCACCGGGGCCGATCATCGCCAGCCGCGCCTGCTTCTCGCCCAACTCGGCCCGCACCGCTTCCTGACAGGCCAGGGTGGTCATCCCCCACAGATGGCTCGCCGGGCGGATCTCGACTTCGCCATCGTGAATCCACAGGTACACCGGCTGCTCCGCTTTACCGCGCACCACGACAGCGTCGAACCCGGCGCGACGCAGTTCGGCCCCAAAGAAGCCGCCGGCGTCTGCCTCGCCGTAGCCGCCGGACAATGGCGACTTGGCGCCCACGGCGTTGCGCCCACCGCCGGCGATGGGCAGCCCGGTCATCGCCCCGCCGGCCATCACCAGCACGTTATCCGGCCCCAGTGGATCCGCCCCTTTGGGGATGTCCTTGAGCAGGTAATAGCCGATAATTCCGGCCCCACCCAAATAACGGCGGTAAAAAAGCTCGGTCGGCTCTTCAATCTCAATCTTGCCGGTCGTCAAATCCACTTTTAAGATTTTGCCTGTATACCCGTTCATGTCCCATCTCCTTAAAGTCTTATAGTCATCAGTCCAATAGTCCTATGACGGCTTTCAAGTGTTGTGGTGAGTGTTATTAATTTTAAACCGAATCCATAAAAATGTAACTTCTGCAACGGACAGAAAAGCATATAATTATCCTCTGGACTCACCATGCCGCGCATACTGCACGCCGGCGAGGATCACCCTACAACCCACCAACGACCACCCGACGACCCGACCAACGACCGCCCGACGACCCGACGACCCGACTAACAACCACTCGACTAAGGAGAAAACGATGTCCGTATCCGTAAAAATTGGTTTCATCCCTTCGTATCGGTTCCGTTGGACTTCGTGGACGCAGAAAATGCGCGACGATAGTCTGAATGCTTTCGCCCAAGTCAGGGGGATGGAGGTGGTCGTGCCACAACCCGCCCCGGATGGCGAACCTTTATGCGCGGAGCATGGGTATACTCCGTATGGCGCGGTGCATTCGCTGGATGAGGCGGAGGTCGTCGCCGAGTATTTCCGTCGCCAGGGGGTGGATGGCCTTATCCTCTGCCCGCTGGACTTCGGCGACGAGCGGTCGGCGGCCAAAGTTGCCGAGCTTCTCAAAGTCCCGGTGCTGCTGTACGCCACCAAAGAGCCGCCGGCTCTCGACGACGCCGGGATGTCCCGCGCGTCGGATTCGTACTGCGGCAACCTCTCGATGGCGTCGGGACTCTATCGCCGCAAGCTGCCCTTTCACTACGCCGGGCTGTTCTTCCCCGACGAGCCGGAATTTGCCGCCGCCGTGCAGGACTTCGTGCGCGCCGTGGCCGTCGTCAAGGGGCTGAAGGGTGCGCGCATCGGGCAGATCGGCGTGCGGCCCGCCGCTTTCGAGACGGTCGGCTTCGACGAAACGGCCATGATCCAGAAATTCGGGCAGAACGTCATCCCCGCCAACCTGAGCGACATTGCCGACGCCGCCCAGGCGCTGCCCGACGACGCCCCCGCCGTGCAAACCGTCCTGGCCGAACTCCGCGCCGCCTATCCGACCATCACCGTCAGCGAGGCCTATCTGCGCACCGCTGCCAAACTCGAGGCCGCGCTGGCCGACTTCTGGACGCGCAACCGCCTGTCGGCCATGGCGATGGCGTGCTGGCCGTCCATCCAGCGGCTGCTCGGCATCTCGGTGTGCAACGTCTTCGGGCGGCTGACGGGGCGGCGGATGCTCACGGCCTGCGAGACGGACGTACTCGGCGCGCTGGCGATGCTCGTCAGCTACCAGGCCGCGCTCGGCGAGACCGTGCCGCACTTTATAGATTGGACGATCCAGCACCGCGAGAACCCCAACCGCCTGCTGGCGTGGCACTGCGGCAACGCGCCCGCCTGCCTGGCCCGCGAGCCGGAACACGTCGCGCTGCGCTCCCGCTTCGATATGACCGGCGACCGGCCCATCCCCGCCGCCGATCCGCAGGCCGGGTTGGCGCAGTTCCAGGTGAAGCCGGGATGTGTCACGTTCTGCCGGCTGGCCGAGTACGACGGCCAGTGGAAGATGCTGATCGCCCCCGGCGAGATCATCCCATCGGATGAGACGCTGGCCGGCACGTGGGCGTGGGTGCAAGTGACAGATCATGCCCGGCTCTACCGCACGTTGGTAGAAGAAGGCTTCGTCCACCACGCGAGCATGATCCACGGCGATCAGGTGCAGGCGTTGCAATTGGCGTGCAAATTCCTGGGGATTACGCCGGTGGTTGTGGCATAACAGTATCGTGAAACGTGACGAATTACGAATTACGAATTACGAATTACGAATTACGCTTCACGTCTCGAAATTTGCTCACGCTGAAAGAGGCTCTATGACCACGCATCCACCCATCATCGGCCTGGGGATGGCCTGCCTGGACATCCTGATCCGCCTCAAGGATATGCCCACCTGGGAACGCGGCGCGCGGTTGAACGCGATGGCAATCGAGGGCGGCGGCCCGGTGGCAACGGCGCTGGTGGCGGCGGCGCGGTTGGGCGTGCCGACCGGCTTCGTCGGCACCTACGGCAGCGACCGCCTGGGGCAGATCAAGCTTCAAACGCTGCTCGAACACGGGCTGGACGTGAGCCGCGCCCTGCAACGCCCTGGCCCGGACGACCAGGTGGTGCTGGTTCACGTCCACGCGGAGACGGGAGAACGGGTCTTCTCCGGCACCCACTACGCACAGCGCCGCCCCTTGACGCCGGACGAGCTGGATCGAGAGTACCTCACCGCCGCCGATTACCTGCACCTGGACGGGATGCACGCCGACGCCGCCCTGGAAGCGGCGCGTTGGATGCATGAGGCCGGGAAAACCGTCATGCTCGACGGCTCGGCCACACGCGGCCCGGTGTCGGAGAAGATGCGCGCGCTGGTGGGCGCGGCGGACATCCTCATCTGCGGGACCGGTTTCGGCCCGGCGCTGACCGGCTTGAGCGATCTCTGGGACGCCGGCGCCGCAATCCTGGACATGGGGCCGCGAATCGTCGTGCAAACCGAGGGGAAAGACGGCAGCTACACCGTGACCCGCGACGAGCGCTTCCACGTCCCCACGTTTGACGTGGATGTGGTGGATACCACCGGCGCCGGCGATGTTTTCCACGGCGCATACCTCGTCGGCCTGCTGCACGGGTGGGATTTGCACACGGTCGCCGTGTTCAGCACCGCCGTCTCCGCCCTCAAATGCACCCAACTGAGCGGACGGCGCGGCATCCCCACGTATGAGGAAACCCTCGCGTTTTTGCGGCAGCGCGGGGTGTTCATTGGGTGAATTTTTCTCAACGGATTGAACGGATTTTAACGGAAAAGACTCTCACGCGAAGGCGCAGGGTCGCCAAGTTTTTTTAACCTTTGCGTCTTTGCGCCTTTGCGTGAAACACCATGGTATTCTTAAAGGAGAACTGCTATGCCATTCATCTCAATTGTGCCGGAATTGAAGCGCGCCCAGTCTGAAGGGTACGCGATCCCATTGTTTGATGCTGTGGATATGGTCAGCACGGAAGGGATGGTCTTGAGCGCGGAAGCCGTCCGCGCGCCGGTCATCATCGCCTTGTACGATGCTGTGTTTGAAGGCCCCAATGCCCGCGCCCTCGCCAGCTACATCCGCACCCGCGCCGAGAAGGCCGCCGCCCCCATCTCGCTGATGCTGGATCACGGCAAGAGCTTCGAGCAGTGCATCCGCGCGCTCGCCTACGGCTTCAGCGACGTGATGTTCGACGGCTCACAGTTGCCGCTGGAGGAGAACATTGCAACGACCCGCGCCATCGTCAAGGCCGCGCACGCGGTGGGCGTGGGGGTGGAAGCAGAATTGGGCCACGTGGGACAAGGCAGTCAGTATCAGGACACGGATTCCTTGCGACGGGGCTTCACCGACCCCGATGAGGTGGAACGCTTTGTGGCTGAAACGGGGGTGGACTTCCTCGCCATCGCCATTGGGACGGCGCACGGCCCTTACGCGGGAGAACCGCAGTTGGATTTGGAGCGGCTCGCCGCCATCCGCGCGCGGGTGAACGTCCCGCTGGTGCTGCACGGCGGGAGCGGGCTATCGGAGGCGCAGTTCCGCGCGGCCATCGCCGGCGGCATTGCCAAGGTCAACGTGGCGACCGACCTTTTTGTGACGACGGCCAGAAGGATGGTCGAGGCGGCGCGGGCGACGGAGGCTGTGTCGTACTTCGCTTTGAGCAAAGTCGCTACGGATTCTTTCGAGGAACGTTGCGGGTACTACCTTAACCTTTTCGGCGCCGCCGGAAAAGGTTAAGAACCAAGAAAAAATCAACGCAAAGACGCAAAGACGCAAAGTTTTAAAAACTTTGCGTCTTTGCGTCTCTGCGCCTTTGCGTTAATTCTTTAAGCCGCGGCCATGACGACGCGGAGGTTGTTGGGGCCGACGAGACTGCGGACCTGTTCTCGCAGGCTTTGGTTGTAGCACGTCCCCTCGTTGGGGAACGAGAGTTCGACGCGGCCTCCCCCTCCCTCAAGCACTACCACGAAATGATCTTGCCCCACCTGCCCGGTGAGCAAGCGGTGTAACTGTGATAACCGCTCGAAATCCGCGCCGTTGTTGCCGGTGCGCCGCAGGGTGATGTAGAGCGTGGCCGGCGGCGCGGGCGGTTCCTCCGGCGGCGGGGGTGTCGCTTCGAGGTCATCCCCATTATTGGATACCGAGGATGCGGGGGTGACGGATTTGCGGGGCGTCGGCGCCGGGAGCGGGACCGGGGGCGCTTCCCGGAGGACGGCGGGCCGCGCCGGCGCTTCCCACGGCGGGAGGTCGTCGGGTGGGGCAGGAGTGGCGCGCGGTGCTGCCGGGACCGGGTGGGTCTCACGCGGGCCGCCGTTGCCGTAAACCGGCAGCTCCTCCACAAAGCCGTTGCCCACCAGCGTGAAATTATCCTCTTCCGCCGCGCCAAATCCCGAGGCGGCGTAAGGGGAATTGTTTACCGGGCGCAACAGGTCTTGCGGCGATTTGATCCAATCCACCAGCAGCGGGTGTTCCTCGCGGTCGGGGCGGTTATCCAGCTTGCCGCTGACCACCACCACGCGCTCCGGCGTCAGGAGATCCTTGCTGCGCTCGTAGGTGCGCGGGAACGCCACCACGTCAAAGGTCCCCTCTGAGCCTTCCAGCGTGACAAACGCCATCGTCTCGCCTTTCTTGGTGTTGATCCGGCGGATGCGCTGCACCATCCCCACGAGCGTGAGTTGTTGCCCCAGAGGTTCGTTCTCGATCCGGCCGACGGTGGTGTTGACCAGGCTCAGCGCCAGCAGTTCGTTCTCCTGGTCGGTCATGGGGTGCTTGGAGAGGTACGTCCCCAGCAGTTCCTTCTCCCACTCCAACAGCCGGCGGTCGGGGATGGGCGGGGGCGTCTGCGGCAGGCGGATGGCGGTCATCTGCATGTCGGGCATGTCGCCGAAGAGCGAGAACTGGCCGACCTCGCGGGCGCTGTGCGTCTGCGCGCTCGCGCTCAACAGCGCGTCCACCACGGCCAGCAGCGCGGGCCGCGCGCCGAAGTCGTCCAGCGCGCCGGCCTGGATGAGACATTCCAGCGTCTTGCGGTTGAGCTTGCGCAAGTCTACCCGGTCGGCCAGATCGTCCAGCGACTTGAACGGGCCGCCGGCGTCGCGCGCCGCCGCCACCAGCCGCATCACTTCATCGCCCACGTTTTTGATCACGCCGAGGCCCAGGCGGATAGCGCGATGCACGCCGTTGCCGCCCGGCATGGAGCCGCGCTCGATGGTACATTCGACGCCGGAACGGTTAATGCACGGTCGCAGCACGTCCAACCCGGTGCGGCGCGCGTCAATGATGAGCGTGCCCAGCTTTTCGGTGTTGTGGCGCTCGGTCGTCATCAGGGCCGTCATAAATTCCAGGGGATAGTGCGCCTTGAGGTAGGCCGTCTGCCCGGTGATGACGGCGTAGTCGGTGGCGTGGGCGCGGTTGAAGCCGTAGCGCGCGAAGAATTCGATGTCGGCCCAGACCGCTTCGGCGGCTTCCAGGGGGATGTCTTTGGCGACCGCGCCGTCGCAGAACATTTGCTTGTGCTTGTCCATCAGGTCGCGCTTTTTCTTGGCGACGGCCTTGCGGATCATGTCAGCTTCGCCGGGTTTGTAGCCGGCCATGGCGACGGCGATCTGCATAATTTGCTCTTGATAAATGATGATGCCGTAAGTATCCTCAAGTAAATCCGCTATGATCGGATGATGGTAGCTCACTTCTTCTTCGCCATGCATCCGGCGGATGTAGGAAGGAATCTGTTCCAGGGGGCCGGGGCGATACAGCGCCAGCACGGCGATGATGTGCTGGAATTGCGTCGGGCGCATTTCGCGCAGCACGCGCCGCATCCCCGCGCCTTCTACCTGGAACACGCCGGTCGTCTCGCCGGTCGCCAGCAAGTCGTAAAGGGCGCGCACGTCGGCGTCTTTCTCCGGGTCGTCGGGGACGCGCTCGTAGGGGATGCTTTGCATATCAAATTTGCGGCCATGCTCTTTCTCGATCAGCTCGCAGGTCTTGCGCATATGGGTGAGGGTGCGCAGTCCCAAAAAGTCCACTTTGAGCATTCCCAGCGCGTCCACAATCTCCATCGCCCACTGCGAGACGCGATCCACGGGGCTGTCTTCGCCTTCGGCCTTGGTGGGGCGGTTGAGCGGCAGGTACGTTTCCAGCGGCTCGTCGGAGATGAGGATGCCGGCGGCGTGGGTGCTGGCGTGGCGGGTGACGCCTTCCACCTGGATGGCGGTGTCCAGCAGTTTTTTGATGTAGGCCGCGCCGTCGTAGGCTTCCTTGAGGTCCGAAATCGTCTCCAGCGCCTCGGTGATGGAGACGGGCTTGCCGGGGACGTTGGGGACGAGGCGCGTCAGGCGATCCACTTCGCCCAGGGGGACGTCCAGCGCGCGGCCCACGTCGCGGATGGCGGCGCGCGCGCCCAACGTCCCAAAGGTGATGATGGCCGAGACGTGGTTGGCGCCGTAACGCTCCTTCGTGTAGGCGATCAGTTCGGCGCGGCGGTCGTCGGGGTAATCCAGGTCAATATCGGGCATGGAAATCCGGCCGGGGTTGAGAAAGCGCTCGAACATCAGGCGGTTCTTGAAGGGGTCTACGTTGGTGATGCCCAGGGTGTACGCCACCACGCTGCCCGCGCCGGAGCCGCGGACGTTCCACCAGATGTCCATCCGCTGCGCGGCCTGGCACAAGTCCCACACAATGAGGAAGTAGTCGTCGAAGCCCATCGTGTGAATGACGCTCAATTCATATTCCAGTCGCTCGATGTAGTCGGGGCGGGCGGCGTCTTTGCCGTAGCGCCACTGCATCCCCTGACGGCACAGTTCGCGCACGTACTCCTCGGACGTGCCTTTGTCCGGCGGCACGGGGAATTTGGGCAGGTGGTAGGGCGGCGCGAAGGCCAGCTTGACGTCGCACTGTTCGGCGATGAGGACCGTGTTGGTCAGCGCCTCCGGCAGGTGGCGGTACAGCTTCTCCATCTCCTGCGGGGAGCGCATGTAGTACGAGGGGTCGGTCATCCGCAGGCGGTTCGCCTCGTTGACCGTTTTGCCGGTGCCGATGCACAGCAGCACGTCGTGCGCCTCGGCCTGGTCGCGCCGGGCGTAGTGGATGTCGTTGGTCGCCACGAGGGGAATTTGCATCTCGTGCGCCAGTTCCGGCAAGCGGCGGTAGGTCGCGTCAAATTCTGGGATGTCGTGCGTCTGCAATTCGATGTAGAAGCGGCCAGGGAAGCGTTCCTGATACCAGCGGACGGCCGCGCGCGCCTTGTCTTCCTGCCCGTTGTAGATCAATTGCGGGATTTCGCCCTGGGCGCAGGCCGAGAGCACGATCAGGCCGTCGCCGTGGCGTTCCAGCACGTCTTTGTCAATGCGTGGCTTGTAGTAGAAGCCTTCCAACTGCGCGATGCTCGCCAGCTTGAGCAGGTTTTGGTAGCCGGCCTGGTTCTGCGCCAGCAGGATCAGGTGGTACGGCTTGCCGTCGTCCTTTTCGCGGTTCAGCCGCGACTGGCGGGCGAGGTAGGCTTCCATGCCGATGATCCGCTTGACCCCGGCGGCGCCGCAAGCTTTGTAGAAATCCACGCAGCCGTACATCACGCCGTGGTCGGTGATCGCCAGCGACTTCATGCCCAATTCGGCGGCGTACTTCGCCAGCGCAGGGCACGAACTCAGGCCGTCCAACAGCGAATATTCCGTGTGGGTGTGCAAATGCACAAAATCCGGCATAACAACCTCCAACAGTATAACGAAGCGTCCAGGGATGATGAGGGTGCTGCTCTATGAAACGTGAAACGTGAAACGTGATGACTTTAGGGTAAAGGCATCACGTTTCAAGGGTGATTATATACGATGATGGGGATTGTTCAAATGGGGGGCATTGAAATTTGGTGTTGACTTGTGGGGGACGCCGACATATAATCGTTCAAAATCTCAACCGAGGCGCCTATGGGTCAACTCTATTTTGGCGACAACTTAGACATTTTACGCGAATCCATCCCGGCGGAGAGCATAGACCGGATCTACCCCGATCCACCGTTCAACAGCAAAAGCGACCATAACTTGCTTTCCGGGGTGGTGAGTTTCAAGAAGGCGAAGGCGGAAACGGTCGTCGCGGAGCAGCCAGAGTTATTATGGAGTGTGACCGAACCTACGGTACAGCCCCGATTATGAAAATTTCACGCAAAGCCGCCAAGCCCGCTAAGGCTTTGTTTTTTACTTTGCGTCTTTGCGCCTTTGCGTGAAACTTCTTCCTTTTTTCAGGAGAGTCAAATATGAGCACTAGGACAGTTTGTGTGATTCCGGTTTCTAATGTCCCTGATGAATTGAAGGCCTTTCGCCAGAACCACATTCATCATCCGGGCGCAGCCATTCCCTTGCATACTACGGTGCTGCCCTATTTCCTTGCGGATGCAGATCTGACGAATGAGGTGATCGGCAGACTCCAGGCATTGGCCGATGGTTTCATGTCCTTTGAATACTTTGCCCAGCCCATCTGCGCCTTTCCCACCAGTCGGACGCTATGGCTTTCCCCTTCGCCGCAAAGCCATTTTGAGCAGGTTACGGAAGCGCTATGCTCCGAATTTCCCCAATTTCGAGGCGGGGTTGGCTATCCCGTCTATCATCTGACGATCGCCTATGGGGCGGAGGAAGCCGCCAGCCCGGAATTGGCGCAGCGCTTTGTCGAACAATTCAAACCCCAGCTCCCCTTCAGATTTATCGCAGACGAACTCGCAGTTTATGGAGAGTTTGATGATACATGGAAACACATTCTCTCCGTACCATTTCGGAGTCGCTGACCAGGGGCCGCCGCCAACGCCGCCGGGCATCCATTGACCGGGACGCGGATAGGCACAATGAGGTCGGTTGCGGCAAACGGGTGGCGCAGCGACTCTACATAAAATGGTTTGACGATTGAAGGCCTGCTTTCTGGCGTGGAATCGCTCAGATATCCCGATCTCTCGCGCGGGACGGTGAGTTTCAAAAAGACGAAGGCGGAAACGGTGATTGCGGAATAGCCAGAGTTACTATAGAATTAGCCAGGTGAAGCGCGCAGGCGGGCGGTTTCACCTATTGCAGTTCAAAATTCAACCATAACGAGAGGAGTTAACCCATGATCAAAATCTTACCTTACATTCCGTTTTTCTTTCTATGTTTCGCCCTATATTTGCTTATTTCAGGCGGCTGGCTGCTCCTTTTCCCCGAAAAGGCCAACGAGAAAAATAACAAGAAAAAGAAGGAACTCACTAAAAAAGATATTTTTTGGACGAGAGTGATCGGCGCGGGGAATATCGCCGTCGCCCTCCTGCTGCTGCTGACGTTCAAAATTGATGTGGGGTGGCTGGATAAGCCCGAGGTGGTGGCCTGGTCAGAAAATCAGACCGTCTCCCAGGACTATGAGGCTATGATAGACAGTTTTCTGGATGAAAACGTCATTCCTGGGATGGTGGTGGCCGTTGTGGACGAGAACGGCTCCCACCTGTTCAGTTATGGCTACCAGGGAGTCAATGCGCAGCAAAAGATCACGCCCGACACCCTCTTTGAAATCGGATCGCTCAGCAAGGTGTTCACTGGATTGCTGCTGGCCGAGGCGGTAGACTCTGGCGCTGCCACGCTTGATGATCCCATCCGATCTTGCATCCCCCAAGAATTCATCCGCGAGCAGGCGTTTTACGACCAGATCACCCTGGCCCATTTGACCACTCATACCTCCGGTCTGCCCAGGCTGCCCAAAACCCTCGATTTTACGCTAAAGAGCGCCTTTGCCGGCTTTACCGGCGGCAACCCTTATGCAAACGTCACCCGCGAGAAATTGTTTTCGTATTTAAGTCGCACGGCGGCTCCCAAAAGTATTGGAACCGATTGGGCTTACTCCAATTACGGCGTGGGGCTGCTGGGGGCCTGTCTTTCGGGCAAAAAAGGCTTGAGCTATGAAGAGACGCTGCGCAGCGTCATCGCGGCCCCCCTGGAAATGAAGAATACCACCATCCATCTCAATCCAGCGCAAGAGGCGTTGTATGCGCCAGGGTATCGCGGCTACTTGCGCCTCGGTCGTCTCATGGTGGGGATCCAGAGCCAACCCTGGCTGATGGGGGAAGGGCTGGTGGGCGCCGGCGGGATTCGTTCGACGGGTGCAGATATGCTCAAATTCCTCAAGGCCTGCATATCCGACGAACTGGATTTCATCCCACTTTCCAAAGAACCCATTTTCCGGATGGATGACGAATCGGACCTGGGGATGGGCTGGTTGCTAGACCGCAGCATGGTAGAAAATCAAACGATCATCTGGCATAACGGCCAGACGGGAGGATTCAACAGCTATCTGGCCTTCTCTCAAGACAAACCTTACGGGGTATTTGTCATCGCCAACACCACGATCAACATCCAGTCTCTTGGGGAAGACATTGTGGCGGCGCTTGGTAATTGAAGCCTGCTTTCCGGCGCGGAATCGCCCAAATACCCCGACCTCTCACACGGGACGGTGAGCTTCAAGAAGGTGAAAGCGGGAACGGTCGTCGCGGAGCAGCCAGGGTTACTATAACCCAATCTATCCCTTATAGCACAGGACTGGGGAAATATCCCAACCAAACACCGCCCGGCAACAGACCGAGCGGTGTTTGGTTTGTAAAAAACGAGGACTTTTAGTCGCGCTTAACGCGAAACCCCGTTAATTGTTCCGCATCACCAACGGTAGATAAATCTTGTCCCCCTGCGCCGTGAGGAAGACGGCAATGGTGGAAACGCCCGGCCCGGTCGCAGGCGCGTCGTAAGTCGCCTGATTCGTCACCAACACGTTACTCCCCACCGTCTCCGTGACGACGGCGGTGAAGCTGAACGTGTATGTGTCGCCCGCCGCAATCGCCAGCGGTCCCCACGTCAGCGTGTTGCCCAGGATGATCGCCAACGTCCCCGGCGGCGTCGGCGTGAGCGTGTGCAGCGTGCTCGTCACCGTGTCGGTGATGAAGAGGCCGGCCACGGTCTCTTCGCCGCCGTTGTGCAGGACGAGCGTGTAGGTGACAGTGTCACCCGGCTGCACCTCCACTGTCGGCGTGACGGACTTGGCGAGCGTCAGCGGCGCGCCTTTGACGTGTACGGTGTACGGGCCCACGGTGCTCATATTTCCCGCCGCGTCTTCCGCCTGCACCCAGAGCGTGTACGTCCCCGGCCAGGCGTCGGCCAGGAGGTACTCCCACTGCCCCGCCGCGCTCTCGGTCGCCGCGGCGTAGAACGTCGTCTTGGCGGGCGTCTGGCCCACAATGGTCACGTGGGCGACGCCCGTCCCGTCGCTTGCCAGCCCGCCGAGCACCGGCGTCTGCGTGCCCCAGAAGATTTCCGCGAGCGCCGACGTAACCGTGACGACTGGCGCGACGTTATCGGCGCGGAACGTCCGCACGGTGGACGCGCTGCGGTTGCCCGCGCTGTCCAGCCCGTAGAACGTCACCGTTTGCAGCGCGCCGTCCACGGCATCGCTCAGCGGGACGGTGTAGCTCCACGCGGCAGCGGTGTTCTCCGGCAGCCCGTCGGCGATGAGGACGAGGCGGCTGCGGTTGTAGGCGCCGTCGTCTTCCTCCGGGGAGTAGTCGCAAATTCGCAACTCCCATGTCCCTTGTGCTTCTTCACCGGCCAACGCTTCCAGCGGCTCGTCCGGGCGGATGACGGTCTCGTAGTACGGCGCAGCCGGGTCGTGATCCTGCCAGTCATCGGCGTTGAGGGCGAGCGCGTCGTCGCTGAGCAGCACGTCGTAGTTCTGCGCGTCCGTCCCATCCCACAAGATGTTAACCTCCGTGCCCGCCGGCGAAATCAGGGTCACGTCCACGTCGTAGCGGAACTCGTGGGTGATGTTCAACCCCACAGCCACGTCGGCGACGACAAAGGCATCGCTCACGGTGAAGGTGCGGAAAATCGGCGTCCCGCCCTCGCAGGCTATGCCCGCGTTGATGGGGAGTGGCGCGGCCGGCGCGTCATCGTAAGCGAACGTGGTCTGCGACACAGTCGCTGCATCCAGCAGCGTATTGGCCGAGTCGCAGAGTGTCCCCCGGCACGCTTGCACGTCTTCCGCCAGCCGGTTGTCGCTCAGGCCGCCGGTGAACGTCGTCTCTGCCAGGCCGATGATGCCGTCTTCCAGCGCGGCTTCGGTGGCGCTGCTGAGCGTTAGGATGGGGCGGGTTGCATCCACCGTCAGGAGAACCCAGCGGCTCCACGCGCCCACCTGCCCGTGGATATCCTCAGCCATGACGGCGACGGCGTACTGGTCGCCCTCTTCGGCGGCGCCGATGTCCCAGGCGTACTCCCACCGGCCATCGTCCAGCGTCGCGTCGTGGAATTCCACCATCGTGGTCTCGCCCCACGGGTCTTCGATTTGCAGGGTGATCGTGGCGACCGAGGAGGCATCCACCATCAGGCCGTGCAGCAGGTTAACGCCGGGTGCGACCAGCGCCGGATCGGCCTGAAGCGTGATTAGCGGCCCGCTCTGATCTACTTCGTGATCCACGTAGACCCAATCCAGCGGCGCTTCCAGGCTGGTCGAATCGTCGTAGAGCGAGATGTCGAGCGTGGCCCAGCCGACGTTGTTGGTGATGTCGCACGTCACGTCAATCTGACCGGTGAAGGTGGCCGTCCGCGTCTGGCCGGGATCGAGGTCGCCCAGATCGAGCGTCAGGTAGTACGTCTCTTCCGTTTCGTCCACGTAGTGCTCCTGCGCATCCGGCAAGCGCACCGGTCCCCAAGTGATGATGTCGGCGATCAGACCCGTCGCGCGCGCCGTCCCCCGATTGGTGTAGCTGAAGGTGTAGACGATGGTGTCGCCATGGCCCACCGGCGGATGCGCGGTATCCTGCGCGCTGCCCAGGCCATTCTGCGCATTGAAGTCCAACCCGCTGCCCCCTTGCTGCGGCGCGCGTGTGCCCGCAGGTTTCGCTTCCAACTCACGCTGGCACTCCGGGTCGTCCGGGAATTCGGCGCAGAATTCGGCGTCCCAGGCGTCCCAATTGGTCAGACTTTCAAAGGTGCTCAAGTTGTCCATCAAGAAGAAGTTGTTGTCCTCCAGAACGCTGTAGGCAATCCCCTCCGGCTGCGCCTGGAAGGTAAAGCGGACGTCAGCGTTGTAGGCTTGCGGGGCGGCTTGCGGCGCGTGCGGGCCGCGTCCCACGGCCTGCGAAGCATTGACGCAAACGCCGTCGCCAAGCGTCGCCCAGTCGTAGCGGTGTGTCAGGGCGAAGCGTTCCACGTCGCCGGTCAGTTTGGCGTCGAGGATGCGCGGGCTGTTGACGCTGTTGAGCGGCGGCATCGTCGCCCAGAGGCGCAACGCGTCGTCCTCAGCGGCGAAGGCTACAAGCGCGAGCGTCGCGGTCGCCGGGTCGGTGATGCCGAGCGCGTCGAACGGCACGCGCAAATCCGTGGTCGGCGCGTCGAGCGTGGCGTCGAAAGCGTAGGCCAGCCCGTCCGCCGCCGTCCACGCGCTGCCGTTCCACAGCAGCAGCGTCGCCGAGACGCTGTCGCGCACCCAGATCAGCGCGTCGGCTTCCATCTGCTCGGCGGCAGTAGCGCGGGCGGCGCGCGGGGAGAGCGGCGCCGCTTGATGCGTCACGCTGATCGTCCGCTGCACCGGCAGCAGAATCGCCGTGCTGTTGATCGTCGCCGGGTAAGGATTGTATGCCTGTGTGGCGCCACCGGGCTGCGTGTCCAGGTAGACGAACAGGTCGCCGTCGCTATCCCAGCTCGCGCCCGTCCAGGTCATCCGCAGGGCGGCGCTGTCCCAAGTGAGATAGAACTGTTGCGCGGCCTTCAGGCTCGCATCGGCGGCGGCCTTGTCGCGGATGCGCGCATCCGTGCCGAGCGCCGTGCAACCGGTCTCCATCCAGCCGCGATACTCCAGCGCGGCGTAGTCCGGTGTGGCGGGGCCGTCGGCGTAGACCGGGCCGTAAGTCTGCCATGTCTGGTTGCCGTAAGCGTCTTGCGCGGCCACCTGCGCGACGAGCTTCTGGCCTTCCTGCACCGTAGTCGTCACTGAACGTGGGCCGAATGCGGGACGGGTGAAAGCGGTGGTGGCGGCCGTGTCGGTCAACCACGTCTGCCAGACGCCCCGGTAGTCGCCCAGGCCGCTCGCGTCGCTGCTGGCCGTCCAGGTGAGGCTGACGGTGGCGGGCGGCTGCGTGAAGTCGCCACTCAGCCCTAGCGTCATCGTTGTCGGCGCGCTGAGGTCTACGGTGATGGCACGGGTGGCCGTCACCACGCGCCCGGCCAAGTCGGCGGCGACGGCGGTGATGGTGTAGGTTTCGCCGGCGGGCAGCGCGGTCACGTCCACGATCCAGGGCGCGCGCCAGGTCGTCCCGGCGACGTCGGCCAGCGTGCCGTGCAGGAACGTCCCATCGGCGGCTGTTACCTCCACAATAACATTCTGTACACCGCCCGCGTCGGCCACTGTGCCGGTGAGTCCTACCTCGCCGGAGGGCCGGTAGTGGGTGGTGGTCAGCACACCCGCAGCGACGGCGACCGTCGGAGCGGTGGTATCCACGTAGACGGTGATCGGCGTGGTCTGCGTGAGCACTGCGCCGTCCGCGTCGCGCACGACGGCGGTGAGGACGTGGTCGCCTTCCGTCGCCGGCGTCCAGGCGAAGCTCCACGTCGTCTCGGTGAGCGCGCCGCCCCAGGTCTGC